>Ga0209741_1000316_pt1 | contig 12965 bp, 22 predicted proteins | sample OctOCTMetagenome_FD_184734 | JGI IMG/M metagenome (GOLD analysis project Ga0209741, IMG submission 184734) | Hot spring and microbial mat streamer communities from Octopus Spring Streamers, Yellowstone National Park, USA - OCT_B (SPAdes) (version 4) | ecosystem: Environmental > Aquatic > Thermal...
CGATTTGACTATCTCTGCATCTTTAACCTTTATACCGCTTGCAGTTGAGTAGTGTTCAAGCTTTTCAGTTTTGACTGTAAGACTGAAGTCTTTCACATTACCAAATTCCTCAAAGCCTGTTTCTCCCGCAGGCCTAAATAGCAACACTCCTCTGCCAAGTGTATAGACCTTTGTGCTCATGCTTTGAGAAGATAAGGAAAAGAAGTTTTATTGTTTTCGCATTTTGCGAGGATGGGTTAGAGTTCTATTCTTTTTACAGCCTCTACCGCTACACCTATGATTCGCCACTCTTCCACTTTAATCTGTTCTGGTAGGATGGGTGGGTATTTGGGATTATCCGAAACCAGCATCATAACAGCGTCTATTCTCACAAGCCTTCTGACTAATAGTTCTCCGTTTCTACCCCGCACTATTACTATCTTTCCGCTTGGAATATCAGACCCGTCGCCCGTGTAAAGCTTAAACACCACCAGATCACCATTCCGTAAGGATGGTTCCATGCTGTCGTCTTTCACTTGCACTGCAAGCTGTCCACCCTTTAGGATTGTTTCCTTGCTTACAAGTCCCCAGCCAGCAACTTCCATCGTAAAGCCAGTCCACGAACGCCGCACTACGGGGATTTGAGTAAACGATTCAAGGGTTTCTTCTGTTTTGTCCTTCAATTCTTTTACTAACACCTTCCTATCCCACATCTCCCCCTTACCTTCCTTAAGCCATTCATAGGAGACGCCGAAGGTGGAGGAGATGAACCTCAAAGTATGATCAGGGATGCTACTCTTCCCAGCTTCCCAGTCTTGAACCGTTCTCCATGATTTACCTATTCTCTCCCCAAATTGCTTCTGCGTAAGTCCTAAGGCCTCTCTTAGCTCTCTTATCCTTTTCCCTATATCACTCATCACCTTTACACATTTTCGTGTTTTTACCTCTTGACAAGACACGAAATCGTGTATATACTTATCCACATGGGTTCTAACCTCATAAGGGATATTGTAAAAGAGGCTGGAAGGAGGCAGGGAATAAGTCTTAGCAAGCTGGCGAACATTCTCAATGTTAATCATGTCTATTTGTTTAGTGTGTTGTCCGGCAAGAAAATCTCCCGCCCTTTGATTAAAAGGCTTGCAGAGACCCTTCATCTTCCTGACCTCCCGTCTCAGTATGAGATGTTTTTAAGTCAACGGCGTGTAGAAAACAAGGCCACCAAGCCTACGTCCAGCAAAAAAGGTAGAAAAAATCCAAAAATCCAATAAAGGAGGTGTATCATGAGGCACTCAAGCTTTAACTGGGTCTTCCGGGAATTCCTCCGGAAGAAAAGCCCTTATCCTCTGGCTTCCCGTCTGGGGAGGTCAGAAAAGCTGATTTACGCTTGGTCTATGGATGAGGACAATCCCTTCCATAGGCGAGACCCGCTGAGCTGTGCGATGGACACGCTACTCATTATCCACGAGCACATGCCAGAGCTGGCGTTTAGGGCTCTGCAGGAGATGGCATATAGACTTGGATATCGGTTAGATAAATACCCTACGGAGAAAGAAGTTCCATTCAAGCAAATCTTGAAGGAGTTGAACGATGTAGAAGAAGCTTTAGCTGACGAAGAGAACGATATAGAAGAGGATTTGAGGGAAGTAGAGGAAGCTGTATACAGTCTATTGATGAAGAGGGCGGAGTTAAAGAAAAAGCTAATAGAAAAAGCCGAGAGGGAAATGGGAAATCCCCCTCGGAGGAGGTGAAGAGCAATGACGCACGGAATGAAAAATAATATAACGCTAAAAATTCAACACTACAGCCAGTTTTTTGTGCTTGACCTTCAGTTTTATGAATGGCACTGGGTCAGAGTGTGGGAAATCATCTCTGTGAAGCATGCTTCGGGAGAAAAGCTTTATGAGGTAAAGAAATACGAAAGGGACGGAAACCGGATATTGGCGGTCGTTGTTCCATTGTGGGAGGTGGAGGAATGAGAATGCCTGAAAGAGATTCAGAATGGCAACTGCTAATTAGCTTGGTGATGCTTGCTTGTTCTATTGTGCTCATCCTTATAGCCGAAGCAAAAAACAGACAGGCGGAGGCAACACTTAAGGAAGTCAGCAAAATCGTTAAGGAGGTATGCCGATGAACAAAAGATATCCGAACAAAATATATCAAAGAGAACAACATCCGCGGCAACAACCACAACCACAACCACAGCAACCACAACAGCCACAACCGCAGGAGGCTGAAGAACAAAGGAAGGAAGGTGGAAAATGGGTAGAGGTAGTGAATTTATACCATCAAAGCGGGGGAGAGAAATACAAAAAGCTTAGTGTGCAGGTGTCAAGCGAGTTAAAAGTCGTTCTCTCCATCACGGAAGGAAAGACAGGCGGTGAGTATATGAAAATCAACTTCCAGCTGGATGAGAAGGAACTCATTTATTTAAGTGAAAAGCTAAGGCACTTGTTCTTCAGGTTAGGGAAATAAGATGCCCTCCATGGCTTCTCTCCTCCCCCCTTCCCCATCTTTCCCTTGCGGGGCCCCAAGCCCCGCCTTTTTACAAAACTCCAGCAAAAAACCAAAAGGAGGTTAAGCCATGATAGTAGAACTTGAGATCAAAGACCTAACCATCCCACAAGGCTTACTACCCCGTGTCTTAACTGGCACGGTGGAAGAGAAAGTAGAAGAATACAAGGAGATGTTAGAGCAAGGGGTAGAGTTTGACCCCATCGTTGTGTGGAAGCGTCCAGACGGGCAATACTGGATAGTAGATGGTGTGCATAGAACAGAGGCACACAAGAGAGCAGGAAGAACCACGATAAAGGCAAAGATTGTGGAGCTGAAGGATGAACTGGAATATCGGATTGAAGCCATCAAGGCTAACCTAAAGCATGGACTACCGCTACGGAAGGAAGAAAAGGTTATACTTGCGCAGACCTTATACAAACTTGGTGTTCAGGTTGCAGAACTCAAAAAGCTGTTTGGAGTGTCAGAGCGGACGATTTATTACTGGTTAGAGTCCATAAAGCACCAAGAAAAATTAGAGCTTAAAAAGAAGGCGTTAGAGTTGAAGGAGCAAGGAATGTCTTTAAGGGAGATAGCCGACAGGCTTGGGGTTCCAAAATCAACAGTTGAAGACTGGGTAAATGAAAGTGTCCGATTTTTGCAAAAATTGCAATTTTCGGACAGCGTAAACAACCACCCATTACTTACCCCCGACGGCACTCCCACCGAAGAGGGCTACAGAGCACTTTCTGAATTCATAGAAGAAAACGAGCAAGCACTAAAGGAAAAGGCTTTCAACGAAGTAGTGAAAGATGAAAACCTCAGGGCTATTTTGAAGTATCTCAATGAAGCAGTTAAAAAAGACTTCAAAAAGCTAATAGATGCAGATAACTATGAAAAGGTCAAGAATTACCTAATGGGAATGCCTCCATACAAGACACTCTCTATCCGAGCAAGGAAAGTGTTTTTCGAAAAAGCTAAAGTGTTATGGGATGAACTAAAAGAACAGCGAGAAAAAGAGAAAAGACTTGAGGGCTATGTATTAGAGAAGGCTAAGGAGATACTTTCGGATATTGATTATCAATTCAGCACGTGGAAGTCGCTAAGGTTTGAACTGTCAAGACGAGGAGTAGAAATATCTGGGTATGAGGAGTTAGTAGATGAAATCCTGCACAAACATGCTGATGAACTCTTAGAAGTTTACAGGCGGATCCCAGAGGCTACCGAGGACAGCATTTCCATGGAGGAGCTTATCAAGATAAAAGAGGAAGTGCAAGGAGAAAAGGACAGGTGGGCAAGGGAATATAAAGCAAGAGAGGCAATAAGGAGGGTATTAGGAGAAAAGGGACTAAGGATTATAAACTCCGTTGTGGAAAGGGCGGTAAAGAAAATCGAAGAACTTGTAAGGCAAGAAGAATGGGAAAAGTTAGAGCAAATAGCTAAAGAGATTGAAGAAACCACGTCAGAGGAAGAGTTGAAAGCTATCAAAGAGGAGTTTGAAAAGAAATTCGGTAAGCAAGCACAAGAACAACAAGAACAAAAGAAAACAAAAGAAAAAGAAAAGAAAGAAACAACTCCCCCACCAAGCATAGAAGACTATTACAGGAATGAGTTGGAAGGATTGCTTCTAAACATGGGTTTGGCACTCGGATGGTCACGAACGTTTGAAATCGCAGAAGAGATTCTGAAGAAGGTGAAGGAGTATTCTAGGACCATGGTCCGAGGCTTGTAATTTTGGCAAGGAGGGCGGAGATGGACGAGAGGAAGTTAGAAGTTTTGAAGCTTTATGCTATGGGCGTTCCTATCAGAAGAATTGCAAAAGTACTAGGAATTCCCAAAAGCACGGTAGAACGGTGGGTGAAAGAGCCGACCAGACCAAAGAATGAAAAGAAAAAAGATGCATTCCTACGGGATGAAATATGGGACAAGGTGATACAACTACTAAGGTTAAGCAAGGAAGAGAAAGGTAGAACACGGACACTGTCAATTTCACAGGTGTTCAAGCTTTTAGAGTTAGAGTTGCGAACACGAGGAATTAACAGTGAGAGGACATTCAGAAGGAGACTGGAAGAAGTGATAAAAGAAAGGTTTAATAGTTGGGAACAGTTTGAGTTAAGCAGAAGAAAAAAGAACGAATGGGCAAATTACAAAGGACCGAAGGCAAAGCTGCGGAGAGAACCAGCCACATGGGAAATAGACGCAACGGGTTATACATTCGAAGGCAGGTTATATTCCATACTGGCTGTTAGGGAACGGTGGAGTGGATTTTTCCTACGTTGCTTAATCGCCGAGGACACCAACACTTGCTACAATAAAGCCTTTAATTCTGCGGATCTCGCAAGGTTTCTAATCGGATTATTCAAAGAGTACGGCCTTCCACACAAAATAATAACAGATAATGAAGCATTCCTAAAGTCCGAGTTAATAGAGCGTGGTCTCCAAACCCTTGGCGTCCAAGTAGTAAGGACACGACCATATTCCCCAAATCAAAAATTGATTGAGAGAGCGTTCCGGGATCTCAAGAGCTTCCTGAGATATTACGTCACCACACACAAAAAATTTGAGGAAGCTCTTGAAGCTGCCTTGGAGGCATATAACAGGAGTGAGCACAAATTTGAACATTTCGATCAACCTGTCATTCCCGAGCAGTTGCATAGCCTTGTTGAGTATAGAAAGGTAGAGGAAGCCGTGATAAAGAACGCCTTCAGGGAGCGGTTCGTGAGGACTATTAGAAATAATACCATACGGATAGAGAACCTTGTCTATGAATTCGTCTATCCATTTGAAGTTATAGAGAGAACTGGAGAAATCGGCAGACACAGGAAAGCCCCGACTGTAATTTGCTATCGGGACCTTGAAAATGCGTCGTATTTAGAGGTGTGGGATTCACAAGAAAGGCAACCACTGGGATATGCAAAGCTAATATCCACTGATGCACCCAGTTTGGACTCTACAGAACTTAAGGCCATAAAAAACAGAGAGAAACGAATAGAGAGGAAAAAACGGAAACTCAAGGAGGAACTCATAGAGATAGAACAACAAGAACTACAACTACAGCAACAAAAAGAGACCGCCACTCTAACTTTTTTGGAGCTTTTAAGCGCTGAGCAAGGTTTACAACCCGCTCCTCAACCTCAACCCGAGGAAGAGGAGTGGGATCCACTAAAACTCTTTTAGGAGGTGAAGAGCCATGACGTACGCGACGCATACAGAGCAAGTCCTCATCGCAACTATCCAGGCTTTAAGACGTCTTAGGGCAGAGCAGGCTGTCCCTCTCCACGCCCTGATATGGGGCAAGTGGGGAGTGGGAAAGACGGTAGCTGCACAAAAAATAGCGAGACAAGAAAAAGACACATTCTATATCAAGATTCCTGATGGTGAAATAACACGTGGAAGGCTTTACCGGTTAATAGGTTTTAGTTTGGGCTGCGGTGCGAGAGCTACTTACGAAGCCACACTTGACTTGATCAAACACCACATCTTGTTCTACAATCTCAAACCCATTCTCATACTTGACGAAGCACAGAGAATACTCAGAAAACAGAGTATATTAAACGAACTCAAAGATTTAAGCGAGGATGAGGAATTAGCATTTGCCTACCTCTTCCTCGGAGACCAGACCACCCCCAAATTGCTCGCATCCCACGACCATAGCCTGTTCAAAAGATTTGCCATAAAGAAGGAGCTTCAGCCACTAACAGAGGAAACGATACGCTTTCTAATGCAAGAATACCGAATACAGGCAGATCCGACGCAGATATTCCACTATGCAAAAGAAAAAGGATGGACCACGCTTGATATATCGATAGTCTTGCAGGCTTTGAAAAACCAGAGAGCAGAACCCACAGTAGAAACAATAGAGAAAATAGCCAAAGTCCTCGGGAGGTAAGCCACTATGACGGACGGGAAAATCTGGCAGGTTATGTTAAAGCTGAGAGTTTTTACGCCTTGGATGGTGTTGAAAGAACTTAACCCACCGTCCTTCCTAAGATCATATGCGAAAGAGAAGATAAGGAGTTTGATAAAAGCCCAGACCAGGGCGGGCATCCTCCAGGTCCTGAACGAGGACCCGCCCGTGTTTAGTTTTCCCGGTGAAACCATAGAAAAAGTAAAAAGAGAGTGCAAGATTTGTGGCGAGAAATTCATTCCGATCCGGGATAACCATAAGCACTGTCCAGAATGCATTAGGAAAAGGAGGAATAAGGAGCATAAGGACAAACGTCGCAAGTATGAGAAAGAAGAAGAACTAATATGGGACATTCTGTCTAGACACGGATGTAAATCTGAAATTTTGCATGAGCTTTCATTCAGACTTGGGCGCAAGCCCGAGGCGATAAAGAGCAAGTTTATGAAGATGAAGAAGAAGAGGAGGGCAGAGGCATGACAGAGAAACAAGTTTTGAAAAAAATAGAAAGAGTTCTTGAACTTATCATGCAAAAAGACATAAGAGGGGCGTTAAGGGTATTGCTGGAGTTAAAAGCCCGGCTTGAGGCAGAGATTAGGGAAGAGGAAGAGAAGAAAGGAAATGGAAAGAAGTTGCAACACTTAATGGGGTGGTATTTGAAAATTTGGGATAACAGACCGCCTGAAGCCCTAAGGTTTGTAGCGTTCAAGGAAATCATTGGTAAACATCTCAAAGAGTTAATGGAGATATACGAACGGAACGGAGAGGATATAGCAAGTCTGAAAAGGGACTACGAAGCTTTCAAATCTTCTCGGAGAGAATACAATGGCATCCTCCAGTTTCGGCAACAGCTACCCAACATCAAACAAAAGCAAAGCGCAGAATGGAGCTCTCCGGACAATCAGCGGGGGAAGGCTTATTACCTCAAAGGATGGAGTGATGAGGAAGAAAACAAACTCTGGAGGGATGGCGATGATGAAATCCCGTGGCTATAAACAAAAACAAGACTGGAAGAGAAGCTTGCTTTTTAGAATTGCTATGGAAGAGTTAGTAGAAGGTGCGCAAGAACTCTTGAAGGTCAAGGTGATAAACAGCAACGACAAAATATACAAACTCACCGTGCGGGTTACAGACACAGAAGGAGAATACATTGTTCATGCCATTGTCCAAATTACAGCACCAGCCGCAAATGACGGTTGTTTCTGGAGACTTATAGACCTATGGTGGGAGGAGGTGAAAAAATGAGGAAGGTGTATAAAAGCATAGAAGAAGTGAGAACTGTATTTCCAAATGCCAAAATACACGAATACGAAAGTGTTTTCATGATAGAAGAGAGAGAGACAGTTAGAGTGGTGCTTAAAGCATTGAGTAAAGAGAAAATAGAACAAGTAATGAAAGAGAACGGTTTCCCAGCCAAATATCTAAGGGTCGTCTTAAATGGGATAAAAGAAACGGAAGCTATTAGGAAAATAAAGGATATGCGGAAAAGAGGAATAATTCTTGAGGGTCCGCCCGGGGTAGGGAAAAGTATAGCAAGCACGTGGAAAATTGCGAAATTGCTTCAACTTCGGGAGATTTCTAACCCACTATACATAAGCTGTGTTTCGTTCCCAGATTTGAAAGAGCTGTATGCTAAGTACAGAGAACACGATGCATATCTGATAGATGACATCATCTCCTCCCTCCCGCAAGCTCGCTTAGAGATGATAATAGAGCTCATTTACCATGCGGAACTTGAGGAAAAGCCGTTATTCATAACCTCAAATGGTTTCATGAAAGTAGTTCAGTCCTTCCCAGAAGCTTTGCTTAGCAGGTTAAGAAGCTACTGTGAATTTCACAAAATCAAAGAAAACCAAGACCTCAGACTTCAAAACACCTCGTAGTTGTTCCTTCTTAGCAAAAACTCTATCAAGCTTTCCTTGTAAATCAGCCAGCTCCCTCCCTTTCCTCTTTTCCCTTTTCCTCTTCGTGGGCTGAGCTTTATCGCAAAGATTTCTCCTCGCTGACAGTAGTAGTGTATTAACCTTTGTGAAACACCCAAAAGTTTTGCCACCTCGCTTGCTTTCAGAAATGGTCTGCCATATCTTTCAAGCTCCTCCTCAATTTTTTTCACATCATCAAGGTCGTGTTGCAACCCCATTACATAATCTAACAGTAGGCAATTCAGTACACTCTGTTTTCGCAAAATGCGAAAGACCCTATGTTGTCCTACCCTATTTTTCCATCTCATGCCCGAAGTGCGTAATATCCCAACGGACAGGTTGAAGTGGTTAGACAGAGAAAGTGAAAGAGAGAAACTACCCGAAGATTATTTCCTTGATCAGAAGAATAGACGCTACCCATACAGAAATAAAGACGGCTCCATCAATTGCTACATGCTTAGATCTGCTATCCGTTTAGCTGGCATGCACGGAGAGGACAGCATTAAAGCTAAAGCACAAGAGTTATACGACAAATACTGCGGAGGTGATAAGTGATGGAGGAAATGCAAAAGCAACAAACACAAGAGCAAACTCAAGCGCAGCAGAAGGTTGAACAAAAAGCAGAGATTGTCAATGTGGAAGAGCTCGTTAGAAAACATCTGGATGAGCAAGCAAGATACCTCGGTTTTGAAAACTGGGATGATTTGCAAGCAAAGATTTTAGAGGAGAAGGGTAAGCTTTACGAGGCTTTAGAACAAGAGAGAAAGAAAGCTAAAGAGATAGAAAAGCAATACAAAGAACAACTCAAGCAACTGCAGAAAGAAAAAGAAGAACTATTGATTGAACTCAAAGTCAAAAGCAAACTTGCGGACAAGGTGATAGACGCTGATAAAGCTTTGAAGCTACTCAGAGCAGAGAAGAAGATAGAGATCAAGAACAACAATGAAATTCTCATAGACGGAGATGATGTGGATACTGCTATTGAGAAGTTCTTGAATGAAAACCCGTTCCTTGTCCGAGCGGTTGGCGGTTCTGGTGCTCCTCACAACATAGAACAAACAGAACCGCAAAGCCCAGAAGAGAAACTTAAGCGTGCCCTGAGAAAACTTTTAGGAGGTGCATAAACATGACAAAAAAAACTAAGAAAGGAGGTACGAAATGAGTGTATTGAAAGTTATAGCAGGTAGGCTTTCCGCAGAAAGCACAGAAAGGGCAGTTATTGAGTACATGGCAGATAAGGATGAACTCTTCGCTCTACTACCCTTTACAAGAAGTGCTACTAATATCTACAGCTGGTATCGCACCGGGGAAGTGCCTACGGCGTCGGTAGTAGACCCATACGGAACCATCCCAGAGGTGGACACCGTTGGTACCGTTATGCAAAACAAGATCTCAATGATCGCCGCAGATGTGGTAGTCTATAACTTTGAAGCTACAGCAGTAGAGCAGCTTGTAGACCGTGTGCTTGAGAAAACTCTTGCAGCATCTGAAGCTATCATAAGAGCATACAAGAGGTTATTCATTACAGGAAATAGTGCAAACCCTAATGAGTTTGACGGATTAGACAGGTTTGTAGACCCAAGCATGGTCGTAGATGCTGGTCCGGGCGGTGCTCCCATTTCATTTCAGCTACTTGACCAACTGCTTGAGAAATTCCCCCCTGGAGCGGAGCCCACTGCAATTATAGTGCATCCGCGAACTTATCTTTCCATAAAAGCATTACTCAGAACTCTTTACGTCACGCCTGAGCAAGTGATGTTGCCCAACTTCGGAAGACCTGTGATGGCTTACAACGGAATTCCAATCCTCAGAAATGAATACATCCCTATCGTCGGCGGGCTTACTTCCGTCTACGCAGTTAGACTTGGAACAACCGCAGTTCACGGAGTTTACATGGGAGACAATGCGGGCGTGGTGATAGAAGAAGTGGGTAGACTTGAGAACAAGGACGCAAGAAAGTGGAGACTCAAATGGTATGTCTCAATGGCAAGCAAGAACAAATGGGACGTGGCAAAAATAATCAATATCAATAACTAACCATGAAGAGAGTGAAAATCCCGTGGCAAGGAGATAGCCCCCTCTACTTCCCCGGGGGCGTTATCAACTTTAAGGATGGCGTGTCGGTAGAGCCTGTGCCTGAACACCTCTTGAGAAGGCTTATAGCCATATACGGCAATCAGATAGAGGTTATTGAAGATGAGGGTAGAACTGAAGAACAAGAAACTCCCGCAGATACTACAACAAGGCGCAGTAGAAAAAGGTCTTAGGAGAGCACTCATGATAGCAGCGGAAACGTATGTGAAAGACATCCATGACTGGATAGACAGCGGGCGGGCTTTCACGCCCCGCACTGGAAATCTCCAAAGGTCTATCACTTGGTATATGTCAACAGACACTTCCGCACGCATCATAGCACAAGCGGATTATGCAAAGTGGGTGGAATTTGGCACTAAACCGCATACTATAATACCAAAAAGAAGGAAAGCTTTGAAAATTCCCACTCCCGAGGGCTACATCTTTAGAAAGAGGGTCAGCCACCCGGGCAGCAAACCCTATACATTCTTTTTTGCAAATTTGCAGGACAGGGCTAAAAAGGTGGCCGTAGAGTTCATGAAAGCTTTGGAGGGAGTGATATGAGCTTTGAGTTTATCACACACGCAGACTTTGCCGATGAACCTATAAGCCCGACTGATACTGATATAAGCTTTGCTAATATCTTTACAGAAAGAACGCTTGCTTTATACGGTGTCCAGCCCGAGGCTCTCAACTCCGCAGGGCTTGAGTGGGCAAAAGAATACGCAAAAATAGTAGCACTGAGAAGACTGTATCTGAGATTAGCACAGTCTGAAGACAGCAAATACTACGAAAAGTCTGATATGTATCTCAAGATGCAGAATGAACTGCAGAACCTTTTCAACAGACAAACAATGACCACCACCGGGACAAGTCCTCAAAGCTACGAGGTGAAAAGAGCATGAGGCTTTTAGATTTGTATGCTGAACTGAACGCATTATTTCCAGATTACACCCACACCCTCGGCTACAAAAACCCCGAGGAATTAAGGGCGGATGTGCAAAAGCTTATGAGTGTATTTTTAGAGAGAGAACAAATAGACAGAAACGGCACAGTCTCAAGCTTTGTTATCATCGTAGCACACAAAAAGAAGCTTTCCCAGTTTGACGAGTTTCAGTCTGAAGTTGATGCAATCTTGCAGAAGATTTACAGCAAGCTACCCTTGACAGATTTCACAGTTGAGTATGCAAATAACGACATCTATCTGTTTGCATTGATCAGAGCACAAGCTAAAAGGAGGCTACTATGAGCTACGAGTATAGACCGCTAACGCAAGAGACTTTGAGAAGAATAATAGGGACAAGGGCGATAACCGTAAGCGGTAGGGTGAGAATAGACCTCCACTCCAAGGCAAGATGGGTGATTATTCAAAACACTTCTGACGGCGATGTTTACATCGGAAACAGCACAGTAGATAACACAAACGGCTTTAAGCTTGCCCCGGGAGACACTATTTCCTTCAACTTCCTGCCCGGCTTTGAGGTTTATGCATACGCAAACAACAAAGAAATCCGTGTGATGGAGGTGGAGTAAATGAGACACAAGCTTTTAAGAGTATTCAGAAAACTAATAATGCCCGAGGCGGAACTGCTTGTCGTTGAAAGCAAACTTTATGCGAAGAAAATTACAAGAGACGGAGAAGAGATTGATTACGGACTGCAGAGTCAAAAGCTTATCACAAACAGAGGTATGATTACGCTTCTAAAAGCACTTGGAGGATTTTATAACAACGATAATAATTTCTCCAGAGGCCACACGTGGCATATAGCCCTTGGGCACACCTCTGGGACGGGGACAGGTCCTGAGAACTTTGCAGACACAGCTTTACAATCTCCGATACAGACCACACCGGTGCAAGCTTCTATTTACGACTACTTTTTTGACACAACAAATCAGATATACCGATTGCGGTCTGTTGCCGCGCTTTCATACTCCGTACCCGCCACCGTTTCAGAGCATGCGGTGTGGGCATATAACCTCTCTCAAGGCATTTGGCACTTCTTTGATCGTTCAGTGCTTGCTACTCCGATTAGCGTCCTCGCTGGAGACACGATTACGTTTACTTACATCTTAGAACTTTCAAGGGCCTGAGGTAGAGTGATGGCAAACTATAGCGTGCAAATCACACGAGGCTTGAAATTTTCAGCTAATCGCAAAGCTAATGATGTCGTAATAAAGAGAACGCTAAGACTTTTAGCTAAGAAGAGACGGGACGATTGGATAGAGAATTTCAATTTCGGCGGTAGTAGTGGTGGTGGATCTGGTGGGACGGTGAGAAGAAAAATAAGGTTAAGGTTCCTATGAGCTGGGCTTTGTTCTTGGTGCTAATCATAGCGAGCGGGCTGTTGGCAGTCGGCTTGTTTATTGAACGCAAAATGTACATAAAGACTGCTGAAAGATTATCTCAGTGCAGAGCAGAACTTCAAGCCACACAGAAGAACCTCGTCAAATACACAGAGCTTTATTCTGAACTAAAAAACAAATGCGAACTTGATAAAAAGAAGATAGAACAGAGATATACCGCCCTACTGAAAAAAGCCACCGAGCCCGTCCCACAGATAAGCGTCCCACCGCATCAAAACGAGTGTGAGTCGCTA
>Ga0209741_1000322_pt1 | contig 12841 bp, 12 predicted proteins | sample OctOCTMetagenome_FD_184734 | JGI IMG/M metagenome (GOLD analysis project Ga0209741, IMG submission 184734) | Hot spring and microbial mat streamer communities from Octopus Spring Streamers, Yellowstone National Park, USA - OCT_B (SPAdes) (version 4) | ecosystem: Environmental > Aquatic > Thermal...
ACCGCTTTCATAGAAGGATATTATAGGGCTTTTTTCTTTTTATTTTTATCCTCATACATAAGTCTGTCTGCCTCTTTAATCATATCCAGCCAGCTTTGAAAATTTTCTCCACATTGTACAACACCCGCGCTTATAGATACCTTAAACCTCCTACCTTCTGCAAGTATTTCCATTTTCTCCATTTGGAACTTTATCCTTTCAACTATCTTTTTTGCATTTTCTAAATCCGCGTTGGGCAGTATAGCCACAAACTCATCCCCACCCCAGCGACCCACTATATCCTTTGCACGCATGTTCGTTCTTAAACCTTTGCCACCTTTGCTAACACAAGGTCTCCCACATGATACCCATAGTTATCGTTCACATACTTAAAATCATCAAGGTCTATAAGAATCAAACTAAAAGTCATCTTAGAGTACTTGCACAAGCTGAAAAACTCTTCAAGAGCTCTCTCCAAAGAACGTCTATTAAACAGATCAGTTAATGGATCAAGATTTGCCTCCGCCTCAACGATCTCAAGCTTGGATTTTAACTCGTCTATAATCTTCTGCTGGACTTCCACCTTTTTCAAAAAGATCTCGTTCTGACGCTTTAAATCTCTTACAAGCATTAACAACTCCAAAAGAAGAGAGGTTATGAAATCCTCTCTAGCTTCTTCCTTTTTTTGTAGCTCGGTTATCCTTTGTTCTTTTACGGATGCTTGTTCGTAGCTCTCTTTCAAGGATTTTTGAAGCTCAGCAAGTATATCGCTTAAAACCTGAGCAGTGTGCTTGAGGTCTATTTTAATGTTTACAAGCTCGCTTTCTTCCTTATAAATATTGTTATAAAGCTCCATTAAAGAACTGTCCTCAAGCTTTTGCCCATTTGCAACAAGATTACAAAATATATAAAACCATCTTTCATAGTTTTTGGGTGTGGGCAGTATTTGATTTCTCAGCAAGAATTTTATCTCCTCCCTAACTATATCCGCTAAAAGTTTTTTCTCAGATTGGCTAAGGGGCTCTCCTCTTCTTAGCTTTTCGTAAAGAGGACAGTTTTTTGTATCAAACATTCAAAAACCCCCCGTTCTATAATTATACGACATGAGGCTGGAAAAAGAAATTGCGCTTTCCAAGTATACCACTATAGGTATAGGGGGAATAGCAAAGTACATAGCTTTTCCAGAAAACACAAAGCAGGTAAAGGAATGCCTCAAAATAGCCCATCGGGAGGATATTCCTCTCTTTGTTTTGGGTAGGGGTGCAAACACCGTCTTTGGAAACTTTGAAGGCATAGTGATCAATACAAAGATGTTGAGAGATTTGAATATAAGGGAGCGCGATGGAGGTTTGGAGATCACAGCCCAGGCAGGCGTTCCCTTAAACACTTTGGTAGAACTCGGAGTCAGGGAAAACTTGGAGGGTATTTACAGACTGGTGGGTTTTCCTGCCACTGTAGGCGGAGCTATAGCTATGAACGCAGGAGCCTTCGGTTATGAAATTTCCCAGCATTTAAAAGCGGTGAAATTTCTCTCTTATGAAGGTGAAGAAATTCTTTTAAAAAGAGAAGAGCTTAAATTTTCCTACAGAAGCTCTCCTTTCCCTTCTATGGGTATAATCTTGGAAGCAGTCTTTTTCTTTCCCAAACTGAACTATAGCGTTTACGAAGAGTATGAGAGAATAAAAAGCAAAAGGAAAGAAAGCCAGCCCATTCAAATGCCCACTGCGGGTTCTACTTTTAAAAATCCACCCACTGACAGTGCAGGGCGACTTTTGGAAAAGGTAGGAATGAAGGGCTACAGAGTTGGGCAAGTTGCCTTTTCGGAAAAGCATGCAAACTTTTTAATAAACTTAGGTGGAGCGGTCTTTGAGGATGTTGTTAAAATTATCAATCACGCAAAGAGAAGGGTTTTTGAAGAGTTTGGCATTGAGCTTGAAGAGGAGGTGAGGTTAATTGAAAGTAGTAGTGCTTATGGGTGGAAGGTCACCGGAGCGTGAAATATCTTTGAGAACCGGCGAGGCTATCTTAAAAGCCCTAAAAGAGCTAGGTTGTGAAGCTATAGCCCTAGATCTAGAGGAAAACCTCTGTGAAAGGTTGAGAGAAATAAAGCCCGATAAGGTTTTTATAGCATTGCACGGTCCTTACGGGGAGGATGGAAGGGTGCAAGGACTTTTGGACATTCTGGGCATTCCCTACGTGGGTTCTGGCGTGCTGGGTAGCGCCTTAGCTATGGACAAGGATTTTACAAAGAAAATTCTCAGGTTTCATCAAATTCCTACGCCCGATTGGGTAGCGGTAAGAAGAGGAGAGGAGGTTTCTTGGGACCGCTTTCCTGCGGTGGTTAAGCCCGCCGACCAAGGCTCGAGCATTGGACTGTTCGTGGTAAATGATAGAAAAGAGTTAGAAACTGCCATAGAAAAGCTCTGGAGTATAACTCAAAAGGTTCTGGTGGAGGAATTCATAAAAGGCAGAGATATTACCGTAGCTATATTAAAAGATGAAGCATTACCCCCTATAGAGATAAAGCCCAAAAAGGGTATATACGATTATGAAAGTAAATACACAAAGGGAATGAGCCAGTATGAATTCTTGAAAGACGAGACACTGGCAAGAGAATTGCAAGAGTTGGCACTGCGTTCTCATAGAGCTCTGGAGCTCAAGGACCTGTCCCGGGTTGATTTTAGGGTGTCTGATGAAGGTAAGCCCTTTGTTTTAGAAATCAACACCATACCAGGTATGACAGAGCTTAGCCTTTTTCCTATGGCTTGCAGAAAGAAAGGCATTGACTTTAAAAGAATGATATCTATGTTAATATCTTAACCTGTGGCTATGAAAAAGGAGGGGAAAAGAAGGTGGGTAGCAGTCCTTGAGATTACCTTAGCTATAGTATGGCTAATTGCTATGGCACTTGCCGGTTTTTTCTTCCCTAGTTTTTTGACCTCCCTTCCAACGTTCAGAATAAAGGAAATTCATATATACGGTGCTAACAGTATTTCTCCTTCTGCCATTTCCTCAAGCGTTTATCAGATCTCAAAAAACAACTGGCTTTTTTTGGACTCCAAGAGGCTTTTGGCAGAAGCCAACGAATTAACAAACAATTCTCTGGAGAGTGTAAAAATAGAAAGAATACCTTCTTTGGATGGTGCCCGTGTGAATGTTTATGTTCAGGAAAGGGTTCCCATAGCCTATGTGGTTCATGACAACAGCCTTATGATGATAGACAAGCAAGGAGAGCTTTTTTACAACCCAGCTATGGAAAGCAAGTTACCCATCATATACACATTTTCCTTTGACTATATAAAGAAATATCACACTAATTTGAACAATTTAGTGGAGCACATTAAAAACGTGGGTTTTAGCATTAATGAAGTATATGTTACCGATAGGAATACCATTATTTATGTATCGGGCGGGAGAATGGTCCTGCCCCCACTTGGCCAGATATCTCCATTAGTTCTTGATAGGATGAAAAAAATTTATAATAAAATTGGGATGGAGAAAATGGATGTTCTTATAACCTCTGAAAATATGGCGGTGATAAAAGAGGAGAAATAAAGACATGAAGGTTGTAGCTTCCTTAGACCTTGGCACCAGCAAAACCGTAGCCCTCCTTGCGGAGATAGACAGCTACGGAGATATGCACATTATAGGTGTAGGAGAGGTACCGAGCAAGGGTATAGAAAAGGGACAAATAACCCGATTGGACCTGGCGGTTGCCTCTATACTAAAGGCTATGAAAGAAGCCCAAGAAATGGCTGGTGTCAAGTTAACCTCCGTAAACCTTGGAATATCCTCCCCTATTCTAAAAAGTCAAAACGAAAGGGACACAATAAATGTATCGCCACAGCCTGTAGAGATAGATGAAAGTCAAATAGAAAGGCTTTTAGAAAGGGCTACCACAAGGGCAAAGGAAGAAGGCTATGAGATAGTAAGTGCCATTCCAAGAAAGTTCATACTGGATGACCAGGAGGGAGTTCTAAATCCCGTAGGGCTTTTAGGCTCAAAGCTAACTGCAGAGGTGCACCTTATAAAGGTAGGCACAAGCCTTCTAAAAAATGTTGAAAAAGCTGTCCTCTCAAGTGGTTTGACCATAGCGGGTAGATATCCTTCCATCCTTGCCAGTGCCGAAGCAGTTTTATCACAGGAGGAAAAAGAAGAAGGTGTGTTGCTCTTAGACATGGGGGCAGGACTTACGGACTTTATACTATTTGTGGAAGGCTCCCCCCTGCTAACGGGCACAGTACCTATGGGTGGGAACAGCATAACCAAGGACATAGCCCACTTTATGAAAATAAACACAGAACAAGCGGAGAGGATAAAAATAGAACATGGCTTTGCCTTAGCGGACATGGTCAATGAGTCGGAAAAAATAAAGGTAAAACCAAGGGGAGAGGATAGAGAAATTATGGTGGGGAAAAGGGAAGTTTCTGAGGTTATACAGATAAGGCTGGAGGAGATAGCAGACAAAGTTCTTGAACAGATAAACAATCAGGGAATAAATTTGTCCACAATAAACGCAGGGATTGTTCTAACTGGCGGTTCTTCAAAGCTTGCAGGCATAAAAGAGTTTTTTGAAAGATACACAGACCTACCGGTTAGGATAGGTAGTCCAACGGGTGTTATAGGTTTGAGGGAAAAAGTTCAGTATCCTGCCTATGCCACTGCAGTGGGCTTGCTCAAGCTAAAGCCCCAACTGGTGCAGGGCCACTCTCTTAACCAGAACCCAGAAATTTTGGGTAGGGGGGGTAAAGTTAAGCTTGGCTCTCTATTAGAAAGGATAAAATCTTTTTTTAAGGAGGTACTATGATGGAAGTAGTAAATCCAACGAGGATAAAGGTCTTTGGGATAGGAGGCGGTGGGTCCAATGCGGTAAATAGAATGTACTTGGATGGTATTGAGGGTATAGAGCTTTTTGCAATCAATACGGATATACAACATCTTACTTCTCTTTCTGTTCCCAACAAAATACAGATAGGAGAAAAAGTTACTCGGGGTTTGGGTGCTGGGGCAAGACCTGAGATAGGAGAGCAAGCAGCTTTGGAGGATATTGACAAGATAAAAGAGGTGCTAAGAAACACGGATATGCTATTTTTGGCGGTGGGCTTGGGTGGTGGAACTGGAACGGGCGCCGCGCCAGTGATCGCAGAAACGGCTAAGGAAATGGGTATTCTTACAGTGGCAGTAGTTACAAAGCCCTTTAACTTTGAGGGACAAAGACGCATGCAAGTTGCCCTAGAGGGTTTGGAAAAGCTGAAAGAGGTAGTTGACACATACATAGTCATAAATAACCAAAAATTGGTGGAAGTGGCAGAAAAGAACTTTAGCATAAAGGATGCTTTTAAGATGGTTGATGATGTGCTTTCTAAGGCAGTTAGAGGTATAACCAGCATAGTGGTAACACCAGCTTTGATAAACGTGGATTTTGCAGATGTGCGCACTGTGATGGAGAGGGGAGGGCTAGCCCTTATAGGTATGGGTGAAGGAAGAAAAGATCTTGCCATAGAACAGGCTATTGCCAGCCCACTTTTGGAAGGAAACACAGTCGCTGGAGCAAGAAGACTGTTGATAACCCTCTGGGTAAGCGAGGACGTACCCTTCAGAGATGTGGAGGAAACCATAAGCAGAATAAGAGAATCCGCCCATGATGATGCACTGATCATATTTGGTGCTGTATTAGAAAAGGATAAAGAAGACTTTATGCGCGTGGCAGTCGTGGCTACGGACTTTGAAAACGCAGTCCAGCAGGCGCAATTCCGCGTTGTCAAGAAAGAACAAAAGCCCCTCCAAAAGGTAGTTCCTGAGTCTACGGTGGAGCCCGTCCAACCGGATATAGAGGAGTTACCCGCTTATCTCCGTAGAAAAAAGAGAATCTAAGATAGCATGGTTTTTAGAAGGATCAATATTATATGATGGATGAGCAAAATCAAACCCAAGGTGTAGTATAGTTTTGTGTGTTTGTTTATCCACCGGAGTATTATTTGAAAAAGTAAAAAGGCAGACAGGACAGCAAAAACTACATTCATTACTTGCAAAAGGTAAGCTTCTCTCTTTTTTTTCTCAGGAACAAAGAGTTTTGATAGGGTTAATTCGTAAGTCTTAAACTTGGTAAGATAGTATTTATCTTCCTTTTTAACAACCAAAGAACCGTCCTTTAAAATCAGTTTATCACCTTTAAACTGAGCCTGTTCTGAGCTTACTGAAAAGTCATCAATTTTTAGAAAAACACCCTTTAAAAGGTCTCCTTCTCTCTTCTCAATTCTTATAGTTATTCCGCCAAAGGTGTAAAAGGTCTTCTCAGGTATTGTTTTCACAACCTCCGTGTAATACTTATAAATAAGAAGTTTTCTTATGTAAGATACATCCTCTTGCCTTATGAAGTAGCCTACAAGCAAAACAGAAAATAGCAAAGGAGAAGACACCGAGAAAAGCTTGAAAAATAAAACCTTTGGGTCTATACCAAAGGAAGCCAAAACACTCAATTTTTTAGACTCTTTCAGTTCAAAAATTAGCCAACTGGAGGAAACAAAAAAGGAGGATGGTAAAAAGTAGCTAACAAAATACAAAAACCAAAGACCTAAAAAAGTGAAAGATTCTATAAAGGGGGTTTTAAAAAGAACTTGATCTAATTGAACAAGCTGGATGAATAAAAATAGAGAAGACAAAACTATGCCTATTAAAAGGGATAACCTTACCACCTTCCAGCTTAGAAAGCTGTACAGCATCAGGGCTCTAATTTTTTCTTTAGTCTCTCTTTTTGTCCCGGCTCACCTCTTTTGCCCTTCTCCAAAAGTTGCCAGGACTTTCTGTAAGCGTCCAGGGCTTGGTCTTTTTTGTTTAACTTCATCAGAACATCCCCTAGGTGTTCCCATATTACAGGGTCTTCCTTTTCCTTTTCAAGGGCTTTTAGCAGAAGCTCGTATGCCCTCTGGTATTGTCCTTTGTAGTAAAGTACCCATGCGTAGCTGTCAATGTATGCAGGATTTTCTGGGTCCTTGTTAAGAGCCTTTAGTATGAGCTCTTCTGCCTCTGATAGTCTTGCATCTTCATACCACAAAAGGAGGGAGTATCCAAGATGGTTAAAGAGCTCAGGATCTTCGGGGTTTAGCTTTATGGCTTCCCTTAGGCTCCTTTCAGCGTCTATTATCCTTCCCACCTTGTCCAGAACGATAGCTTTTAAGAAGTATCCTCTGTAATCCCTGGGGTTTAGCTCTATTGCCTTATCCACAAAGTGCAAGGCTTCTTCGTTCTTCTCCTGCTCGCTCAGAAGGTTTGCCATAAGCAGATTAAGGTCTGGGTTGTTTGGTTCTAACTCCAAAGCCCTCTTAACCAAAGCCTCAGCCCTCTTGTAGTCCTTCTGGTCCATATAAACCACTGCGAGCCTTTCCATGATTTTGGGGTTGTTAGGGTACTGTTCCAGAAGTTTTTCATAAACCTTTAAGGCTTGGTCCATTTTTTTGTTGGCTTCAAGGGATACGCCGTAAGCAAATGCTACGTCTAAGTTATCGGGATCTTGAGAGTAAAGCTCCCTTGCCAACTCCTCCGCTTCGTTAAAGTCTGAAGTTCTTATTAGGAGGTAAATGTATCTTAGCTTGTAGCCCCTCTCTGGGTAATAGTCAATGAGCTTTTTATAAACATCCCTAGCGTCCTGAAAGCGTCCGGTTATTGTGTAAAGGTTTGCGAGCCTTTCAAGGGCAGTGCGGTTGGTGGGTTCCTCCTTCAGCACACCCAAATAAAGGCTTTCAGCCTTTGAAAACTCTTTTTCACCTTCGTAGATGCTTCCCAAGGTGGTAAAGCCTGCCTCAAAAGTCTTTTTTATTTGCAGGGACTTGTTTAAATACTCTATGGCCTCTTCCTTTTTACCCTCAGTCAGATAAATCCGAGCTAACATATAGTAGGGCAGGGGATTATCAACCGCCAAATTTGCCAGCCTTTCCAACACGTCCTTTGCATCCTGTAAGCGGTTTCTCCTTATGTATTCCTCTGCTAAGAAAATCATGATCTCCTTGGAGTTTGGATTTGCCCTGTAGCCTTCCTCCAAGGCTTCCAAGGCTTTTTGACGGTCTCCCTTGAGAACATAGATGCTATGAAGCACCAAGTAGGGCTCTTTATCTTGAGGATATTCCCTTTTAAACTTTTCCGCATAGACAAGGGCTTCTTGGAATCGTTTTCGCACCGCCAAAAGTCTTATGGTATCCACATACAGGGTGGGAGTGGGAGCCTTCTGCAGAGCCCTAAGGCAGAAGTTTACCGCCTCTTGGGGCTTACTCTCTTGCAGATACCTGCAGAAGACATAATCCCTGTAGGGATTGTAAGCAAAGGCGAAGTATAGAAATAAAGAGAGAAAAAACAAAAGCTTCATGAGGGCATACCCTTATGGATTAATATAGGCACTTCCACCCTTCTGAGAACCTGAGAGGATGTGCTACCAAGTAGCACACGCTTGAGACCCGAAAGTCCTCTACCGCCCATCACCAAAAGGTCGTAATCGCCCTCCTTTACAAATTCCACTATGCCATCGACGGTATTACTGTGCTTTTTCACCACAAGCTCTGCCTTCCATCCCTTTTCCTTAGCCCTTTCCAAAAGGGAGTTGAGATAGTTAATTTTCTCTTCTTCTATCTTTTTGACTAGCCCCTTCGTTAGGGCGTCCACCATAGGCAGTTCTATGGTTTCTTCCACATGCAAAAGGGTAAGCTTTCCATCCTCCTCTGGTGGAATTAAGTTGAGGAAAAATTCAAAGGTAGATTGGGCATGCTTTGAAAGGTCGTGGGCAAGGCATACCTTTTTAAAGCCCTCCGGGGCTTTCCCCTTCAAGACCAAAAGGGACTTGTGGCAATACCTTGCCACCCTCTCAGAAGTAGAACCTACCAAAATCCTTTCTACCAAACCCTTGCTGTGGCTCCCCAAGATTATAAGGTCTGCCATCTCCTCCTTTGCCAGTATAACCTCCGACGGCTCTCCTACATCCACCACCACCTCCACGGACAGTTCCCCTAAGAAATCCCTCAGGGCTTCAAGGCGCCTTTTGGCAGATTCAATGCTCTGGGCTTCTAACTCTGCCAATTTGGAAAGGTCGATGGGACTAATTCTGAAACCCTCAGGGTATGGAAGGTAGATAAGAGGAGATACCGCGTGCAGCAGGATTGCGCTGGCGTTGTGCTTAAGGGCCAAGAATTTGGCTAATTTCAAGAGGGGGTTCGTTATGTCAGTAAAATCAACGGGAACTAAAAATTTCATTTTCACACTCCCAGTTTTAATTTTACTACTTCCCATAGATAAGGGAAGAGGTTTGGAGTGCCAGCCACAACATCAGTACCGTTATTTAAACCCTTTGTCAGCTCCGCTATACCTCCCGCCTCCTTCACGATAACCATTCCCGCAACCACGTCCCAAGGGTTCAACTCAAACTCAATAAGTCCGTCAAAAACTCCCTCCGCCAAAAGGCACAGATCTACCGCTGCTGCGCCAGGTCTTCTCATAGACCCTACCTTTTCAAAAACCTCCTTAAAGATCTCCCAGTAAAGGTTTAAGTTCCTTTTTGCCCTTGAGGGAAAACCATAAGAGACAGACATCCTTCTCAGTTCTTCCCTCGTGCTCACCTGGATCCTTTTGCCATCTTTGTAGGCACCAAGTCCCTCTCCCGCGTAATAGAGGCTGTTAAAGTAAGGGAGATAGACCGCACCCACGACGGGTTTTCCTTCCAACACCAAACCCACCGACACACCAAAGATGGGAAAACCACACAAAAAGTTCTTTGTGCCGTCCAGGGGGTCTATATACCAGACTGCCTCTCCAAAGGTAGATCCGCCGTCTTCCTCTCCTACTACCGAGTGATTGGGGAAGTGCTTTAGAATGTAATCTCTTATTCTCTCCTCCGCTTTTTTGTCTGCCTCGCTTACCACATCCTTTTCGCCCTTGAAATAAACCTGGTCGGATAGAAGTTTGCGGAAGTACTCCTTTAGCACTAGACCGCCAATCAGGGAAGCTTCCTTTACCACCTGAAGAAATTTTTCTGAGTTCATCAAGGTAAAATATTATCACACATGAAAAAAGTCTTAGTTTGGGGCTTAGGAGTAAGCGGAAGGTCCGCCATTGAACTTTTAAAGAGTAAAGGTATTGAGGTTTATTGGGGTGATGATAAAGACAAGGTGGATTTTAGGGAGTTTTTGGGGATTGTGGATACGGTGGTTCTCTCACCGGGTATTCCCCCAAGCCATCCCCTTTGGATGGAGGCACAGAAAAGAGAGATAGAAGTTATCGGAGAGTTGGAGTTGGCCTGGAGGTTCTTTGAGGGAAGGGCAATCGCCATCACGGGCACTGATGGTAAATCCACAACTACCAGGCTAACCTACCTTATGCTGAGCTCCTATTTTGACAATGTGGAGGAGGGTGGAAACATTGGCGTGCCCTTTTCGGATGTAGTCCTAAAAAACCCAAAGAGCTTGGCGGTATTAGAGGTTTCTTCCTTTCAGGGTAAAACCTTAAAGACCTTCCGCCCCGTGGGTGGAGCTTTTTTGAACTTTTCCCCAGACCACTTAGATTGGCATCCTACACTAGAAGACTATCTACATAGTAAATACAACATCTTTGTAAGGCAAACGGAAGAGGATTTTATAGTGTTAAACGAATTTCAAAAGGAAGTAGCAGAAACACCCACAAGAGCGCAAAGGATTTTTATAGGGCATAGGGATGCCTTCATCAAGGATGGCAAAGCCTACCTTTTTGGGGAACCGCTCTTTGAGTTGGAAAAACTCAAGCTCTTTGGTCTTCATAACGCATACAATCTTCTGTCTGCCTCCGCTATAGCAAAGAGGATGGGGGTGCCCACCGAGAACATCCGGGAGGTTGCCTACACCTTCAGGGGACTCCCTCACCGTTTAGAGTATGTGGGAGAGATAAGGGGTGTAAAGGTTTATAACGACTCTAAGGCTACTACGCCTCATGCCCTTCAGTCTGCTTTGGAAAGTATGCCCGATGGCAAGGTTATTCTCATTGCAGGAGGAAAGGATAAGGGATTTAACTTTGAGGAACTTCTACCGTTGGTTAAGAAAAAGACAAAGGCTTGCCTTTTGATAGGAGAGGCAAAGGAGAAAATGGCAAAGGCTTGGAACGAGGCGTATCTTTGCAACGGACTTGAGGATGCGGTGGAAAAGGCCTTTGATTTGGCAGAGGAAGGAGACATTATCCTCTTTTCGCCCGCCTGTGCATCCTTTGATATGTTTAAGGATTATAAAGAGAGGGGAGAAGTCTTTAAAAGGCTCGTACTGAGTTATGTTGGAAAGTAGTTTACCATAAGATCTCCTTTTGATATGGTATAAGGTATATCCAGTTTTAGTTTGTTATCTTTACTCCTTACTTCTTGCTTTTTAGCCTTTCTCTTAGCACCAAGCCAAGCACCAAGCTAAAGCTTGGATGTAAGATAAACCCGCACCGCACCCGCCCACAGCACCAAAGCACCAAGCTTTTGGTTGTAAGATAGACCAAACCCTTGCTTGGTTTGTTTGGCACCTTAACCCACCCCACCCGATGTTAATATAATATCCGTTATATTAACACCCACACCCAGCACCTAACCCTTGCTTAGCATCCTTGCCTTGTTTGTTTGCTTAGCACCCACCACCGCACCTAACCAAGCACCTTAACCTTGCACCCTACCATTGCACTTAGCACAGCACCAAACCAAGCCATCTTATCCTTGCTTAGATAGACCCGCACAAGAACCAGGCACCTAACCTTTGCTTGTTTGTTTAGCACCCGCACAGCACAGGAACCTAACACCTTAACCTTTGCTTATCCGTTTAGCATTACCGCACCGCACTTAACCCAGCACCTAAACCTTGCTTTGAAAAAAGCCCGCACCCTTGCACCCACACCGCACCCGCACAGCACCCTGAACTGCCCACAGCCCGCCCCGCCCGACCTGTATCGTTTTTCCTACAGAAATGCTTTACCTATCGGGAACCCGCACCTTATCCTTGCTTAGCATCAAGCACTAAGCCCTTGCTTGTTTATTTAGCACCGCACAGCACTAAGCCTAATACTAACTGAAATTGAAATTCAATCTTAAAAAGTCCGCCCTCCACCATACCAAGCATTTGCTTGTTTATTTATACCTATACCCGCACCTTATCCTTGCTTGGTTTGTTTGCTTGGCACCCGCACCCTATCCTTGCATAGCACCCACACCAAACCAAACCCTTGCTTGTTTGCTTGGCACCTGCACAGCACCCACACAAGACACAAAACCAAACACCAAACCAAGCCACCTTATCCCTTGCTTAGCACCCTACCCTTGACCCACCCACCCAGCACCAAAAGATGCGTAAAACTGTTGAAAATCAAGCACTTGCTTGATGTTGGTAAAGCGTTGAAAATCAAGGAGTTGATGCGTTGCGTTGGTTTTGTTATAACAAGTTTTTAGCAAAAATGCAAGTTTGCCTAAAGCATGCCTAAAGGATGCCTAAAAAATGCCTAAAAAGTCAAACCGTTGAAAATCAAGCACTTGAGAAATTTCTTTAGGCTTGTTAGGCATATGCCTAAAAAGACCCTCACCCAAGCCCGACCCGCCCCGCCCGTTGGCACGATTTTTGCAGTCAAAAGCCCGATTTTTTCTATACTTTAGGCATATAGCCTAACAAGCCTAACAAAAATCACCAAACCGTTGAAAATCAAGGGTTTGAGGCTTTACGCAAACTTTTACGCATGCTTTACGCAAACTTTACGCTTTTTCACACTTTTGTTAAAAACATGTTATAACAAAGCACCACCACCCCCACCCCTTGCTTAGCACTACCGCACAGCACCAAGCAAGCACTTAACCCTTGCTTGGCTTGTTTGCTTAGCACCACACAGGACTTAACAC
>Ga0209741_1000333_pt1 | contig 12431 bp, 10 predicted proteins | sample OctOCTMetagenome_FD_184734 | JGI IMG/M metagenome (GOLD analysis project Ga0209741, IMG submission 184734) | Hot spring and microbial mat streamer communities from Octopus Spring Streamers, Yellowstone National Park, USA - OCT_B (SPAdes) (version 4) | ecosystem: Environmental > Aquatic > Thermal...
TAGACGGAAGGCCGCTGTCGGTAGGGGAGAGCGCCGCATGCGGCTCAGCCATGTACCTCTGGGTGTTCGGCGGGGCGGCGTATGTGTCGTGCGACGGCACGCCCCCGAGATTCGGCCGCGACGTCTTAAACATCTCAGACTTCCCAGGGCCGGATCGGCCTCTCGTCTACGTCTACGTCAGCACGGACGTGACGAGTGGTTGCGGGGTCACCATCAATTTCGACGGAGACACGGGCTACGCTACTGTATATGTGTACGACGAGGAGGGGCGTCTTGTGGCCTCGCGCGCCAGCGCGATACCCGGCTCCGCATCTTTTTCCGTCTCGAAGGCGGGCGTCTACCGCGTGCGTATACACGCGCCGCCTCTCCTCGACCAGTGGCACACCTTGACGGCTCAAATCCGCATCTCAGACCTCATCAAGGCACGGGTATTTACGTCGAACAACACGCAAGACCTCCGCCCCACCACATCGCTCAAGATCTTCGACCTCACCAGCTACTGGAAGAGGGGATACAGCTACGTGGTCGTGCGCGTGAGCCCCTTCTGGTGGCCTCTGTATGTGGCACGCCCCGCAGACGCCTTTGCCGACTTCCTCCTAGCTTGGGAAGAGGACTCCAGCGGCTGGACATTCGACGTGCTGTACTGGAAGGAGGTTTGGCGCCTCACCTTCACCCAGACAAACATCGTCCTCACCCACATCTCCTCGCAGGGAGGCTACTGGCACGAGGTGTATGTGGACTATCGGTACGGTAGCAATCAGCCTGGCGTCAAGACGTTGATATGGACGTGGAACAAGCAGGGGCCGAAACACAACAGCTACACGGTGCATTGGATTTCGACCACAGTGTGGCTTGAGTCGCAGGATTCCACCATGAACGCCAGGGCGTCCTTCATAAAGGAGTGCTTGTGGGACTGACATGTGGTCGCTGGCGTACGGCTTGATAGCTCTCGCCGTCGTTGCCTTTGTGGTGCTCTACGCCGCGGCGCATGCGCCGAGCATCAAGACAGCGAACTTGGCAGACCAGCTCTACGGCGCCAAGAAGTGGCTGGCCAGCAACCTCCCCTCACTCCCCAAGGTGGACTCTACGCCGCGTTTCCGCACCTCCGTCAACGTGGTGAGGGTGGCAGAGGCCAACGCCGCGGCGTACGACTACCGCACGAGGCAGTGGACAACGTTCCCGGTGTACCTGCCGGTGGGGTACAGGCTTGAGAGGGTCGGAGAGAACGTAGTTTACCAGATCTATCTAAACGTGACGAGGTGCAGATATACAGCGCTTCCCCGGGGCGAGCCTGCCGTGCTCTACGAGATCGAACTTAGGCACTCCCTCGACCCACTGCCGTGGCTTGACGTCTACGCCGCAGTGCCGCACAACCTCACCCAGTACTACAGCTGGCTCTACATCTACTACGCGGCGTGGGGCAGGCCCCCCGCCGCAGGCCTAGACCCCATAGTAGGGGCAGATGTGGGGTTTGTAGAGCTGGTCAAGGTCGAGTGGGCCTCCGTCTACAACGCCGCCAGCGACACCGCCAAGCTGTACGTCGCCGCGCCGGCGGCGGCGCTTTACGTCCTGCTTGTAGACTACCCATTAAAACTACCCCTCACCTGTCCAGAGCAGATCGCGTCTGCATCTGCGTCGTCCGGATCGCAAAGAAGCGACACGCCCGTAATTGGTCCTCCCTCACCTCGTTAAGGTTTTTCCACGGGCGGCCTGCCTCTTCCATGCGGCGCCTAATCCTAGTCCTGGCATTAACGGCGCTTGTGTGGGCGCAGACCACCGTCGAAAACGTGGAGTGTACAAAGATATGGGAAGGCAACGTGGATACAAGCCAAGGCGTTCCTATTTCGTTCAGCTTCGGCGCAGTCGGCCCCGTAATGGGAGCCGACTTTGCCCGATTCTACGCCTTCTTTACAGACACCCCGAAGGTCGAAGTCTGGGGTACGCGGTTTTACAACGCCACGCGGATATACATGGCACAGCACGTATTTAGCGGAGAGTGGGACAGAAGCCTAAGCTACAGCGTCATGGTGGAGTACTGGAAGCCGGAGCCGTGGACGCTGACGTGGTACGCGTGCACCGCCAGGCTAAGATACGGAGAATGGACGTGGACTGAGATACGGTACTACTGGCTGGTCAACGCCACGCCGCCCCGCGAGACCTCCACCATCACGTTTACAGTCACCTCCAACGCGGTCTCACACTCAGAATCCAGAACTCTGTACGTCTCTCTGAGGCCAGATAAATTCAGCTGGTTCTATTCGCCGCTCTGTACACGACTGCCGACCACATCTACGTGGCCAAGTTGCACGCCTTTCGAGGGCGAAAACAAGGTGACGCAGGCATCGTCTCCAGGGCTTTGGAGAGCTCTTATGATAAACGGGAAGAGGCCGGGCGACAAGGTTGAGAAATATGGAGTAGAGGCCGTGGTGCCCTCTCCGCCGTATTACACAGACAGGCGGCTCTATGGAGACTACCCCGTAGACACTGCCTCCGTGTCTACAGACGAGGCGGGTTCGCGGAGTATATACGACATACCACCGGAGGGTTTGTGGTTTGGGACGTGGATTAAGGTTGACGTGCTTGCCGTCCCCACCAGGTGGGGGTATGTGGAAGCCAGACCGCCGAAGCCAGTCCCGCTGTACATATCACGTGTTGTTGCAACTTCCAGCGGCGCCGCGATAACGCCTCCCGAGAAGTTCGTCGTAGGCTGGGAGGGCAACGCCACGTGGGTTGGCAACGGGTGGGTGTTTAATGGAACGCTTGCGGCAGTCGCCCACAGGACGCCGTTTATCCTAACGCCGTATGTTGCGTTGGCGCTGGATCCGCTCCCGTCGCTGGGGGGCGGCGGAGTCGCGCTGATAGGCAGAACGCCCGTCGAAGTCCACATGCCCCTGGGCTCTGTTGCGTATCTCCACGCCGCCGTGTTGTGGCGCCTCGACGCACGCGGCGTCTGGATAAACTCCTACCCAGGTACGTACCTACGCGCCGTAGACCAACACGGGAGGCTTCTAGAAGGACACTACGAAGAAGCCGGCAGAGAAGCTAAGCTGAGATACGACGCCCAGAAAAGAGACTGGCCTATAACGGGCATCAAGTGGGCAGGCTTCGCTGTCGCCGTAGATGAGGGATTTAGAGCCGTAACGACGGCTTGGTACGCGCCGCCAGACCCCTGCAGACAGTGGCCGAGCCAGCTCCTCTACTGCACCTACTCGCAACACGTCGTTACCAAGGTAAACGGAACGTGGACGGGCTACTCACGCGTAGGCAAGCCGGGCAGTCAGTGGCCTATAAACAGAATACCGCTGGTGGACTGGATGGTAGTTAATCATTACGGCCCGTGTGGGGGCTTTAAAGACTTCATGAACGTCGTCGCCAGCGACCCAACGCTCTACTACTGGTATCAATACCACCTCAGTGGCTGGGGGTTTAACCCCCGCACCGGCGACTGGGATATAGAAGGTAGTTGCACCACGGCGGTGCCTCATCACGTGTCTATGCTGGGGTCTGTATACAGAGATCCGGAATACAGAAGCACCACTAAGGCGGATCGCACGCGGCTTTACCACCAAACCGCGCAGGGAGACTTCTACAACTACGTGTTTCACGTGGTGGAGGGGGACAACAGGCCGCCTGGCTTTACCGACGCCTTGCCTCTCGGCGTGGCTTCTATGGTGCCTAACTCTACGACTCGTTGGGCTTTGTACATAGTGCCGACTACGGTGTGCAACTCGTTGATATGTGCTGACTTTAGGCCGGCGCTTTGGGGCACAGCGCGCGGCCCCGCCGTCGACTTGGCGTTGCCGGGCGCCGGCTACTCGTTCCTCTTGGTGTACCTAGGCGAGACCAAGCAGACGACGGTTAGGATTTACGTGGAGATGGGATACGTGGCGAGCAGAGGCAGAAGCGGCGTAGAGTACAGATGGGTTAGGAGCTACAAGCTCTACGAAGTTACGAAGAGGTGGAACTTCCTCGACGCAGTCTACATAGGGCCCGGCTGGCACCGCAGCTACACGCCGCTTCCGCCTTGTCAGCCGCTTTATGTAGATGCCGACGCGGTTTACGTCACGCCGGCGAACTGGACCGGGCCTATACAAGTGGTCGTGGAGGACGACGAGGGACGTCACCACTTCGTCTTCTTTGCGTCTAACGACGTCTCGTACAGAATCAAGACCATGACAGAGGCGCCGCCGTTCCTCACGACTCCACGCCTCGACCTCACGATACTCTTCTACCTCAGCGGCGTTCCGTACTTCCACGGCGTGAACGCCTTCGGCGAGGGGGGAAGACAGACGCAGTTCTCGTGTATACCTGCGTCCGTGAAGGCGAGGTCGCTGTTAGGGGAAGCGGACTACGTGTCGCAGCTTTCAGCCACCATGGACTACTGGGGTGAGGCTGAGCTGTGGGCAAGGCTCAATTTTATGAACAGCTTCGCCAAACCAAGAATTGAGCTGGTCGACCCCCTCAAAGGCATTGTGAAGATTTCGGCGGACGGCCCCGTGGCCGGCTTCGCCTTCTACGCCCAGCGCGACGGGGCGTGGGTCAAGATAGGCGAGGCCGGCGGAAGATGCATCTTAGTCAACGCCTCCAGGATATTCCCCTGGGATCCAATCCTCGTCCTGCCGCTTGTGGGTCAAGAATTGGCCGCGAGGCCTGGCGATATGGTCACGATCTGGCGCCCCGAGACTGCGCTTCTGTTCAAGGCCTGGGCCGACCTGGTGGGCTATCCTAAGGGCGCCAGAAGCGTCTTGGTCGTCGTGCGGTCATGCTGACCTTTAGATACCTCCTCGCCTTGGCGGCGGCCGTCGCCGCCACAGTAGCCGCGGCGGTGGCTGTATCAGGCGTGTTTATGTCGAACACGCCGCTCCTCGCGTCGACGGCGGCGTCTATAGCAGCGGGAAAGACAGCCCACCTAGACACGCCAGTGGCTGTGAGACAGTACCTCGCCTACTACAGCTACGTAGCCGGCAGGTGGGTGCTCACCAACACAACCGGCGTCGAGGCATCATCCATACCTGTATACGTCTTGGGCCTGGGCCAGTGCCCCCAGTCGCCTAGAGATCTGCTCGACAAGACCTACACGCAGAGCAACGCCACAGTCGTCTTGACCAACTGCGTGCTGGTCATGCCGTGGGTGCAGGAAAACGCCATCACCCACTACGCCGCCACCTGCCGCTCCGGGACAGACTTCAAGCCCGAGACGGCTGAGGTCGAAGCGTCTGGGGTCAAGGTGAGGCTGGTGGTTGTAAACTGCTAAGGTTTTTCCTGGCTCGTGTTCAAGCTGGTATGAGACTAGAAATAGTGTTTATACCGGTGATATTCGCGCTGGCGGTGGCGGCTATGCTGTTCATCAAGCCGGTTGAGGTGCGCAAGACTGACTTGTCTGCGGTTTTTCTCTACTGGCCGGAGGCGTATAAATACGCAGAGGTGGGAGACCCATCTGTGATCTACAGAGTGGTCGGCTTCGTCATATGTACCGCTTCAGGTCGGATAGAAGCATATCCAGGCCTGGCCTATAAGGTGTTAAGTCTTTACTGCCGTTTTAAGCCATGATAGAGGAATACCTCGACCTCGTGGCAGTGATGTTGATGGCCGCCATGGCGCTTTCCCTAATCTTCGGCGTCCAGTATATTTCTACACCTTCTGTATGTCAAGCAGTTAAGCTAGTGTTGGAGAATCCAGGCTCGGAGCTTCGCATTTACGGAAGGTTTGAAATAAGAAACTACACAGACCGCCTCTACATAACCTGTGGGCTGTGGGTGCCTAAAGACCAAGTGTTAACAATTGAGAAGACCCAGGGGTACATGATAATTGGAAGCACGGCGGAGGGAAAGCTCTATATACGTTAAATAGTCATACATAATGTTAAACATGCACAATGCGTATCTGACGAAGCGGCTCCGATTTTTAAAAGATCCACTAGACGTGAGAACTTGCGACATGTCCGGCGAATCTTCTATAGTTTTCTTCGGCGTGCCCTGGGACGGCGCAGTTGCCGGTAGACCAGGCGCACGATATGCGCCGGCGCACATAAGAACTGCCTTATGCAGCCTCCCCAAACGCTTCGACTTGGAAGACATGGGGGATATAGACGTCGTGATAGGAGACGCGGAGGAGACTTGGAAAAGAATTAAAGAGACCGCCAAGGCCTTGAACAACCGGCGCCAACTCCTCATAGCTGGCGGCGACCACTCTGTGTCGGCCTTTACATATCAAGGCCTGGCAGAGGGGAGACGCCTCGGCTACATTGTGCTAGATGCTCACCTAGATTTACGTACTACCTCCGAGGGTTTGACAAGCGGGTTAACAACAAGATTAATCCGCGAATATGCAAAAGAGGCGCCGATTACCGTAATTGGAGTTAGGCCGTGGGCAAATCCACAGTACATGTTTAACCTAGCCGAGAAGCTAGACGTAGACTACTACACAATAGACGACTTAGAGAAACTTGGCCTAGACGAAGTAGTAGACCGAGTTGTTTCGCGTCACAAAGACGTACAGAACTACATAAGTATAGACCTAGATGTAGTAGATCCTGCGTTTGCGCCAGGTGTAAATGCGCCGAGCCCTGGGGGGTTGTCCGCCAGAGAGGCGATAAAACTCGTGGCTGGTCTTTCAAAGGCGCTTAGACCGATAGCAGTTGATACGGTGGAGGTGTCGCCCCCATACGATGTTGGCAACGTCACATCGAACCTAGCGGCTGTGCTTCTTTACGTGTCGGTATGGCAGTAGAAATAGGTAAAAGATTAGAAATAGGCCAAGTGGTCCAGGTGGCTTTATTTAACACGGAGGTCACGATGCCGTCTGACGTAGAGGAAAAGATTGAGACAAGCCGAAGACTTTACCTAGAGGCGCTAAGGAGGGGGGAGCAGATCTACGGCGTAACCACAAGCCTCGGCGAGTTAGTAAAGGTAAAGACAACTCCCAGCGGCGAGAGAATCTTGTTGGAACACGCCGCAGGCGTTGGCGAAGTCGCGCCCAGGGAGTGGGTGAGGGCTACCCTACTTATTCGTGCTCATCAACTGACGTTGGGCTACAGCGGCGTCCGGACGAAGGTCGTCAAGACTCTTGTCGAGTTGTTAAACAAAAATATAACGCCAGCGGTACCTAGATATGGCAGTGTGGGGGCAAGCGGAGATCTAGCCCAGCTCTCTCACATAGCGTTGACGTTAATCGGCCGAGGCTACGTACTTATGGACGGCGTCCTACTACCGGCGGAAGAGGCGTTGAAAAGAAGAGGCATAGAGCCTCTTGATCTAGACCCAAGAGAGGCGTTGGCGTTGATTAACGGGACCTCGTTCTCCACAGCGGTGTTGGCATTGGCCGTATGGCGCACAGAGCGGTTGATAGAAAAATACTTGGAGATGTCGGCGTTGTTCCTCTACGCAGTTGGGGCCAACTGGAAGGCGTTGGCAAAAGAGACTCAAGTTAAGAGACATCCCGGCATTGAGAAAGTGGCTGGTATGCTGGAGTGTGTCGGCGGTGGAAAACGCCTAAACGACCCCTACTCGATAAGATGCATACCGCAGATAATGGGCGCCGTCTACGACTCAGTGGGGTGGGTAAGAAAGATAGTAGAAGACGAAATAAACTCGCCGAGCGACAACCCAATCATTTTACCCTCCGGCTCCAGGCCGACGTGTCATTTCCATGGACAGCACATAGCAATAGCCGCAGACGTATTAGCGATAGCGCTAGCCGCCTGGGCAAATCTAGTAGAGCGCCAAACTGCTCAGCTTCTACGTGGCGAAGTCACAGGAAAACCTGACTTTTTGGCCACGGAGCCGGGAAGCGTGGGCGACATGATATATCAATACACCGCGGCATCTCTCGCGGCTAAGATAAGAGCGTTGGCATCGCCTCACTCGATACATAACATACCTACAAGCGGGCTTCAGGAGGATGTAAACTCTATGAGCCTCAACGCTACCGTGAGACTACACGACATGCTCAACCTCTTAAGACACCTCCTCTCGATACACCTAGTGGTGTCTCTCGACGCGACAAACTGCGCCGACTGCCCCCCGAAGACGGCGGAGCTGTATCAGAGGCTTAAAAGCCTGACGCGTAGCAAAATCCCCAGCGAGAGAATCGAGGCCGCAGGCGAGATATGGTATTAATAAAGGTCAAACAGTTGGTATCTGCAGAAAAAACGCCGTGGACGGCCGGCGACCCCGTATACATCTTACAAGACGCAGCCGTGGCTGTGAAAAACGGCGTTGTGGCAGACGTGGGCTATTGGGAAGACCTAAAGAGGAGATACGCCACGGAGGAGGTGTGGGACTTCGGCGATAGTCTGCTAACCCCCGGGCTCGTAGACCCCCACACCCACCTTCTATTTGCGGGCTCTCGCGAGGACGAGTTGGAGAGAAAACTAATGGGTGAGAGCTATGAGGAGATAACAAGAAAAGGCGGCGGCATTTACAAGACGACGCGGGAGACAAGAAACGCGTCGACAGAGCAACTAAAGAAAATCCTAGAAAAGAGGCTACAATCCGTGGCTAAATTCGGCACAACAACGGTAGAGGTTAAGACTGGCTACGGCCTAGACCCAGAGGAGGAGCTGAGGCTGGCCCAGGTGATACGCGGCGTCAGAAGCTACGTAGACGTGGTCTCCACGTTTCTCGTCCACATACCGCCTCAACACGGCCGGGAGACGTATATTAAGCAGATAATAGGCGCGTTGCCGCGGGCCGGCACGAAATACGTCGACGTCTTCTGCGACACGGTGGCGTTCAACGTGGAGGAGACAAAGACTGTTCTAAAAGCCGCCAACGCGTTGGGCTACCGGCTTAGGCTACACGCCGACGAGCTGGCTTATATAGGCTGTAGCGACCTGGCGGAGGAGCTCCCCATAGACTCCCTAGACCACCTCCTCCACACGCCGCCTGAAAACGCCGAGAAGATGGCGAAGGGGGGCGTTGTGGCCACGTTGCTCCCAGTCACAATCCTCGCCTTAAGAACTCAGAAGAAGCCGCCGGTAGACGCATTAAGAAGATACAAAGTACCCATGGCGATCGGGACCGACTTCAGCCCCAACAGCTGGTGTCTCAACATGCAGACCGCGATGGAGCTCGCAGTGTATCTCCTGGGGCTCACCCCCCTCGAAGCGCTGATGGGGGCGACCGCAAACGCGGCGTACAGCCTCCGTCTGACAGACCGGGGCGTAATAGCGCCAGGCAAGGTGGCGGATCTCGTGGTGTGGGACGTACCTAACTACCACTGGCTGGCGTATGAAATCGGAAGAAACAAAACCAAGGTAGTTATAAAGAGGGGGGCTCCTATCTACCTAAGTTCTTTTTAACCTCCTCATACTCCTTCCACTCCTCCTTCACCCTCTTGTATGTGTACTCGCTTATGCGCCCCTCCCTCCAGGCCTCCTCCATCACTCTGAGAGACTTCTCCTCAAGCCTTCTGTGGATGGGTATCCTTATCCCCTTTGTCAACGCGGTCTTCAAAGCCCTTGAATACCCGGCGTGGGCGTGCCTCACGACGCCTATGCCTGGATCCACCGTGAACACCCTAAGCGCCTTCTCCTCAGCCAGTTGCGTCCCGTCTACGACCATGCCAAACCCCGCGTGGAGCGAGTAGCCTATCCCAACGCCGCCGCCGTGGTGGAAACACGTCCACGTCGCGCCCACTGCAGTGTTGAGGGCGTAGTTCAGCACAGGCCAGTCGCCCACTGCATCGCTCCCATCAAGCATGGCCTCAGTCTCCCTATAGGGCGACGCCACCGAGCCGGTGTCTAGGTGATCTCTCGCGAACCAGATCGGCCCCGAGAGCTCGCCCCTTCTCACCATCTCACTGACGAGTTTGCCGAACTCAGCCCTCTCGCCGTAGCCGAGGTACACGACCCTGGCAGGTAGGCCTTGGAACTTTACATGCTTCTTGGCGTTTTGAATCCACCTAACAAGCCTCCAGTTGCGGCTGTATACGGACAGAATCACGTCGTCGAGCTTATAGATGTCCTTGGGTTCTCCCACCAGGCTCGTCCACCTAAAAGGCCCCCTCCCCTCCTCAAACATAGGCCTGAGAAACTCCATCTGTCCAGGGATTTTAAAGGCCTGCTCAACACCGGCGTCGTAAGCCTGCTTCCGCAGATTATTGCCGTATTCAAAAACCACGGCTCCTCTCAGTTGATGTGTGAGAAGGAGCTCCACATGTCTCGCCATGGAACGCTTGGCAAGTTGCATATACCTCTCGGGGTCGGTCTGCCTCAGCTTCGCCGCCTCCTCCACGGTGAACCCCATAGGCACATACGCCAGAGGGTCATGAGCCGGCGTCTGGTCGGTCACGAGGTCAGGTACCACGTTCTCCCTCACCAGCTTCTCGTGGAGCTCAACGGCGTTAGCCAACACGCCTATGCTCACGGCTTCCCCCCTCTCCCTCGCCCTTAAGGCCATGTCCACAGCCTTGTCCAGGTCGTCGGTCCATGTGTCCAGATACCCAGTCGCTATCCTCCTCTCGATCATCCTCCTGTCGACATCTGCTATCAAAGCCACGCCGCCCAGCATCTTTATCGCAAGCGGTTGGGCGCCCCCCATCTCCCCAAGGCCCGCGCTCACCACCAGCCTGCCCTCGAGAGACCCGCCGAAGTGCCGCTCAGCCGCAAAGCCAATAGTCTCATAAGTCCCCTGCAGAATGCCCTGCGTCCCTATATACGCCCAGCAACCGGCGGTCATCTGGTGGTAGGAAATCAACCCCCGCGCCTCTAGCTCCCAGAAATACTTCCAGTCAGCCCATTTAGGCACCAACACCGCGTTGCTCATCAACACGCGCGGCGCTCTCAGGTCGGTCTTAAACACAGCCACCGGTTGCCCCGACTGTATCACAAGCGTGTCGTCTCTCTCCATGGAGATCAACGTGTCCACTATCGCTTCGAAGTCGTCCCAAGACCTCGCCGCCTTCCCGTTGCCTCCATATACCACGAGGTTCCTAGGATCCTTGGCAACCTCCGGATCCAAAACGTGAAACAGCATCCTCAAGACGCCTTCTATCTGCCAGTCTCGGCTCCACACGTAGAACTCGTACCCCTTTATTGCTCTGACGGCACGTGTCTCAGGGTCGTAGAAGCCGGCCGAAATAAGCTCCTCAATAGGCCTACCCTTGTACCTACTCGGCACGCTCATGTGTCTGATATATAGGATACTTTTAACTATTTAGAAAAACTCCGTCAGCGGTTTTGCCGACCTGCCGAGGAGCCTCAAGGGGTCAGCACCCACCCTCTCGACGTATACCCTATACCCCTCGTCGAGGGGCCTCAACGCAACTCGCCTCAGGGTTTCCCGAATCTGCCAGTTCCCCACAGACACGTAGTAGCCCTCGCCGATCCACCTGACGATGCCCACAGAGCCCCGCCTGCCCATAGAGGCCAGCTTCTCCAACACGGCGACTCTAGCCGCCTCAAACCCGCCGTCCATGGTGGACCGAACACCACGCACGTCCTCCCTCACCAATATCTCCGCAACCCCGCCCCCAGACTGCCACCTCTCGAGGTAAGCAAACCTGAGGGGCCCTGGAACAACCGCCACAAGGTATCTGTTGTGTAGGTACTCGCCGTAGCCATAGAGCGTCTGCGGAACCTCGGGCAGATCCCTCACCCTAGACGCCAGCCAGTCGCCCACCGCCACGTCCACAGCCGTTATGCCCCACCGCGATGGGACGAGCCTCCTCCTGTGTCTAGCGCCGAGGAGACCGAGGGCGAACGCCCTCTGGATGATGTAGAGATCTACGCCCTTTGAGTAAAGCTCCACAACGGCCTCGCCAGCGGCCACGTCCTCTGCGATCAGCCGGTCCAGCTGCCGGGGCACCACGGGGTTCTCCACCACCCTAGCCCTCTCCAGCGGCGCCCGGGGCCCCATCGGCTTCTCGCGCAGATCGAACCTCACCTGCGGAGCCGGCGGCTTGGCCAGCCTCATCTCCACGTCTACGGGTCTCGCCGACACGGCCACGTATGGGAGCTCCCCGAGCTCCCACGGCGTCTCGGCGCGCTTAACGCCAAAGGTCACGTAGCTCCGAAGCCTCGCGATCTCCTCAAGCGGCAACCCCCACAGGAGGCCGGGTTCCTCATACCGCTTGGCCTCCTCTCCGAAGACATCAGGCGGCTCGCCGATATAAACCGCCACCTGTGGCCACCCGTACTCGCCCACCACGGCGGCGGGAGGAGACGAGCCGAAAACCTCGGCTCCTGCCGCCTTGCTGAGCGCGATTTTAAAGGCGGAGATCCTGTCTTTAATGGGGCACCTAGGCAAGCCGCACAGCAGCTTGCGGCCTTGACACTTTACACAGATGCTCACGTTAAATAGGGAGGTCTATAAAAAAGAGCTGTTTAAAGCCCTATCGAGATCCTCAATGAGATCCTCTGGGTCCTCAAGCCCCACCGATAGCCTGACCAAATCCTCCGTGATGCCGAGCGTCTTCCTATCCTCCTCAGG
>Ga0209741_1000344_pt1 | contig 12258 bp, 9 predicted proteins | sample OctOCTMetagenome_FD_184734 | JGI IMG/M metagenome (GOLD analysis project Ga0209741, IMG submission 184734) | Hot spring and microbial mat streamer communities from Octopus Spring Streamers, Yellowstone National Park, USA - OCT_B (SPAdes) (version 4) | ecosystem: Environmental > Aquatic > Thermal...
CCGCGAAGCACACCCTGCCCGAGAAGGAGAAGACGTGCCCCGCCAGTCTCACCTCCCTAAGCCGCACATCGTAGCAGGGCCCCCCGCCGTCTATGGAGAGGGCGCCGGAGGCCCTCAGCTGGAGGTAAAGAGCGACGAGGTTCACGTCCTCCCGCACACAGGCGCCGGAGGGGTCGCACACCGCCACCCGCCACAGGTTAGCGGCGAACCTGTACCCGCCCAGCTCCCCATAGGCGTGGCTCCCATCCGCCGACACCACCCCCCACGGGAAATACGCCGTGTATACCCCAGACCGCGCCTTCTCCAGAAAATCCACCGGCGGCAAAAACACCGCTAGGTAAGCCGCCAGTATGAACGCCGCCGCCGTCGCAAAGGCAATGCTCCACCCACGCGCCATATACATAACAGCCGCCGCCTTATTAATACCTTACCTTGCGTTATACGCCCACCACCTTGCCCAAAACCTCGACACACCCCCCGGCGACGACTACCCCATCCACGTCTACTTTGCCCTACAAGCCAGGGAGAACCCCCTCGCCATCGCCACGACCCCCGGCGAGTACCCATCCCTCGTGCACCTCCTCGGCCTCCTCACAGCCGACCCCCTCGCCCTCGGCAGGCTCTACGCCGCATACGGCATCCTTCTGATAGCCGCCGGCGCCCTCCTATACGCCGCCTACTTCGCGCAGGCCACCGGCAGGAGAACCGCCGCCCTCGCCGGGGCCGCAGTCGTCGTGGGCTCCGTCAGAGCCCTCGCAGGCATAACAGACGGACAAATAGCAGACAAAACCGTGCTCCTCGTCGTCGTCCCCCTCTCCCTCCTCCTATACGTCAAAGGACACCCAGCCGCCGCCGTAGTTGCCCTGGCGCCGGCCGCCTTCATAAATTACCTCGGACTCGCCTACGCCGCCGCCCTAGCCATTGCGTACGCTATATACGGCGGCACGCGGGCAAGAATCGCGCTGGCAACCCTAGCCCTAGCAGGAGCCGCCCTCTTCACCCACAAACTCACCGCCGCCGCGCAGCTGGCGGCCTACGCCGCCCAGCCCCCCCTCGCCGCCTGGGACCCCCTATGGGGGCTCATATACGCCTTCTACGGCCCCTCAGCGCCGCTCCTAGCCGCCGCCGCGGCATACGCCGCCCTAAAGACCAGGAAGACGGCGCCCCTAGCCTTAGCCGCCCTCATCGTCCTCGCCGCAGGCCTCGCGTCTCCCCAATACGGCGAAAGGCTCATGAGGATAGCCTCACTGATGCTCCCAGCCGCCGCCGTCGGAGGGTTGCTCGAGGCGGGGCGCCGCAAAGCCGCGGCGCTGGTTCTGGCCGCATACCTGGCAGGGCCCGCCGCCGCGGGCTGGGCATGGGCCGCAGGACACTTAGACGGCCTATATGCCTACGTCCACCGCCTCACCCCCGACAAGCTCTATGCATACCAACAGGCGCTGAAGAACCTGCCACCCCACAGCAACGTCGAAGTCATGTGGCAACTTGATCTCTGGCTGTTGCCCCTCGCCAAGGCCCAGAGACCCGACCTAAACGTGACGGCCGTCGCGTGCGTCTGGACCCCCGCCCAGTACTACGTCTACACGCCCCCAGACCCCCGGCAGTGGTACATGCGCTGCACCCTGGCCGCCGGGCCCCCGCCCGGCAGGGAAATAGCCAGGTGGGGCGAGACGGCCCTCTATGAAGGTCCTAGCCGTAGCTGAGCTCATCTGGCCCGCAGACAGCAGTGGGGGGTCCCTGGCCACCCACCTACACCTCAAGAGGCTGGTCCAGGATGGCGCCGAGGTTACGGTGGTAGGCCCGGCCGCGTCCCCCGGAGCCACGCTCGTGGAGGCGAAGCCGCCCACCACCCGCCCCGACCTGTGGCTCTGGATAGCCAAAAGGCGGAGGTGGCTATATAGACTCGCCGAGGAGCACGACGTGGTGTATATACCGCGCTACGCCTATCCTATGGTCGACGTGGCGCACGCCGCAGGCGTACCCGCCGTCGTCCACATGCACGGCTACCCCACCTACAAATCCCTCGGCATACCCGGCGACTGGAGGCTGGAGAAAGGCGCCGCGGGGCTCTACGCCGTCTTGACGCACAGCCTTGTCGAGAAGGCCGTAGACCGCTGGCTCAGACGCGCAGACGCCGTCATATGCGTTTCAAAAACTCACTGCCAGAAGCTGGCGCAGTACAGGCCCATATACGTGCCGAACCCCCCACCCGACGACCTGCCCCCGCCCCAGCCCCCACGCCGCTACTTCGTGTACCTAGGGGGAGAGCAGAGACACAAGTGCCCCCACCTCGCACGCGCCGCCGCACGCGCCGCAGGCATGCCGCTGGTCGAGCCGAGAGGCGCGCCGAGGCAGGCCACGCTACGGCTGGTGGCAGGCGCCTGGGCCCTCCTATTCCCCTCATGCTGGGAAGAGCCTTTTGGATACGCCGTATACGAGGCGTTGCTGATGGGAGTCCCCGTAGTCGCCTTCCCACTCGGCGGACAGGCGGAGCTAATAAGCCAAACACCATCCGCGCAGTTTATTGCAAGGGAGGTATCTGCAAAGGCCTTCATAATAGCAACAAAACGCATTTCCATCATTGCACTGACCGAAATAATTAAGTTGCGGAAAGACATTGCGGAGACAACATCAAACATATCGTCGCAGGAACCAACTCTATATACCTTGCTACGACGAATTCCGTAGTAAGAATATATTTGCTTTACTTAATCCTAAGATATATGTCCCTCCTCAGCGTCATAGTGCCGGCATACAACGAAGAGACAAATATACCTATCCTTATTGAGAGAGTGACAAAGGCGCTGTCCGGCGTAGATTATGAATTAATTATCGTAGACGACGGTAGTATCGATAATACCGCAGATGTTGCAAAAAAATTAGAAGACAGACACCCCATAAGAGTCATCCGCCATGAACACAACAAAGGAAAGATAGAAGCACTAAAAACAGGCCTACAAGCAGCCAGGGGAGAATTTATAGCATTCCTAGACGCCGACATGGAGTACCCCCCAGAAGCGTTGCCGACAATGCTTCAAAAGGCGATCCAAGGCCACGACCTCGTGGTGGCTGTCAGAGTTGACACACGGCCCTTCCACAGGCGCATAGTCAGCTCCGGCGCACGCCATCTAGCAAAACTGGTAATACCCAAGCTAAGGAGATACAAAGACCCTACCACAGAGATGATACTAGCCAAACGAGATCTAATACTTCAGATAGATCTAAAAAACTACATAAAGCCATACATCCCCGTTCTACTTGCCGCAAAAAACCCCGCCGAGGTAGAAATCCGGCTGAGCTGTAGAAGCGGCGGAAAAAGCTCCTTCAGACTGAAATGGATATTAATATACCTCTACGAGTTACTTGACTTGCAACTGGCAAATAAGAGTCACAAACCCAGAGGGATATATGAGGAAGCACGCAGAAACTAGGGCGATATTTTTAGGTTTTTAGTTATCGACAGACAGAGAAAGGCGAGTAACATCAATACAGGCACGGCAAACTTCGACCTTCTTTAAACCCAAAGCGCTGTATGCTCTGCATCATCCATCTTACCCAAAGGCTAAATATGCGCCTTTTGCGAGTGGCGATGCACAAAGCCATGCGACGACTAGATAGCTGGAACCTCGCCGCGTTGTCTATCAGCGTTGCACTAGCGTTCACAGCCACGTGGAGATACTGGACGACCCCCGGTTATATATATCTCGCAGAGGAGTTTGAAGTATTCACACCGCAACAACTCCTAAACGTTTCCTACCCCCTCTGGAACGATCAACTAGGCCGATTCCCCCTCAGCGACGCCTTTAAACTATACTACTACGTCTTTCTCTACGCCGTAGGCGTCGCCTTCGGCTACAAGGCCCTGCAAGGCCTTGTGCTCACGTTGCCGATAATGCTCTCCTTCCTATCCGCCTACTCGCTCGCACGCCACCTAACTGGAAGCCTTCAGGCGGCGCTGACGGCGGCTTTTATCTACGCCGTAAACCCATGGGCGGCCACAAACCCCAGAAACCTCATCCTCAGGTTAGAGTACGCCTTATTCCCGCTCCTCTTCGTTCTTCAACTGAAATACCTCGACACGGGAAAGCTCAAGTACGTGGTATACGTTGCACTAGTCCTCGGCGCCATCTACACAGCACGTAGCTGGACCGTCTACGCCATCTACTCCACGTTACTCCTATTCGCACACGTGGCGTTTACACGCAACGCCAAGTTTTTCTCCTTCCTCCTCGCCCACCCCCTGGCGCTGGCACTGGCCGCCCCGCGCATACTACCCACCCTCTACTACCTCCTGACAGTGCCGCAATACACCCTAGCCGTGTTTGAAGCCAAGACGATAACTCCGCTGGAGTATTTAACCACGTATCTTTATACCTACCCAGGCGCCGTCTTCGAGCTGACCTATTCAGACCCGGTGTATCACCTATTCAGCCTCGTGGCCGCCGCGGCTCTGCCAGCATTGCTCATGAGTAAAGACAGCAAAGCGCTTTACTTCGCAATGTTATACATCGCCGGATTTCTAGTCTCGACGCACTCGATAGAGACCGGGGTCTTGGCAGTAGACAGACTCCTAAGAGCGGGCTACTGGAACGCCGCGGTGGCCCCACTAGCTGTCGCCGTGGCCACTGGCTACCTAGTTAAAAGCGCAGATAGACGCGGCTTTGGCATCCACACAGGTCTCGTATTAGCTATAATCGCCGCCGTCTCCGCATGGCCGATCCTTACGGGAGACATGGCAGGCTACTGGCGTCCAACCCCTCCACCAACCGACTACCTCACCGCAAGCCAACTGCTAAAAAACGCCACCGGCCTGGTCCTCTGGCTACCCTACGTGGGCGATCCACGTGCAGTATGGAGTGCACAAAGGGGGGCCACTGACGTCTCTGCCCCAACAGGCATCGTTGAGGTGCGTGGAATCGGCGCACCCGCCGTAGAATGGCGGGCATATTACCCTCTCCAGTACATCAATCCCCTAAATGGCACAATAGTGCTTCATCCCTTTAGTATATATACCGGTAATCTTTCGAGACTCTATACTCTGATGGGTATACAATATATAGGAATTATATACGATCGACAGTGGCCGCAGAGTATGCAACAAGGCGGTCTCTCCAACCAGCGGCTCAGAGAAGCGGCGGCGAGACTAGCCGCCGAAGGTCAACCATACTATGTCGGACAACACTTGGCCTTGATAAGGCTTAGTCAATCTGTTAGCTGTGCCGTACGGAGGCCGTTGTTCTGTTTCTGCGATCTGCCCGAGATGGCCCGCATACTCTCAGCCTTTAACTATACAGATGCCCCCGCTGTAATTCTGCCTCAACCTGGCGTGAATATAACCTATATTCTTAAGAACAGCTATGTATATGCACAAAACAGCACGGAACTGAAGCTCTACGTCGCCTCCCACCTTCCAGGCTCCCGCCTCACAGCGCCCTTCTTTTTAATACCCGGCGGAGATCCGGGAAAGACGTGGGCAAAGGCCCCCCTAGCCACCTTCGGCCTCTCCCCCGACTTCCTCAACTATCTCCACTGGAAAGGTGTAAGAGAGTGGCCTTGGCAGAGCGACTACGGCTACGGAGTCGTCTACACGGAGTCCGCCGCCGCGCTGGCCCTAGGCGTTGAGACAGAGGCTGATTCCATCTTGGCGGTGCGGGCGTTGAGGTGCTCCGCATGCGGAACGGCGGAGGTGTATATAGACGGCAGACCCATCACCACGATACGCCTCCAGAGCAACACCACCAGCTTCACCTGGCTACTCCTCACGGATTTAACACCGGGCCGACACAGGCTAGAGATCAAGCCGGAGGGGCTAATCGTCATCAATGTGGTCGCCGCAATCCCCAAGACAAATATGATGATGGCCAGACTAATCCTGGCGGAGACCCGCGGCGTGGAGCAACTGGCCAGATCCCCCCCAGGCACAGCCACCTGCAGGAAAGAGACGCCAACCCGCTGGACCCTAGAGGTCAACGCCACCGAGGAACCCGCCGTAGTCGTGCTACCTGTGCCCTACGACCCCCTGTGGAGCGCCGGGGATGAAAAGGCCGTGGCCGTATACGGAGTCAACGCAGGGTTCTACGTCAAGACGAGGCGATACGAAGTTCTATACCAGCCAGAGAAAATCTTCCACGTCTCAGCAGTGTTAGCCGCGGTAGCCGCCTCGCTTCTGGCGTATCTTAGGCGAAAGACTTAAATAGAGATTTCTTCTCTCAGCCATGAACTCCACAAAAACTAAACTACTAATACCGCTGTTACTAGCAACGCTTGTGTTAGCGCTCACCCCCGAGCCCTTGCCCCCGGGGGACAGACCCACCAGCTACGTAGGCTGCTACCCCAACGCCTGCGTCGACCAGCTCCACTCAACACACTGGCCCTTCGGAGCCATCGGACTACCTGTCCCCACCGCGCTGGTGGCCAGCGGCTCCCCGGCCTACGGCGACTACTACAACACCACCCTCTTCTTCCAGTACCTAGGCCTAACGCCCATCCCAGGTCTCTTCCCGCGCAATGCCTCCAACGCCATCCGCATCGGCTTTACTCAGTTCGGCGAATTCGTCGCCATGCTCAGCAACGGGACAGCCGGCGGAATATCCATGGCGTTCTACAACCGGCCAGACATGTTTGCAAGATACGAGATGTGGGTCACCAACAACATACCGTACATCCCACCCTCGGACTGGATAAACGGCTGGACACTGTCCGGCAACCTGTCGGCGCCTGGAGGCAATAGGTTCGTCATGTTCCACATGTACGCCGTCTACAGCAACAGAACACACGCCGGCGGCGGCAAAGGATTTGTGCTCTACTACAACGCCACGGGCAAACCCACAAGATGGCCCGACGCGTCGATGTGGCGCTGGTTCCCCATACAGGCCGCGCCGCTTGAGGTAGTCTACGACAGCCCCAGGCTTCTCATAGCCCGCGGCTCCTCCTACTTCGTAGGCGACCTAGGCGACATGACCGGCGACACCTACTACAGCGGCTACAAGCTCGCAGCCTACGTCAACTACACCCTGGTCTTCCCCAAGGCGTTCCCATACGCCATAATCTACTACAACTACACCATCGACGTCTACGTGGCCACTAAGCTAGGCGCCGGCGTAAGGTTCCAGAACGCCTCCTTCACCATACGCTTCGAGCTCGACCAGCTCAACGCCCGCGACACAGCCGCCACCCTCAGAGTCACAGTCTTCGACGTGACATTAGGCGGCCAGACAGGCCACCTGCTACACGCCACTCCCAAGCGGCTTCCAGGTTCCCCCCACAACAACGTCACCTTCTTCGCCCTAGTCTGGCCTAGGGTAACCGAGATAAACGTCTCTGCCTTTGACTACATACCTGTCTCCAGGGATAATAACTACAAGATACTCCTACCCACAGGTTCGCGGCTAGACGACGCACAAGACCTCATACCCTTCGTCATATTCCAACAAAAAGACACCCTCGACATGGTGAGGGGAATCGGCGAACGCGCCACCTACAGAGGCGGCCGGATGTTCGTCTACGGCCTAACCAAAAACAGCACAAACTGGGCCGCAACTCCTGTGCGTGATGAATTCATACATCGGTTGATACGCTACACACTGTTTGACATAAGTTTCGCCTTATTTGGTTTGACATTTAAGGTTGTTCCATCTAGAGGGCACACAGCTGATGTATTAGGGTCTGGATTCCTTGGGGGCATACCTGTGCTTGATGTGGCTCCGTTGGCTTACGGTACGGTGGACCCCTCGACAATGGGCGGTTTTGTCGGGTTGCAGAACTACGGCGGCGTCCCCGCCACCTTGGCCCGGATGACGGCAAGCTCGCCGTGGTTCGTAGACGCCTACTCACGCCCCGGCTTGTTGCCGTATCTGCTGAGAAACGGGACATTCTACAGATCAATCTACGGTGACTGGGCTAGGGTTGCTGGTGGCGAGCTGATCACCGTGGCGGGTCCGGCTCCCAACCTTCTGACTAGGTATGCCCAGGATATGGCTTGGTGGTCCACCTTCGTATCTGCCTACGCGGGCGACTTCTTCAACCCCGCCGGCACGTACAGGGTGTCTGCTCCGCGCGCTGGCCGGCCTATATTAACTGCGTGGAACGGGCTGTTCCAGCCTGCTGTCACCACCACGTGGCCACCCGCGCCTAACCAGGTCGGCTACGGAATAATATCTATATCGGTTGATCCCAACGGCACCAGGATAATACAGTTCTGGGGCGCGAACGCCCAAGACACCTACTGGCTAATATGGGCATTCTACTTTGGCGAGTTGCCGCCTGTCACCTTCGCAAGGCCAGGCACTTATTTGGTGCAGATCCGTTACGGTAATGCGCTGTTGCCTAGGGCGCCTGGGCCGCCTAACTTTGACCCGTCGCCTTTGGCGTTTAAGGTGTACTTCACGGCTCCGTACCAGTACTACAGGGCGTTGAACTAATAAGCTAAACTGGTTTTTTCTATATTATTTTTCCTATTGCTGTTGCGTAGGCTTGTATTGTTTTTTGTATTATTACTGCGGGTATTGCCCATGTCCATTTTCTTGTGGCCCATGCCGCGTATTCTTTTTTTAGGTAGGTGGGGCGGATTGGCGTGATGTGGGCTGGGTTGGGGTTTTTTGTGAGGTATTTGGTTATGTTGCGTCCGTAGTATATGCTTTTTGCTATCAGCTCCCGCCAGGTGGCTGGTTCGTCGAGGTGTATTTCGAAGTTTTTTCTTGTGTGGGCTATCTTTGCGCCTGTGGCGGCTATTCTGGCGTGTAGGTCGTAGTCTTCGTTGGCGTAGAGCTGTGGGTCGTAGCCGCCTGCTTTCCAGAAGGTTTGGCGGGTCATGCATCGGGCCGCTTCGTAGGTTCCGCTTCTGTAGTAGGACATTCTTTCGTAGTAGCGTATCTTTGCGACGGTTCCTTTGAGTGGGTTGCTGATGTTGAGGACTATGACGGCGTCTGCCCCCGAGTGTATGAGGTCTACGCATTCTTGGACGACGCCGGGAGTTAGGTAGAAGTCGGCGTCGACGAAGTAGAGTATGTCCCCGCGGGCGAGGAGGGCACCTGCGTTGCGTTGGAGGGACCGGTTGGGCGGCGTGGTTATGACGCGCGCGCCGTGGCTCTTCGCTATCTCTGCCGTATTGTCGCTGGAGCGGCCGTCCACCACTATGACCTCGATGTGGGGGTACGTCTGTCTTTTTATTGACCGGAGGGTCAGCGGGAGCGTCTTCGCCGAGTTTCTGGCAGGTATCACGATGGATACCAACACAGCGGCAGAGGCACGCCACCTTAAAAGCATGTTGCTATATGGCTACGTGGGGGTAGCCACCGGTTTCATACGTCGGAGGGTTTCGCCGAAACGTGCTGTGTTTCTATCTGTTGTGCAAAACTTTTAGAATCGTTTTTGAGGTAGGGTTTGGGCTTCTGGCGATGGCATTTGTGGCGGTTTTGGTGGCTGTCGATATTAGGCTCGTGTCGGCGTCTGCCTTCGCCGGAGTCTCGACAGACAACCGCTGAGGCTACTCAGCGTCCTGTTGCTGTGGAGGTGACGTGGCACGTATCTTGGAGTGGTTGACTTCGTCGACATGACCGTATACCAGTGGTTTTGAGTTTGGGAACGGTACGTGGGTTAGGCTTGTCAAACGCCGTGGTTAAGTTGTGGGATCGCTTTGCCGTGTATGCGGGAGGGCCCCAGTGGCCGTTGTATGTAGTGGGCGTGTGTGAGAGGCGGTGTTTTAGGTGTTGGAGGTTTATGACTGGGGCGTCGTTGCCTGGCGGCGGTTTGGCTGGTTTTGTGCTTAGAGGCTTGATAGGATTTTTTCCATTTTTTCTGTGGATTTGTCCCAGTCGAATTGGTTGGCGTGTTGGTGGGCGGCTTCGGCTAGGTTCTTCCTGAGCTGGTCGTTTTTTAGGATATAGGCCAGGGCCGCTGCGGCGGCTTTTATGTCGCGGTGTGGGACTAGGAGTCCGGTTTTTCTGTGGATTACGGCGTCTCTGACGCCGGGGACGTCGTAGGCTACGCAGGTGGTTTGGCAGGCCGCGGCCTCTAGTATGCCTAGGCCGAAGCCCTCTACGTCTGAGGTGTAGAGACATGCCCATGCCTGCTGGAGTAGCTTGACCTTTGTGTGGGTGGGTGTTCGTCCTGTGAATTTGATGAATGGGGCGGTTTGGGCGGCTAGTTTTTTGGTTTTTTCGAGGAGGGGCCCTCCGCCGACCATGACGAAGTGGGCTTCGGGCACTTCCTTCTTTACTTGGGCGAATATCTTTACGGCGTCTTGTGGGTTTTTGTAGGGGACGAAGCGGTTTATCCAGACTACAAGCGGGGTTGGAGATTTGGGGCCTGGCTTGTAGGTTTTATGGTCGACGGCGTTTGGAACTATGTGAACTTGTCTCGCCCCTAGTCTCATCAGCATGTTCCTGGTGGAGGGCGATACCGTGATTATCGTCCTGTACAGCCGCGGCGTTGTTCCCTCCGCGGTCATCCCCGCGAGGGCGGTGGGTAGCGGCGTGGTTTTGAGGAGGACTGGGCCGTTTATGTGGTGTATTATCGCCGCCGTTTTTCTGGCGAAGAGGGGACTCATAAAGGGGAACACGTGCGCCACGTTGTCCACAACGACGTCGTGGTCTCTGCCGTGTCTCCTGACGTAAAGGGGGGCGTAGATGTGGAGCGTGGCGAATCCGCCCCTCCTTATCACCGCGACGCCGTCTATATCCTCCTGCGGAGGCGCGCCTGGCGGCCTCTCGGCGAGTACCGTAACCTCATGGCCCCGCTCTGCCAGTCTTTTTGCTATTTGGAAGAGGTACTCCTCTGCGCCGCCGGCGAGCGGGTGTCGGGGGTCTCTGTGGTTGATGAAAAGTATCTTCATCGTGCCGCCATGTGGCGAGGTTTTTAAAGATCTACACAGGTGGCGTCGAAAGGAGGGATGGCAGATTTGTAGTTTGTAGGGCAAGCTGTGTGTACGTTTTTAATGGCCGCCTGGGGGTCTGTCGGTGTGCATGATAGCGTTGTAGATGGGGGGCTATGTAGCTGGATACGGCCCAGCCGTCGCGGCGTGTTTGTTGAGCGTCGGCTTCCATGAGGCATATTACGAGAAGTTGGGGCTTCTTCAGCTCCGTTTCTTCCAGTTTTTGCGCCGCGGTGTCTCTGTCGAAAGGTGGTTGCCTGTGTATCTGGGGGATGTGTTTGGCGATGTTTACGGCGTCGTATTTGACGGCGGCCTTTTGGAGAGTTTTCGCTTCTACCTGCCATATGAGGGCCGCGGCTCTAGGAGATTCCAGCTGTCCCTGTGGCGTCATAGGTCTTGTTCTCAATCGGGACGGTTATGAGAGTGGGGACTACGGCAGAATAGACTTCTCCTTAACTACGTCCTTCTATGACAACCAGACCTCCAAGTATATGGTCCCCGTCTTCCACTGCATCGCTCCAGCGGAACACAAAGGCCCGCCTATCTGCGAGGCGAGCCGCCGTGGTCACCGCGGCGCCGAGCCGCCTCGTAGCGGCTACCGTGCCGCGCCAGTCCAAGCCATATATCAGCACAATGCCGCCAAGGAGGACGACTTGCTCTGGGGCTTGCAAGGTTTATAAACTCAGAGGTTTTTGCGCATGACGTGCTTCGTCTGTTCTAATCTTTATCCCTACGCCTTCGGGGGGCTGGGCGGAGTTACTACGAGTTTGCGGCTGAGCTGTTGAGGAGGGGTTATAAGGTGCGGTACGTCACGTACAGCTGGGGCCCCTCCGAGGTTCCACTGGCGCTGGTGGGCCCCCGCCGCGGCTTTACGACGAGGTGGGGAGGAGGTGGCTCTGGCCTGCGCTTCAATTCGCCTTTGCCGTTATGCGTGTCGTAAAGAAGGCGGGATGTCGGGTGGTCGACGCGTCGGTGCCGTATACCGAGGTGTTCCTCCTGCCGCGGGAGAGGACTGTTCTCACTTTTCACGAGTTCTGGGGACGCAGGTGGAGGGAGTACTTCGGACCCCTCGTCGGCGGGGCCGTGAGGTGGGCTGAGAGGAGGATGGTTCTGCGGCCGCGTGCTGTCGTTGTGCCGTCGAGGCTCACCGCCGAGAGGGTGAGGCGGGTTAGGGGGTATGTCTACGTTATCCCCTTCGGCCTCAGGTTGGAGGACTATCTGAAGTACCGGGTGGTGGGGAAGGAGTTCGACGTCGTCATCGTGAGCAGGCTGATGCCCTATAAGGGGGTTAGGGAGGCCCTTGCGGCGTTGCATCTCGTCGAGCGTAGGCTGAGGGTGGCCGTGGTGGGCGACGGCCTCCTGCTGGACGAGGTGAGGCGGGAGGCCGA
>Ga0209741_1000349_pt1 | contig 12142 bp, 10 predicted proteins | sample OctOCTMetagenome_FD_184734 | JGI IMG/M metagenome (GOLD analysis project Ga0209741, IMG submission 184734) | Hot spring and microbial mat streamer communities from Octopus Spring Streamers, Yellowstone National Park, USA - OCT_B (SPAdes) (version 4) | ecosystem: Environmental > Aquatic > Thermal...
AAGAGAAAAATCTTTTATTATACAACCGTGTATTGTTGCTTTATGCCCCACAGTAACAAAATCACCTATATATGTCGGAAAAGATGCTGTCTCTGCGTGAATAACGCTATTATCTTGTATATTTGTACCTTTACCTATTTTTATCCAATTAACATCTCCTCTTATCACGACCCCATACCACACAGAACTTAATTCACCTATTTCAACATTTCCTATAACAGAAGCTGTCGGGGCAATAAAGACAGATTCGTGAATTTTAGGGTAAAAATAAAATCCCTCTATGTTTAGTCCTATCAGAGAAGGAAATTTTTTTGGTCTTTCCATATCTATTTATGTAAGCTGATTTTTTGATTCCAAATATTTTGTTGCACACATTTTTGCAAGATTTCTCACACGGGAAATAAACTCTGCTCTCTTTTCAACTCCTATTACCCCACGAGCATCTAATATATTGAAAACATGCGAACACTTTATACAAAAATCATAAGCAGGTATAAAAAGTCCTATTTTAACAAGTCTCATACATTCTTCTTCAAAAAGATCAAAAAGCTTGAAAAGTAATTTCTCATCTGCTGAATCAAAATTGTAAATGCTCCATTGCTCTTCTCTTAATTTGTAAAAATCTCCATACCTTATTTTTCCCCAGTCTATATCAAAAACTGAAATTTTCTTTGAAACAAAAAGAGCTATTCTTTCAAGACCATATGTTATCTCAAAAGAAATTGGATCAAGGTCAATTCCCGCCATCTGCTGAAAGAAAGTAAGCTGAGTTATTTCCATTCCATCAATTCTTGCTTCCCATCCTAACCCCCACGCTCCAAGGGTCGGAGATTCCCAATCATCTTCTACTAATCTAAAATCTCTTTTTTCTACTTCAAGACCAAGATATTTCAAACTTTGAATATACAAATCAATCACATTTTCCGGTGCTGGCTTTAAAATTACTTGAAGCTGAAAATAATGTTGAAGCCGTTGCGGATTTTTTCCATATCTTCCATCTTGTGGTCTGCGTGAAGGTTGAACATACGCTACATTCCAGCTATCCTTACCTAAAACCCCAAAAAAGGTTGCAGGATGAAATGTTCCTGCTCCAACTTCAACATCATAAGGTTGCAAAATTGTACATCCGTAATCTGCCCAAAAATTCAAAAGCTTCCAAGTTATTTGCCAAAAATCCATATTCGCTTAGTTATTTGTCAAAAATTGAAATTTGCTTAATGCTCCTCTCCAACAGCAAGAGCCACATATATAAGTGAAAGGATAGAGAATACAAAAGCTTGCACTATTGAAACTATTGTACCTAAAATAAGAAATGCAATTGGAACCACAAGATAAGTAAGATGAGTGAAGATTTCAAGAACCGAGTGATCCCCTGTCATATTCCCCGCAAGACGAATTGATAAACTTGCAATACGAAAAACATGAGAGATAAGCTCTATCGGAAAATAAAGAAAGGCAACAGGTAAAAATGGTCCGAGAAAATGTTTTATATAACCTAATCCGTGTTTTTTGAAACCAAAATAGTTATAATACAGGAAAACAAAAATAGCAATTCCGATATTCGTGTTTATATTCATAGTAGGTGGCATAAGACCGGGAATAAGCCCCATAATATTCATAATTAAGATAAATATAAAGAGAGATGAGACAAACGGCACATGCCTTTTAGCATCTTCCTCATGCATAAGAGATAAAGCCATTTTTCTCCAAAAATCAACAACAAGAGAAAAAATCTTTGAAATCATAGATTCTCTGTTTTTTACAGCCAAAGCTCCCAAAAATAAGACCAAAAAAAATGCAAAAATTTCAAAAACAATATGCTGAATTTTCCCAGAAACTCCAAAAAACTCCGTAAGTAAAGTTGGCATAATTGCAAAATTAAAAACAAAACAAATTAAATTGAATTTTCTGCAACTTTTTTTTTCTCTCTTATAGTAAGAGATATTTTAAGATACCATTTCTATCAAAGGAGGGATTGAGGCTATGAAAGAGTTGATAATAATATTAGTAATTATGGGAGTCAGCATAGGAGGAGTCATATTTTCTTTTCTGCTTGCAAGGTGGGTTCTAAAACACGATACAGGAACCCCTGAAATGCGAGCAATATCAGACGCTATAAAAGAGGGAGCAGAGGCATTCCTACGAAGACAATATAAAACCATAATCTATATTTCAATTCCTTTCGCAATAGCTCTGTTTGTAGGATACGGAATAATAAGAGGACACAAGCCGTTTGATCCGGTTTCATCAGCAATAGAGCTCGCTTTCTGGATAGCTCTATCTTTTGTAGCAGGAGCAATTTCTTCTCTTATTGCAGGATATGTCGGTATGTGGGCAAGCATAAGAAGTAATATAAGAGTGGCATCCGCAGCAGCAAGAAAAAGCCTACCGGACGCTCTAAAAATAGCTCTAAGAGGTGGAGCTGTATCCGGTATAATGGTCGTATCCATGAGCCTGCTCGGTATAGGTGGGCTATATATTCTTATGAAACTTTTCTCAACCGCTGAACCAACAAAGATACCCCTGCTCATCGTTGGGTACGGGTTTGGAGCATCATTTGTGGCTCTCTTTGCTCAGCTTGGAGGAGGAATTTACACAAAAGCCGCAGATGTGGGAGCTGATCTTGTAGGAAAAGTTGAAGCCGGAATACCAGAAGATGACCCAAGAAACCCCGCCGTTATAGCAGATCAGGTCGGAGATAATGTTGGAGACTGTGCAGGAAGAGGAGCTGACCTTTTTGAATCAACAGCGGCTGAAAATATAGGAGCAATGATTTTAGGAGCAGCTATGGCATCAAAAGTAGCAGGAGCCGAAGCATCGTGGATATTTGGAGTTATGATGTTCCCACTTGTAGCGAGAGCATTCGGTATAATATCTTCCATAATAGGTATAATGATGGTAAACGCAAAAAGCAACGATGATGACCCAATGCGAGCTCTGAACAGAGGTTACTACCTTTCGGTCGTACTTGCAATGATAGGATTTGCAATAGCATCAAGATGGCTTCTTCACCATCCAAATTACCCATCAGCCTGGATAAATTTCTTCCTTTGCGGAGTAGTTGGAGTTCTAACATCAGTAGCATTTGTTTTCATAACACAATACTATACAGAAGACAGATATAGACCAGTAAAAGAGATAGTAAGGTCCTCTCAGACCGGACCAGCTACAAATATAATAACAGGATTATCTGTAGGGCTTGAAAATACAGCATTACCAGCAATAACAATAGGAATAGCAATTTTAATTTCTTATTATCTTGGAAGATCAACTGGGCTTCCGGATGCAGGATTATTCGGAACCGCTGTAGCTACTATGGGAATGCTCTCAACAGCAGGTTTCATTCTTGCAATGGATACTTTCGGTCCGATAACCGATAATGCAGGTGGAATAGCAGAAATGAGCCACCAGCCAAAAGATGTTCGCCAAATAACAGATAAACTTGATGCAGTAGGTAACACAACAAAAGCTTTAACGAAAGGATACGCAATCGGTTCAGCCGGTCTTGCAGCATTCTTACTTTTCAGTGCATATTTGGATGAGGTCAGAAACTATGGAGTAGATTTGAAATCAGTAGATATAGCGAAACCAGAAGTTTTCGTAGCTGGACTCATAGGAGCTATGCTCGTATTTTTGTTCTCAGGATTAGCTATAAGAGCTGTGGGTAGAGCAGCATACTATGTCATAAATGAAGTGAGAAGACAATTCAGAGAAAAACCGGGAATCCTGCAAGGAACGGAAAAACCAGAATACGGAACATGCGTTGATATAGTAACAAGAGGAGCTCTCAAAGAAATGATAATACCGGGACTACTTCCTGTCATAGTTCCTACACTTGTAGGAATAATATTCAAACTCATAGGAATGGGAGCCGAAACAGTGGCAGCTGTTCTTATGATAGGAACAATAGGAGGGATTCTTGTTGCAACAGTTTTCAACAACGGTGGTGCAGCTTGGGATAATGCTAAAAAATCAATAGAGCTATCAGGAGCAAAAGGAACAGAAGCTCACAAAGCAGCAGTCGTAGGAGACACAGTCGGAGATCCTCTGAAAGACACTGCGGGTCCCTCTTTACATGTGCTTGTAAAGCTTCTTTCAACTGTGACGCTCGTTCTTGCTCCGCTCTTTATCTAAAAAAGTAGAATTTTAAAAGTAGAATTTTTTGATTAATTAACTTCTGTTTTCATGAAGCTACTTTTGTTTTTATGAAGCTTTCTTTATACTTTGAACAACATTATCTGTAAAGATAGACATAATAAGAAGGTCCGAAAATCCTTTACCCTGTACTATTATATGTTTTCTTAAAATAGCTTCTTTTTCAAATCCAAGCGATTCAAAAATTCTTATTGTATTTTGTTGATGAAAGGGAATTTGTGCTACTATTTTCTTGAAACCTCTTTTTACCGCTATGAAAAAAAGCTCCGAAACTATTTTCTTTCCGAGACCGACATTCCTGAAATCTTTTGCAACAACCAATCTTATTTCCGCTACATGTCTTGACCAAAAATAATTTGATGCATGTAAAGTCCCATCTGCTACAACTTCCCCGTTATAAAAAGCCAGTAAAGGTAAAACTACATCGTAATTTAAGTTCTCTGCCCATTTTTCTATAACTTCTCTTTTAGATACATCATCTCTTAAAAATTGTTTATCTTCCCTGTCAAGCTTTGAAAAAAATTTATAGAGCCCTTCAACATCTTCTTTTATCATCGGACGAATTATAACTTCTCTCTTATCTTTTAAAACAAAAGATTTGGGATAATCAGATAAAAGAGGGAACCTTTTAAATACTTCAACCTGCTGCTTTGCTTCAACAAGCATAAATTTCTCCCTTTGTTTTTCTATTTTTTACTTTTTATTTTTATAATCTTAAAGATCTTTGCTGTTCTCCAAAAAATTCGCTTATGATTTGCTCTGCTTTCATGAATGTTTCGGTAAATATCATTTCTATATGCTTTTCGCTTATTTTGAGAACATCAAAACTTTTCCGTGAGAATCTCTCCACAAGATTATCAAAACCTCCGCCTATCCCTACCATTTGAGATATAACATCTCCTACATGAACTATATATGTCGTGAACTTTATATATTCTGGTATATCTTCTGGAACGAGATGTGGTGTTTTGAAGAATTTCATAGGTATTTTTAATTCTTCGGGTAGGTTCCAGGCTTCTGCTATCATGTAATTTGCATCAGTAAAAGTTATTCCGAGTATCTCTTCCTCCACCTCAATTTCGCTTTTGCCTTTGAAAATTTCTTGTATTATCTCGCTCTTTTTGTTCAGTATAAGTTGGTCAATTGCGATTTTTCCTATGTTCCTCAAAACTGCCGCTGAGAAAGCAATATATGAAAGAGAAGGATAAGATACTTCTGCTATCCTTTTTGAAGCATAGCCACCTATGAAAGAATTGAAAGAAAGTTCTCCCTTTTTTTGTTGGTATCCGGGTAAGTATGTATCTCCGATATTTTTTACCCACATTGCGATTGCTATTCTAAATACATTTTTTACCCCCAAAAGAATTACCGCGTGTTCAAGAGTTGAAACTCTGATAAGAGAAAAAGACTGGGAATTTACAAGTCTCATTATCTCTCCTGCCAAGTTCGGGTCCTTACCTATATCTTGCACAACTTCTGATATAGAAACTTCCTCGTAGAAAGTATGGTTCAAGAGGTTTTTTATAATAGACGGAAGCGGGGGCATCGCTCTTACTACCTTTTCCAGAATTTCCGACTTTTTTTCTATTATTTTTCCCCTCTGTTCAGTTATTTCCATATTTTTTCCTCCTTTTAACTTTCTTTGGTTTATTTATTATTTTCAATATACTTTTTATGACATCAAATACCCCGTGAGAGAAATTAGTTTCTTAATTCCGCCCCCGTTGAAGTTCTTAATTTATAAATAATATAATCATTTTTTTTCAAAAGTGCGAAAAATTGAACATTTCTCCGTTTTTTATTCTTATCTGCTTTCTTAGTTTGTGTTTTGCTATTTTTTGATTTTTGTTTCAGGCGGATGATAATCTTCGCTATGTTTTGCCATTATTTTTTCTGCGATGAAAATATTTTTAGATTTATCCCAAAAACCTTCTACTATTGCTCCTTTTGCCTTTGCAAAAAGATCCGGTGGAACTCCTCTGAATGTTACAGGTATTGAGAATTCTCCATCTTGCAGAATGAAGAAATAATCAAGTTCTTTTGACCAAAGCTCTGAAACAAACCCACCAATTCTGAGTTTTCTGTTTTCGTACTTTTGCTTATCTTTGAAAAACTCAGATGGAGTAATATAAAAAGATATGCTCTCCTTCATACCCGCAAATATAAGGTATGCTGATATGATTGCTGATAATATTATTGCTACTGCAAGTTTTTTGTTTTTCATCTATTTTTATTTTAGCGAACTTGTTCTTTGTAGTTAATATCACTGAAAGTTTTCTTCCGAACGTTTGCCGCGGAAACCGAAAAAATTTTCAGTCGTAAATCCAATTTTTATTCTGTAAAATAATTTTGAAATATGGCAAGATGTTCAAGATGTGGAAAAGGTTTTACAATTGAAATTGAATTTGGAGCAAGAAAATGGGATTATTGTGGGAGATGTAAGTCAATAAACACACTTGATAAAGGATTCGTAGCTTTGATTGAGTTTGGAGGAGGAGATACGATGGTAGTAAGAGCAGCAAGAATATCATATGGGAAAGAATTGAAGGGAGACGAACAGGATAAGCGTCTTATAAAATATATGATGAAACATCATCATGGAACACCCTTTGAACACTCCTTATTCATTTTTCATGTTAAAGCCCCCATATTTGTTGCTCGTCAATGGTTCAGACACAGAATAGGTTCTTTTAACGAAATCTCTGGAAGATATGTTGAATATCAGGAGGAGTTTTACATACCGAAAAAGTTAAGAGTTCCACATCCTGAAAACAAACAAGCAAGTGTTGAAGCATATATTGAAAATGAAGAAGAACTAATAAAGATATATGAGGAATCTATAAAGAGAAGTTATGAAGCTTATAAAAGATTAATCCAGGGCGGGGTAGCAAGAGAAATGGCTCGGGCAGTTTTACCTCTCGCACTTTATACTCAATTTTACTGGTCCGTTAATCCAAGGTCTCTTATGAATTTTTTAAATCTAAGGTTGCAAGAGGATGCTCAGTGGGAAATAAGACAGTATGCGGAAAGGATTGCTTTCTTCTTCTACCTGATGATGCCATGGACATTCTCAGCTTTTTTGGAATTTGGAATTGAAGGTAAAACAGATTTTATAGAAAACCTAAAAGAGCAATACCTGAAAGCTTGAACTTGAAACTTTGAAATATTTATTTTGCTACCTTATCTGAAAATCCATCTTACACCTAAAAATCCATAAAGTGCAAATGAAGTCTCTGGAATTATTTCAAGACCCGGAGCTAATTCCAAAAATAAATTTATTGGTACCTTTTTGAAAAACGCCTCTACACCTAATGGAATAATTACACCAAGACCAAAATCTTTCCCTACTGATATTGCTCCTCCTATTCCCGGGAAAAATGAAAGTTCTTCAAGGAAATCTATCTTTGCTCCTATTCCGAATGATCTTTCATAAGCTCCCAAAACCTTTAATCTATCTTTTACTAAGCTCCAAGCTAAAGAAAGTTCTATTCCATCTGTTTTACTTAGCCAGTATTTTCCGTTCAGTCCTGTCGGATCTCCTAATATTATTCCTAAACCGAACTTTCTGCTTTGACATTCTCCTTCTTTCGTATTTACTATAATTGCCGAAAGAATAACAAAGCCAAAAAATAATGCTTTAAACAATTTTTTATTCATAGCTATTTACCTCCTTTTTTGTTTTTTTGTTGAAAAATTTTTGTTATATGATTATAATTTTTTTTGTGTTTTTCAGAAAAATTATTTGAAGGAGGTGGATGGAGATGAAAGAAAAAAAATCAAGGTTATTTTTTGGAGTCTTGACAGTTTTTGTTTTGGCTTTTGTAGGCATTTCAGAAGCACAGAAGAAAAAAGTTCCCGGAGTTGAGAAAGACAAAGTTTATGTTGGCACAAGTCAGCCTTTTTCTGGTCCCGCTGCTGCTTGGGGTATAGTTGCAAAAGCTATGGGAACATACTTCCAATATGTAAATGAGAAAAAAGGCGGAGTACACGGGAGAAAAATAGTCTTGCTCGCAAGAGATGATGCATATCTTCCTGCTCGTATGAGAGCAAACATAGAAGAACTCCACAGCAAAGTTTTACTCTTTGCCGCTCCTTTGGGAACAGCCAATGTTTCAGCAAACCGGGACTTGATAGCGGAAAAGAAAGTTCCAACAATCGCTCCCTTGGGAAATGTTAGAATGTGGGTTGAGTATCCTTGGGAAAAACTAAAATACTTTTTTGTGGCATATACAGACTACCTTGAGGAAGGAAAGGAACTAGCAAAGTTTGCAATAGAGAAACTTGGAAGTCAGAAAATAGCTATTTTTTACCAAAATGACGATTATGGTGAGACAGGTTTAAAAGGTGTTGAATCCGTAGCCCAAGAAAAATTAGTGATCAAAGTTCCTCATGAGCTTGCAGATGTTGATTTTTCTGTTCATGCGCAAAAAATAAAAGATGCGGGAGCAGATACTGTTATTATTTATTCTAACCCGAGACAAACGGCTGCTTTTGTAAAAAAGCTTTCAGAACTCGGAGTCAAACCCAAAATACTTGCTTCTTTCCCTCTTGCAGACCCCATTATGGTTCATCTTGCAGGAGAAGCGTGGGATGGAGCATATGTTGGAGGAGTTATAAAATTACCGCAACTATATCCTGAATCAAAGCAGATTTTTGATGAAATTGTGAAATTGAACCCAGAACTTGCAAAAACTCCATTTCTTACTTTGTATGGTATTTTTGTTGGGGCTCTTGTTGAGGAAGCTTTAAGAAGAGCCGGACCCGAGCCAACGCGGGAGAAAATAATTGAAGTCCTTGAAAATATGGAAAATTGGGAATCTCCCGTAAGTTTCCCGATAACTTTTGGGAAGAAAAGAAGACACGGTATAAATGCTATTGGTTTGTGGCGTGTAAGCAAAGACGGCAAATATGAGCAAGTTATGGAACCCAAATTCCTTGACCCATTGTTTTAGTTAGAGCACATTTTCTGGATTAATATCAAGAATTATTTTTACTCCGTGAAGGAAAAAATGTGACTTTTTTATTACTTCTTTTAATTTTTTTATTTCATCTTCGTTTTTGAGATAAACGAGCATTTTTAAGTTGTATTTTCCTGAAACAAGATACCTTATTGATTTTGTCGGTGGATCAGATTTCAAACCTTTCTCTTTTATTTTTGAAAAAAACATTTCCGCAATTTCATAGCATTTCCTTTCATCCTTTCCCGAAAATCTTATGCATGCTATTTCAGAAAAGGGTGGTAATTCAAACTCCTCTCTTTTTTGAATTTCTTCTTCAAAAAATTTCTCATAATTTTGCGATACTGCATATTTTATTATGTTATGCTCTGGCATGAAAGTTTGAATTATGCTTATGTTTTCGTTCCCTGAATTTTGATCGTCAGAATTTTGATTCTCAAATTTAATTTTTCTTCCTGCTCTTCCACAAACTTGGTTTAGTATTGCGAAAGCCCTCTCATCTGCCTTGAAATCAGGTAGCATAAATTCTGTATCTGCCAATATTACTCCAACCAGTGTTACAGAAGGGAAATCAAATCCTTTTGCAACCATTTGAGTCCCAACTAATATTGCAGGTGAGGTTTTTTCAAACTTTTGTAGTATCTCCATAGCTTTTTTCTCGCTCTTGACATTATCAGAGTCCATCCTGAATACTGGGACTTTGAAAACATTTTTAATTTCTTCTTCTATTCTTTCTGTTCCAAAGCCTACGATTTCAAGTTCTTCTGATCCACATCTTTCACATCTTTCTGGCACAGGATAAATTTTCCCGCACCAGTGACAAACCATCCCTTCATTCTTGTGATAAACCAAAGATGATGAGCAACTTTTACAAGTAAATCTTGCGGAGCATGTTGTACATATAACATATAGAGCCCAACCTCTTCTTGTGAAAAGCAAAATAACATTCTCTTTTCTTATAACTCTCTTTTCTATTTCTTCTCTGAGCTGAGGTGAGATTGGGAATGAGAAGAATTCATCATATCCTGATTTTTTCAGGTCTATGATTTGCGTTTTTGGAAATTCCATTCCCGGAACTCTTTTTGTAAGCTTTATAAGTTTAATTTCTCCTTTTTTTGCTCTCATATATGTGTTTATTGATGGAGTAGCCGAACCAAATATTATTTTTGCTCCCTCTATTTTACTTCTCATTTCTGCCACAAATCTTGCGTCATAAAAAACAGGAAGATTTGAGCTTTCCGGTGATTGTTTGTATGAGGGATCATGTTCCTCGTCTATGACTATTATTTTTGTTTTTTCAAACGGAGCAAATATAGCAGACCTTGCACCTACTACTACTTTGGTTATTCCGTATCTTATAGCCCACCAGTTTATCTCTCTTTCTTTTTGAGTTAATGCAGAGTGTAAAACGACAGCTTCTGGAAAATATTCTTTTATTCTTTTTATGAGAAAAGTCGTCAAAGATATTTCTGGTAAAAGATATATAGCTCCTCCATGCTGGATTTCTTTTTCAATTGCTCTCAAATATATTTCCGTTTTCCCGCTCCCCGTGACTCCGTGAATTAAAAATTTTCCTTCGTTGTTTAAGATTTCTTCTAATGCTTTTTGTTGTTCCTCTGAAAGTTTTACTCTCTCCTTTTGTTGATTGTAGATTTTGTCTTCTTCTTTTTTTTCTTTTATTTTTTTGAGCGCTTTTTCTACCTCTTCTTTTGATTTTTGTTTTTTTGAGATAGTTATTTTGATTAACCCCAAATTTTCAAGCTCTAATATTCTTTTTATTTTCAAAATCTTTTTGGCACGACTTAATGTTATCTTCTTCTTTTCTTTGAGTAGCTCTAAAAATTTTTTCTCGGATTTTTTCAGAGTTTTATTTTTTGTATCCCATTCTTCACACTCTTTTCCGTTTTCTTCAAATTCCTCTGAATCCCCTTCTTTGCTATATTCCTCTTTATTTTTTTCATTTTTCTTTTCATTTTTCTTTTTATTTTTATCAGTTGCTTTTTCTCTTTTATTTTTAAGTTTTACTTCAAGTTCAAAGTATCTTGGGGGACACATGATTTTTAGTACATCAAATATATCGCAAAAATACTTTTCTGCTATTTTTTTTGAGAGCTCTATCATGTTTTGGGGTAGGAGCGGTATTTCATCTGGTATTTCATATTTTTGGGCAATTTCCCATTCCTTCGTTCTTTTCGTTTTACCTATTATTATTCCGACAGATTTATCATTTTCAAGTTCTACAATTGCTCTATATCCTATTTTGTTTTCTTGGTCTTCTCGGGTGTCAGTTTTTATATAGCAAAATTTTCTTTTGGGTAAAGCAACGATATAGAAAATCGTATCCGTCACCATTTTTGCACATTTTTAAATTTTAATTTTCACCGAAAATAAATTTTTTTACTCTTGAATAATCTTGTTTAATTTAATAAGTAGAGAATGCTTAACTTATGAGGTTTAAGCTTTATTTTGAGGGTAGAGAAAGTTGCTACGATGACGGAAAAACAAGAGAACGTTTCATTTCTTTTTTGAAGAAAACTTTTGAGCATAGCGATTTTGAATACTACAAAGCTTTATATACAAAAAAATCTTGGAAACCTTATGTCTTTTCTCCGTTTTTTGGTAAAGACTTTGCAAAATACGGGAAAATTGGACCCCGTATTTCTATGATATTTTCTTCCGGTGACAAAGAAGCTTTGATAAATTTTTGGAACGGAATTTTTAAGCTCAAACAAATAAAAGAAGATTACATAAGAATACAAGACATAACTTTTTTTCTTATCCAAACAAATCATTTCCAACCAGAGAAGATAAAAGAAAGAAAAGTTCTTTTTGAGACAGTTGGAGTTTGTGTTATGACAGATCCTACTCAGCCTGCAAATAATTTTGATTTGTGGTATGTGACTCCGAATGATTTGGAAAGATTTAACCGTGCTTTTTACGAAAGAACAAAGGAAAGATACGAATTTATAAAAGGGGCGAAATTCCCTGAATCAGAGCTTTATTTGGAGCCTTGCGAAATAAAAGAGGTA
>Ga0209741_1000355_pt1 | contig 12065 bp, 13 predicted proteins | sample OctOCTMetagenome_FD_184734 | JGI IMG/M metagenome (GOLD analysis project Ga0209741, IMG submission 184734) | Hot spring and microbial mat streamer communities from Octopus Spring Streamers, Yellowstone National Park, USA - OCT_B (SPAdes) (version 4) | ecosystem: Environmental > Aquatic > Thermal...
CTGGAAGTTCTTAAACCCTGTAAAAAGGTTTTTTTAATTGGAAAATATTGCTAAATCAAATGCAATTTTTGTAGAAAAATATGAGGTAGAGCTTTAAACATATTAAAGAACAAATAATTAGCTAAAAATAAGAATTTCTTATTTGAATCTTGTAGAGTTTATTTTTAGAAAGTATAATTAAATTCTCAATAAATTTTCTAGAGTACTTAAATAACAAAGTTCAAATCTTCTTAAAATATTCGGCTATTAAGGGATCTGATATAAAATAATTGTCGTTTTTCTTTTCGACTATACTAAGCTCTACAAGAGTTTTGAGAAGTCTTGAAATTTGAGCGTTTTGAAAAGGTCTCCCAAACCATGCTTCAACGGCTTTCTTTATGCTAGACCATGTGTTCATGCCCAGAGAAATTGCTTTAAGTACATACATATAATATTTTGATCTTTTGAAAATTTTATCCAATTCTTCTTGAACAAATTTCAAAGCTTTTTCAGTTGCTTCGTTTAATACCTCCATATTAAAGCTACGTGATTCTGCAATTGAATATCCAAAGTATGTAAGCCAGCCCACTATTCCATCAACTTTCTCGTATATCTTATAAAAAACTTCTTCACTAAATTGCATATTAAATTCTTCAAAGCCCTTCCTTAGAAATTCAATTGTTCTCTTTTCATCGAATCTTTCAAGTCTAATTATCTTTGTATATCTTCCATATAAAGGACTTGAGGTATCATCTAATCTTAAAGTATCCAGCAAAAGTCCTACTTCAGATCCCGTTAATACAAACCTTAAATTAGGTAAGTTATCATAAGCATATGCTAAAATATTTAGGAAGTTTATTTTGCCCTTCCCTCCCATAAGATTTCTTAAAACTTGAGCTTCATCAAATGCTATAACAACAAAACCTTTTTCTGCAAATTGATTTAACTTGTTAAATATTCTTGCAAGCGTTAAAGATTCCTCACACAGTTGAACTCTATCCTAAAACCGTATGCTTCAATTCCTTTAAGATTTTTTAAATGCTCAACTAGTTTGTTCCATTTGGATGCAGTATTGGAAAAAGCTTCAGATAAAAGTCTATATAAAGTTGCTTTACTGTAACCTTCTTCCTCTAATATTCTAAGATCCAAATAAACATATGGAGCTTCGAGCTCATCTAAAGCAACCTTCAATACTGAAGTCTTACCAATTCTTCTAATACCTAACAAGAACGTTAAAGGTGATCTTGCAACTGATTCTTTAAGTTCTTTAATTTCTTCATCTCTATCAAACAACTCGCTTCTTTGACTTTTAGGTCTAGGATCAAATAACATAAGTAACACCCCTATTACTTAGTAACACCCCCGATACTTAAATATTTTTAGAAAAAGAGCTTATCTTTTAACATTATTTGTAAAGGAAAGACTTTTAACATTAAAGCGAGAAATAAGAAATTTAGGTAAGGGAAGCTTTTAACATCGGTTCTGTGAATGCTTATTTTATCAGCGTTGAAAGTTAAACAACATTTTCTTAAACTGGAGTAGGTGGAATATGCGGAGGCTGTTCACGAATAGAAAAGAAAGCTATTATCATTAATATTTCCGCAATTATTATTATTATTCCACCAATCAATATAACCATCAATATTGAACCTATAAAATAAAGCAAACCAACAGTTCTAAAATGCTCTATTTTAACCAACTCTGCAATTCTGTAAAAGCTTTTTTTTAAGAAAATTGAACCAACAATATAGAAAATAGCTAATGTTACAATTATTACAAAAAACCTAATTAGAAGTGAAAACACTTCAGCAGAATTTAAATGTTCGAATAATAAAAAGGTAATTATGCTTGAAACTACTTGTCCAATAATAAAAAGGATTACTGCATAAAAGGCGTTGCTATATATTGCTTTATCATTAGTGACCTCTGAAATAGATTTTACTGCGACTAGGATAAGAATATAACCTACAATTAAAACAATAAGCGGCGATATTGATGTAATTATTGACCTATCTAAACCGTTACCTAATATAAAACCGAGAAGTATACTTACAACACCGCTTAGCAATAATAACATTGCTCCAACTCCTCCATATAATTTAGCTTTTCGTAACGAGACCATTAGATAACATTAAATTATCTTAAAAGTATATAAATTTTAGAGATAAATTTGAATAATAATATTTTTTGGTGTAAAAATCATCATTAGGAAAAATTCTTTCACTACTTTATAAGATTCTAATATTTAATATTAAAAACTCATTAACACAATAAGTCTATAATATCAAGTCATTTTATTATTGCAGATAAAAATTTATTTAGTTAATTATTTGAATTCTTTAAGTTGGTGGAGGTGGAACTAACTGCTGAGGTTGTGGCGGTGATTGTTCAGGCAACGAGAAAAAGGCTATTATCATGAAAATTATTGCAACAATTATTACTATAATACCGACTAATACAATCGTTAATATTGCGCCTAACAAATAAAGCAACGCTGCTGTTCTGAAATAACCTACATTGAATATCTCGGCGATCCTCTCAAAACCTCTCTTTAAGAAAATTGCTCCAAGTAAATAAAAGATAAACACTACTATTAAAAATAAAAATAAACTAGTAAAAAATGCAAATATATTGGGAAACATCATTAAAGCTGCAAATAAGCTACCATAAAGTACTGCAACACCAACTATAACTCCTAAAATAATAAAGATCATCGCATACAATACATTCTTAAATATCGATTCATCTTTAGTAACCTCCGAAATATATTTTGCTGCAATTATAACAAGAATTTGTCCGACAATTGGTATTAAAAGCATTAATATTGAACCAATTCCACCAAGTAGTTTCGCATCACGTAGTGTTCCCATGTTTGTTTTAATATTACCATATACCGTATTAATATATAAACTTTTTGTCTAGTCGAAGAGTATGCTACTTTATTTATATATTCAAAGATGAAAATGCTAAAATATTTTTTACAAAGGCATTCAACCATGTAAAATAATTATCAAAATAAGAAGCATTTTTCGTATATTAATTTTTTCAGAATAATTAATTAATAAATAAGAAAATTCGAATATAAAATTTAATTTTGTTTAAGCATTATAAATTTATATGAATAAGAGTGAGCCAAGACTTGCGTTTATACTATCCTTGATAGGAGGAATTTACATAATAGTTGGCACAAGTATATTAGTTGCACTGCCGTTTTTAGTTGATGCATACCGTTTCTATTATTACTATTTCGGCTATTATATAGACTTGGAAGAAATTATATTTACTACAATATATTTACCCGGAATAGGTTTGGTATTAGGTATTTTTGTAATAATGGGATCAATGTTTATAAAAGGCAGACAAACAACACTTGGTGGATCTCTCGTTCTTGCATTCTCCGTACCTTCTCTATTTTTTGGATTATTCTTTTTAAGTGGCATATTATATTATGGCAAAGAGTTTCCAATTACAATATTTTCTGTATCAATGATCATAACGTCAGCTTATTTCTTAGGTTTCATATTTGGTTTAATAGGAGCAATTTCAGCCCTAACTTGGAGACCTGAGTAAACCAAGTGTAATCAGCTGCAAATATGAATTATATTTAGTTTAAATATTATATCTCAAAACTAATTTACTTTTCATTTTTTATTTAGTTAACTTAAGCTTTTTGCCACATTTACCACAATATATATCTCCTAGATATACAGCAGATCTGCATCTTGGACAGTAAAGGATTGGAGCAGTCGGGGATATACTAAACGGTGTTGCTAGTGGAATTGGAGGAGTGCTAGGTGGTGGAATCGTAGGTCTCAAGGGGGCTTTTCTTCTTCTTACGAAAATATATGTTGAAACCACAATAATTGTTATTATGGCACTCCCCGTAAAAATCCACATTATACTATTTGTTGTTTGTTCTTTAGGTACGAATGTTATAGAATATATATTCCACTCAGTATCCCACGTTTGGTTTTGGTTAACGCGCACTTCGTTACTTCCGGCTACGTACAAGTTTTTTCCGTCAAAAGCCATCTTACCCATATCAAACCATGCATGCCCTCTTATACTCCTACCTAAAATTATCCTTTCAATTTGATTTAGGTTTTTATCAAAAATATATAAAATTTGCCTATTATATCCGCCAATTAACGTTGTCACCCACTCTACAGTACCGACATACAAGTAGCCGTTAGAATATAGAAGCTTATAAACCCAATTTGGCATTGCCTTTGATGTTACTTCGTCACCATACTTATCGTACTTAATTATGTAGTGATTACTACTTATATACGCATAACCATCCTCGTCAAAATCTATAGCAAAAGTTCCATATCCATAGTTCCTGCTTATAATATTTACTAAGTTTAGATCTAGATCAAATACTTCTACCCTCAAATCAGAATTTTGTACTCCTACAACCCATAACTGTTTCGTAACAGGATTCATACTAGCAATAAAAGCTTCATCATAATATATTGGAGTAGGATTGGCAGTATATTCTTTAATTAGTGTTAGATTTTCAGCTCTGTATTTCTCAACTCTCCATCGATCATCATCTTTTACCCTTTCACGACCAGCTAAATAAAGGTTGTTATCGTAGAATGCAATCGAATTGAGACTTACACTTAGATTGCTATGCTTAAAATTCAATAAGTTTAAGCTTAAATCAAACATCAATATTTTCCGATCATCGGTCACTACGTACAGTCTATTATTACCAAAAACACAATCAACCAAGCTCCTAAAATCAGTTGAATTCCAATCTTTAACTAAAGAACCATTTGATTTAAACCTCATTTCAACTCTAGCAGTACCACGTTGATGTCCAACAACATATATATATTCTTTAGTCTCGCAAACCGAGTAAGCAGCATCAATACCATTCGTTGGATTACTGTGAACCCTCCAGTTTATTTTTGCAGTTAAGCCTTGAGCTTCAACTTGTGGGTTACTTTGTGAAAATACACTTATTGTAAGTAGGAATACTATAATTATTAGTGAGGAGAACCTATAAGCAAATGTTACCATCTTTTACACCATTTTCTACTAGTAAATTAAAAACTATAATAATATTAATTTGATTAATCTAATTAACTTAAATATTACTTACTCCATCGATTGTTATTCTTCATACTTTTAATTTAACTTATTGTTTTGTTTTTGATTCTTTGGAAGGAAAGTCATGCCTATAATCTCTGAAATTTATATATTTTGAATACATTTTTATTTAGTAGGGTACGTTGATTAACATACATACTTTTCAGAGGAGAATTATTATAATAACATTTGTCATCATGCTATTATTGATCCATGAAGCAAATATACCGAATATCAACGGATTGTTTTACAATATTAATTCTGGACAACTTACCAAACAGACTGAAATAATAAACAATGTACGAGATATTCAGAATTTGACTTTAAAGATTAATTGGAAAATTCATAGCAACCCAATAATAGGTTGGTTTGATGAGGCATTTTCGGTATGCGGATCTTTAGATCACGTATATGTTGCAGGGATCAACAATGGTGCCTATGCAAGAGTCGAAAAGAGGCTTAAGTTAGATGGTTCTTTGGTCAAGGATTGGTTCTCAATGGCTATTTACTTTTTTTCAGATTGTATTATCGTCAAGGACAAACTATATACAATAGGTTGGGGTTGGAATATGTTAGTATTCGATTTAAACTTAAACTTATTAAAGTTTAAACGTAGAAGCTTAGATGGGTTGGCAACATCTATTATATTTTACAATAATTACATTTACATAGCTGGATGGGAAAATCTAGAAGACGGTAATGATACTAGATTTAGAGTTGCGAAATGGAAAATTGAAGAATTAATAATAGCTAAAGAGTACGTGTCTAATCCTACTTCAGGAATTGATGTTGCTACTGTTATTGATGTGAATCCTATTTCTAAACAGTTATGGCTTGTAGGTCTTGAGAACAATGGTATTAACAATAGTTTATCGAAATTAAGAATCGAAGTATTAGATTTAGATTTAAATCTTATAAAGGTTATAGGTAAAGACAACATTACTTCTGTCCATGCCATTGCATTCGACGAATATGGACATGCATACCTAGGCGGATACAGATTCATAACTAAATATGATATGTATGGAAACGAATTAATATCTAAAGAATTGTCCTATGAGATTTGGAAACTCCTATACGCTAATGGTTATGTATATGCAGCTGCTGACGAAGTAATCGATAAATATTTAAGACAAGTCTTATATGTTTTTGACAGAAATTTAAACCAAGTTGATAGGGTATTATTAAGTGAAGATTTAAGTGTAAATGCTAGTTTCCGGGAAGGAAAAATGTTTTTTGATGGAAAAAATTTATACATAGCAGGATATAATTATAACTATAAATATACGGAGGATAACGATACAGAATGGACAATTTACTCCATATCGCTCATACCCGGTGCGATGATACAAACACTTGTCTCTACGGGACCAAGCTCAACTGACTCTTTAATGTGGATCTTTATTGGGATAGCAACAGCAACAATTTCTTGGATTTCAATATTTATTTTTATAAGGAGAAAGAAAATTTCCTCACGATTAACATATTCATCATCTAATGTAACTTCACCAACTCTATACATAACAACTCGTTTATGTCCAAGATGTGGAAATCCTGCATATTTAGGAGATATATTTTGCCGTAAATGCGGAAAAAACTTAACATTAAATAAAAGCGGATAAAAAAGTGGAATAACGCAATATAAGAATAGTATTATTTATATAACTAGCTAAAAAAATCAATTTGTTTTACTTTGTGATATCAGAATCTATTTTTAAACATCATTTCTCAGCAAATTTAACATATCTTAGACTTACAATGATAGCTACTCCAGCAGGAAGTGTAAATATTCCAATTATCAGCATCATAATTTCAAGACGATCATATAAATACCTCTGATAGCTTACTGCTATGCTAGCTTCAACTATCTTGGTTTCATTTGTTGGAAAAGCATTGCCAAATACTAAACATTGTTTACCGCTTTGAGGAAAGGATTGCATTCGCCAGCTTGTTTCAATTATAACATTGGGAACATAGATTGAATAATCAACATTAGGATCACCGCTGCTAAGCTTCTTCCAATCATCTTCGCTCATGATCCAAAAGGTTGCTTCTTTTTTATTTTCTGCATTTACTTTGATTGAAACCTCCATGACATTATGCAAAGGAAAATATATACAGTAAGCTTTAACATCTCCTGGCTTTAGTTCAACAGTGCTATTAAAAACAAGTTGCTTCTCTGTGTATTCTGTATAAAATGCCAATGCAAAGTAGCCAGCTAATAACACTGAACCTGTTATTAAGAATAGTTCGCCTAACCAAAAAAGTGGTTTATAATTAATAGCTGACATGGTATTTAGAATCAATAAGATTCGATACCATAACATCTACAGTTTCATTTAACTCTTTAGCAAATTTATAAACTAGCAAATGCTTCATATAAAACAAATCATATAATTTTCTAAAGTTTCTCATAATAATTAAATATCATACAAAGATATATTTTTTGCATTTTTTAATTTTCTCTTTCTAAAATTTGATTAAACGTTTTAAAATCAACTAACCAAAGAAAAGCAATTTACTAGCAAGAATAAATGTAAATGCCTAATAATATCATTAAATTGGTATAGGAGGCATCAATGATGAGGTTTTTTGTGCTGGCTTGCTAGGTAGCGAAAAGAAAGCTATTATCATAAATATTATTGCAAACATAATTATGTAAAACCCAATCAATACAATTGTCAACATTGAACCTACAAAAAAGAGAACAGCGGCTATTCTAAAATAATTCACGTTAAGCAGTTCAGCTATTCTGTCAAAGCTCTTCACTAGATAAATTGCTCCAATAAGAAAGAAATCAAATACAATAAAAAGGCTCAGAAACAAACCTGACCTCATTATTTCCATCATCATATAAGCAGGAAAAGCCCAACCTACATCGTAAATTATTATTATTGCATAGATATTCCCAAGAGTTATAAGTATCATTGCAAGCAAGCCATTGTTAAATATCGATCTATCGTTGGTTGCATCTGAAATATACTTCATTGCAAATATGATAAGAACAGTCCTTATAATCATATCATAGAAAGAGAAAAACGGGAACAAATATGGTAAGAATAATAGTGAACCAATTCCTCCAACAACTTTAGCTTTAATTAAAGTTTCCATTTAGCTATATAAAAATTCACATAAAAGGTTAAAATTTTAAAACCAATTTATAAACATTTTTATATTGAATGCCCTTTAAAGCCTCCATAAAAGTTTATATAGGGGTTATTATATTACTATAAACTTGTCTTTGAGTTTATGTTAAGAAAAATTAAAACCCATGCTTTAATTAATTCAACTGCTAATAACTTTGCAAATCCATATTTTGGATATGTAGCTGCATCTGTAAGCAACTCGAATCTCTTTGTTGGATATGTTCAAGGGCTAGGAATCTTTAGTTCAATAGCTCAATTATTTACTGGTAACTTGGTAGATAAGAAAAACAACAGAATAAGATTAATTCTACTTTCAAATAGCTTAATAGCATTTCTATGCATTAGCTTATATTATGCTAAGGATCCTTTAACTTTAGCTTTACTACTTACATCACTTGTAGCAATACAAGGAATATATGGAGGAGCTTGGAATGCGTTAATTGGCGAGCTTTCAGAACCAAATAATAGAGGTAGATTTTTATCAAGCTTTGCTTTTATAGCTACGCTAGGTTCCATTACTGCCATATTTATTACGATTCCTCTTACATACTTATTTAATTCCTTTATTCCAGCATTTATTGTGGCAGGTATTTTATTTTTAGTTTCAGCTATGGTGTTGTTAAATATTCCTGAAATAAAGATAGCAAGACAAAAATTAGAGCTAACACGTCTTAAAATTATTCGAGACTATTACATAGTTAACTTCATATTCGGAATTTTCTGGGGTTTTGCATGGCCTCTATTCACTATAACACAAGTACGTGTACTTAAAATGCAACCCTATGAGTATGCAATAGCCCAAGCTCTTCATGCTTTCTCAACTCTATTGTTTCAGCCCATTGCAGGAAAAATGGTAGATAAAAATAGAAGATTAAGCTTGTTTACAGGTAAATTTGGCTTAACAATTTATCCGATTGTATTTTACTTTGCATCTTCACCAATTCACATTTACTTACTTAACGCATTCACTGGAATAATTCCTGCATTAATAAATGTAGCATATACTGCATATCTCTACGATTTGGTACCACATGGTTATAGAGGAAAGTTTTCTGCTGAATTCAACCTTATACATAGCCTTTCAATCATGATAGGATCTCTTTCTTCTACATACCTAGTCGATCATTTAAGCGAAAGAATGGATTTGGTAAATGCCTTAGGAGTTGGATATTTAATTGCAACAATAGGAAGAGCATCAACTGCATTTCTTTACTTAAGATTTAATGATATTAAAAAACAATAAGCTTTAAATTTAAGAATCAGAAGATTATTTGATACAATTTCATCCTTACAAATTTATTATATTTTATAATATACTTTTTGTTAAAACTTATACAAAAAATTTATATACCAGTCCCTAAAAATTATTATTTTGCCTTCTGCTTTTATCTAGGGGTGAGATTATGCTCTCCTCAAATAGGGTATATGTGTTAGTCATGGATCTCGGCATCTCTAGCTGATTCTGGCTTGTATTTGTATCCTTCATGACATACGTCTACGAAGCAACCCACAGCATTTTCTTGCTATCTATTTTAATTTTCATAAAAAACTTAGCATTAACAATGGTTTTCTTACTACTTAACTACATTGATACAAAACTATATTTTAGAAAAATAATAAACATAAATTATATCATTCTTATATTTGTAACTTTATTGACAATATTTACAAATTCAACCAATAATCTCGTTTTCATCTTCATATTATTCGTTATATTTGAAATAGTATTTATGATCCACAGTATACTTAAGTATAACTTAGTAATTTTTATAGAAAATAGAAAAGTTGAACTTATCAATTTGATGTATGAAATATCCTATTCTGTCTTTATGATCCTTGGAGCTATCTATGCTATATTTCTTGTAAATGTCAGCTTAGCTACTTACTTATTAACACTTACTTTAATTGCTTTATCTTTTCTCTTCTTCAATAGAATTGGATTCATTAATATTCATTTCGATGGTTCAACTATGCAATATGAAAATAGATTTGAAAATACATTTGGTAAACTAATAATATTGCTATTATTGGCAGACTTTATGATAGCCCTTGGCGAAAATATAGCATATATTTTGCTTCCTCCTATAGCAAACTACTATGTTTTTAATTCAGAGCAAGGCTTATCAATTAGTCTCTTAATATTTGGTATAGGTTCACTAATTGCTAGTGCATTGCTTTTAGCCTATCCAAAATTAATTCTTAAAAATCAGCTGTGGCTTCTAAATTTTGTTATTTATAGCCTATTCCCTGTATTTTTGCTACTCTCAATAATAATTGAAAGCCATTCACTATCGATATTCATGATGTGCAACGCTTTAGCAGGATTTGCAAATTCCTTTCTCATGCTTTTCTTCACATCACTTTATCAAAGAATAGGAAGAGAAGAGTTCAAAAGAATATACGGAATAGCATATTTGCTTATTTCCATAGCAGCAGGGATAAGTACTTTAATGGTAGAATTTGCTTATGAAAGCTTAGGAATCTATAAAACCTTATTATTCTCTACTATTTTGCTAATTTTGGCATTACCTATATTGGTTTCTTTAAATATACATTACCGAAGATTGGTTTTAGCAGATATAGACTTCAAAGAATTAAAGGAAGAAATCTATAAAGGTTATTTCAAAATCTGACTTCTTCTATTAGAAGTTGAGTCATTATTTCAATGCAAATAATTTTATGTTTAAATTGTAAAGAAATCAATGAATCATAAATACTTTTTCAACATTAATTCCTTTAAACAATTTTTTTTGTATACAAAATAATTTACAAAAATTTATATACAAAAATTGTAATCATAAAATTGTGGAAAATGTCTACAGAAGTTATCTCCGTTAGAATAAGAAAGGAACTTAAAGAAGAAGCTAAAAAGCTTGGCATAAATATAAAGGAAACTGTTGAAAAAGCATTAGAAGAAGAAATTAGGAAAGCAAAGAAAGAGAAAATGAAAAGGCTAATAAAAGAAGCTCTTAGCTCTATAAATCTAACGGAGGAAGAATGGGTAAAAGCTGTTAAGGAAACAAGGCTTGAGAGGTGATAATTTGGTTTGGCAAAATTCTTAATTGACGCTTCAGCTCTATATCCATTAATACACCGAATAAAAGAGAATGTGTTATTACATAGCGATAAATTTGCAATACTTGATCTTACAATTTATGAAATAGGCAACATTATATGGAAGGAATATAAGAGAGGAAAAATTAAGGATCCTGTTCTTGTTATGAAAATGTTTGAAGAGATTATGAGAAACATGAAGAAATTATCTTCTAATCATGAAATGCTAGAAATTTTCGATGTAGCTGTAAAAAATAATATAACCTTCTACGATGCCTCATACATATATGTAGCAAGAAAACATGGACTAAAATTGGTTACAGAGGATGCAGATCTTTTGAAGTTTCCAGAGTCAATCTCGTTAAGAGTACTTCTTAAAGAATTAAACCTTAATTAACTTTGGTGATAAACTTGCATTTCAAATATTCCTGTTCATGATATCCGTGTTAAGGGATAAGTTTGATGATAAAAACTTTAGAGTTAGGTAAGAATATTCTGGGAGGAATAGCTCAAACAATATAATCAAAGTTTTTATGCCAATAAAATCATTGCTCCATATCTTCATTCTTTTCCATTCAAGTCTTTGCTACTAAACGTTCAGTTAAGTTCAGCGGTGGTGACATTTAATCATCGATTACTTCATCTGACCCTCATCTCATCATTACTTTTAAAATAATTATCCTTCAATTTAAATTTTTGTTTAACGAGCAATTAAAACATGGTTACAAATAAAGTTATTCCCAACATAACTATTTATTGAATGAAGTTAATATTTAATACATGGGAAAG
>Ga0209741_1000364_pt1 | contig 11963 bp, 11 predicted proteins | sample OctOCTMetagenome_FD_184734 | JGI IMG/M metagenome (GOLD analysis project Ga0209741, IMG submission 184734) | Hot spring and microbial mat streamer communities from Octopus Spring Streamers, Yellowstone National Park, USA - OCT_B (SPAdes) (version 4) | ecosystem: Environmental > Aquatic > Thermal...
AATGTCCGCATCCGTTTGGCTTGCCTTTCTGGAAAGCTCTAAGGAATCTCCCACAAAGTCCGCAATGTCCTGCACCTCCGGTCTTTGGTAGTAATGGGCAAGGATCACTGCGTTCTTTTGCTTTGCGAGAGACCTTATCTCTTCCTGAAGTTCCTTTATATCCTTAGGGCTTAGGGTCTCCTCTTTTGCAATTTCAAAGGTAAGCATAGAAATTAAGTTAATCTCCTTGAGCCAGCTCGCAAGCCTTAAAGACCTCCCACATGGCAATGGCACCAGCGGAGGACACATTCAAGGAATTGACCTTGCCCGCCATGGGAATGGAGACCACCAAGTCCGCCCTCTCAAGGACGATTTTGGAGACGCCTTCTCCCTCTGAACCGAGCACCAAGGCACAGGGCATAGGAAATCGCACCTTCCTTATATCCTCTCCTCCCCTTTCCACAACCACCACAGAGCCACCCATTCCCTGAAACTCCTCCAGAGCCCTCTTTAGGCTTGGCACCCTGCTAAAGGTAAGGTGAAAAACCGCACCGGAGCTTGCCTTTACCACTGTTTGATTTATAGGAAAGCTCCGGTCTTTGGGCATAAGCACTCCAACCCCACCAAAAACTTCGCACGTTCTTATGAGATTTCCTGCGTTCTGTGGGTCTGTTATATGGTCCGAAACCAAAAAGAAGCTTTTTTTCTCAAAGGCTTTTTTAAAAAGTTCCTCCGGGGGAACCAAGGGCACAGGGCTGATAATGGCAACAATTCCCTGCGTCTTTTTTGTGCCAGCCAGCTCTTCAATTTTCTGCCTTGGCACCCTTTGGATCTTTATTCCCCTCTCTTTGCAGAGCTTTAACACCTGATGGGGAGGATGCCCGTCATGGGCTACCAAAACCTTCTCAATGGGTCTGTTTGCCCTGAGGGCTTCTAAGATGGGATTTTTGCCATAAACGATCATATTTCCAAAAGCCTCTGCTTTATTGCATCAATGAGCTTTTTGTAATAGCCCTCTATTTCTTTAGCAATATCCTCTAACCCCTCTTCTTCAGCCCTTTCCACAAGAGGAGCAACAAAGTTTTCAAGCTGTAGTGTGTACTCCTTCAAATCGCCCTCCAACTCTTCCCGCGCGTAGTCCTCTATGGTTAAAACATACCTCTGATAGGTCATTTTGGCAAATCGGAGAATATCTTCCAGCTCCCTTTCAAGGTCTCCTCTGTTTGAGCCCGCTTTGGTGAGGTCTCCCATAGAGAATATAATATAGGGAAGTTTTTGTGAAGCATATGTGAAGCTTTGATTTTTTGTTTTGTTTGGAGTAAAATTAGATATAACCCTCTATGGGACCGGTCCCGGGGGGAAAACTTTATAGGAGGTGTAGTCATGAGGCAACAGAAGGGTTTCACCCTAATTGAGCTGCTTGTAGTTATAGCCATCATAGCCATCTTGGCATCCTTGGCAATACCGCAGTATCTCAAGTATCAGAGAAAGGCTAAGGTAAGCTCCTACGCAGAGCCTATAGCAAGGGGTTGTATAATGGACTTGGCGGCATTCTGTATGGAAAACCCAAATGCTAATATAAGCGACCCAGTTGGTCCCACCTCACCCGGAGCAAACTGCAGGAACACTCCCATAAGCACAGCGGGCGGAGACGTTACACTTGCGGTTGACGGAGGAACCCCAACTTGTAATGACCAGGGAGTTCTGACCTTTGGCGATTCTTCTGGCGGCGGAATAAAAGCAACCCTTAGCACTGTATCTGACTTCAAAGCAAGGTGCTATGCAGACCAAAGCTCCATCAGATGCACAATAGAGGCACAATAACCTAACCCCCCAGCCCCCTCTTGGGGGCTTTTTTATTTTTTTATGGAGATTATTATGAGGAGGGGTTTTACCCTTGTGGAGCTTTTGGTGGTTATTGCCATTATTGCCATCCTTGTCAGCATTGCTATTCCCCAATACCTAAACTACACAGAAAGGGCAAGGCTTGCGTCTTATGCCCTTCCGATGGCAAGGGCTTGTATGGCGGATGTGACTTCTTATTGTTCCACAAATTCTCCCTCAGCGGGAACGGAGACATACTCAATAATCGGAAATTCTACCTTTCCCAACTGTGTGGCAAACTACGCCACTCCGGGTGGGACTGCTTATTTTACTGTAGTTGAGGCTTTTCAATGCTCAAACACGGGACTGTTGGTGGCGGGGAAGCTACACGCTTACTTTTCTGCCACAGGGCAGAGGGTGGTGTGTCAGGTGGATGTTAGACCCTTTCGGTGCTTTGTTGAATGAAAAAGCTCTCCCTTGCCCTGCTTTTTGCCTTTTTTTTGGCTTTAATTCCTCACATTTAAGCCCTTTATTCAAAACCCTGATGGCTACTTTTTTGGAAGGCTTGCCAAATACTTCAAAAGGGGAGAGGATGTTCTAAGAAACTTTCCGGAGGGTGGTACAGGGTATGGCTATCCACCTTTGATAAGTTTTATGTATGGCACTCTTTCAAGGCTAACGGGCATAGACATAGAGTGGCTTGGTTTTTGGCTCTCACCCATTTTTGGAAGCTTGTTTGTTATTCCTTTTGTTTTATTTTGGCACAGGCTTGGGAACCTCTGGGTGGGCTTTGCGGGTGCGGTCCTAACCGCCCTGTCTTCTGCTTACTATACCAGGGTTTTTGTCCTTGACTTGGACACAGACAACTTAAACCTTTTCTTTATCTTCAGCATCGCCCTTTTTTTACTCCTTGCCTACCAAAAGAAAAACAGCTGGCATGCTTACCTTTTTGTTGCCCTTGCTGTGCTTTTTAGTCTTCTGTTTTATTGGTGGTATGCCCATCCGGAGTTTTTTGTTTTGCAGTTTCTCGGATTTTTGCTTTTGGCACTGCAAAACAGAAGGCTCTTTTATGCAGGATTTACTGGGCTTTTGTTTTTATGGGTTTTAATCTCTTTTATGGCAGGCTATCCCTTAGGTATGGACATCTTGGGCAGGCTTTTCCTTTACTTTGGCATTCCTATCTCTCCAGTGGAAAGCAAGAACGTGCCAGAGGTTTTAAAGACCATCTCCGAGCAGGGTAGGGTTTCTTTCTTGCGTAGCTACCCTTTGTATTTTTCCTCCGAATTTCCCTTTTACATAGCCCTAATTTTTCTGCCCTTGATGTTTTTTAGGTTTTTCAAAGGACAGTTATTGCTTTTGCCCCTTTATGTCCTTTTGGTTTTGAGTGTGGTAAAGGGAACCATAAGGGTTTATATGTATTCCGCACCCGTGCTCGCAATGGGCTTTGCCTACGGTATCCTTCTCATCTCAAAGCTCTCGGACTTTTTGGAAAAGAGAAGTTTAAAGCTCTTTGTGGGTGGGCTTTTCCCTCCTTTGATGCTCGTGTCTGCCATAAACTGGTTTAGCTTGATGGACAGAATGCCCGGCTTTTTTATCAGTAAAGAAGTAGTCAAAGATCTTCGGAGGTTAAAGGATCTAACGCCCAAAGACGCAAAAATTCTCAGCTGGTGGGATTATGGTTATCCTATAGTTTATTACTCCCAGAGGGCTGTCTTTCACGATGGGGGAACCCAGTTTTCCATAAAGACACTCCTCATAGCCTACGCCCTTTTACAAGAGGAAAAAACCGCCCACAAACTCTTTTTGTGCATCTCCGACCCCCTTTTCAATCATCGTGCTTGGGAAAAATTAAAAACCCTTGGGCTTTATAAAGCCTTAGAGCAATCCGCCAAGGAGTGCCAAGGCAAGCCCTACGGAAAAATATACCTTTTGATTACCGAAGACATGCTTGACAAAACCCAACCCATGCAACAGCTTGCCTACGGGAAAGGCTCAATCCTTCTCAAACTCCCACCCTGCGAAAGAGATTGTAAGACAGAGCTAAACAGAGATGCTGGCACATACACCCAAACTATTAGCAGATCTTCCACAGAATACTCAGTTAAAGAAGTTTTTTGGATAGAGGAAGCAGACAAGGTAAAAAGGGAAGGCTTTAACAATCCCAAGGGCGGAACCCTCTACTTGGTGAAAAAAGGTGGAACAATCTACGGCTTCTTTGTTGGAGAAAAATTAAAAAATTCCGCCCTCCTGAGCCTATACACTATAAGAAAAGACAGAGAGGGCTTTAGGCTGGTTTATGATAACTTCCCCTACAGCGTGCTGTATGAGGTTATCTCATCCAAACCGCCTCAACCCTTGACTTTGAATCTTGAGGACCATCTGCATCTGAAATGATTGAGTATATGTACCCTCTTCCGCCCGTTTGAGGTCTGGAGCCAGCAACTGGTGCTACACCCTCTCCTGGTGGAGGGGCATAACCTCTCAGGCAGATTGTTATTCTGTTTGTAAAGTTTTGTGTTGTTCCCGAAAGGCGGTAGTTTAGGTTTGCGGTGCAACAGTTTCCAACAGTAGTCCAACCGGTAGGGCACCCAAGCTGGTCTATGGTATCAAAAAGACCACTTTTTATTTGCAAAACTGCATAATTAACCCCACCCACTGCAGCCTCTCTCGTGGATGTATAGACCCTTGCCCTCTCTCCAGTTAGCATTGTGCGGGTGAGTATATAGTAAAGCCCACCAATAACAAGGGCTATCATTATGCCCGTGACCAAAACGGATATAAGTGCCACACCCCTTACTGTCTTATATTTCTTAGAGGTATGTCCTCTTCCACAAGCTTCCATCTATACCACCTCCACTCAGGGTTTATTGTTATATCTCCACACTGTTCAAAGCTACTTGGTGGGTCCATTTGGGTGTCCATCCTTCCTCCCACTTGCATCAAAAGGCAGAGCCTTATGGCACGCAGATTGTTTATATCACCAATGGCTATGCCGTAGTTTTGACCGTCAAAGTATCTAACCCTAAAGATCGCAACGCAGGACGCGATGGGTTGTGCAACCGCATCACCATTTACTTGCTTCAGTAAATTAAAGGTCCCCGGGGCACACTCCTTTGGCAGGTTTTCACTGCTTAGATAGTATCTAACCGCAAAGTCTTCAATTCTGTTCCTATTTCCCATGGTAAATATCAGTGTGTTCGTTGAGTTGCAATTCGTAGTAGCTTTGCTTGCCACATTAAGACAGAGGAAGTTTTCTCCCGTTGGTGGGCTGTCGGGACAGTTCTCAAGGGTCCATCTACGCCCTTCGGTAGCTATGTTTCCAGACCCATCCCTTACCCACCAACAGCCGGAATTCCTTAAGCTTCTGGTAGCAAGGTTCAAAAAGTAAAGTTCATCACCTCCAGAAGGACAGTTAAAGGCAATGCCCACAACAGAGTTAGAACCAGAAAAAGCGGTAAGCCCATTGCAAGCAGGTGTGCCTACGTTTAACCTATCCACAGGGACGCCAAAGCCTATGCCATGAAGGTCTTTCCTAAGGCTTGTCAAAAGCACCTCCACATCCTGCTCGTTCTTTGCAAAAAGAGATTGTCTTATGGACTCTCTAACTAAGCTTCTGTAAGCAAAGAAAATTCCGCCCGCAGATAGGGCAACTATAACCATAACTACCAGAAGTTCCACAAGGGTTATCCCTTTTCTTCTCATCTTGTATCCCTCGTAACAGGTATTGAAACAGACCTGTATCTCCCCTTGGTATCAAAATACCAAACTACCACACCAGCAACCCTTCCCACCTCTGAATTGGTGGCAGGGTTAATAAGCCTTGCCAAAGTGGTTCCAGCATATATGAACCTTCCCCTATATTTTTCACCGCATGCCGCATTGTTAATCGGAGTGCCATCCGCATAACAACAACCATATCTATCCCCAGTAAGATTACAGGGTCTTATACGCAACCATCCTGCAGTGTTGGTAGGAGTGGCACTAAAGTTTTCGTTCTGTCCATTGTAAGGGTCATAAAAGTCCGCTATTCCATCACCGTCTGAGTCTTGCACCTCAAAGGTGCAGTTTCCACCATCGCACTGGGCGGACCCCCAGTCATAGGGATAGGTGTATCCTGCATCGCAAAGAAAGGGATTTGTGCTGTTTGACAAGCAAGATGTGGTGTTCATATCTAACTTGGCAGTTTGTATTTGGGAGGACATCTTGACGGCAATTTCGCTTGCTTTGTTTTTTAGCCCGTTGTTTATTTGATAGTCCATGTAAAGCAGTATCCCCCTCAAAAAACCCGCCATGAGGATAAAGAGGATCACAAAGGCGACCAAAAGCTCTATTATGGTAAAGCCTTTTTTATTCATACCTTATCCTCCCAAGGCTATCTACTATTACAGTTCTCCTTCCGTAGCTATTCTTTAAGGTAATACTAACAGCCCCTATGCCACAGCTCCAGTTTAGAGGATAGCCCCTTCTGTCAAAGAGAACATAAAAATCTGCCTCAGGAGAAACACCGGGTGGAAGTGAAACCAATCTCTGCGTGGTTGCATCGTTTGTGCAAGATGGATTAGCGTCCCTTGGACATCCACCACCGACAGTGGCAGGATCTACCGCAAAGATTTTGTATTGGCTTTGATTCGCACAGAACCTCACACCCCAGATCATGTTGGAGGACACAGACCTAAACTGAACCTCCTTTAGGTCATTGGCAACTTGGGTCATGGCAGAATAAAGCCTTTCCCTCTGTATCAGGTTTCTCAAACCAAATATACTGGCACTGGCAAGTATGGCAATTATAGCCATAACCACCAGCACCTCCATTATGGTTATACCTCTTACTTTTCTATCCATAGCAGGAATTTCTCCTCTGCATCTATAGCCTTTTGCTGTGTAATCCTAAGCACTACTCCACTGGACACTTGGGCAAACTTCTCCAACTGTTGGCTTGCCTGAGAAGATTGCAAGGCTTGGAAGGGATTGCCTATGGGCGGAATACCTTGACCCACCGAGATCTTCTGTAGGAGTTGAACAGAATTTCCTACTGCAATAGTCCCGCTCACCGCATATGGAGAAAGCACAGAAGGTCTTGGGAAAGGCCGTCCTGTCTTGTAATAGACGGATATTAGGTTTGAACTGCCTTCCATCTGGCAGATGTCCTGCGGTGGCACATAGGTTAAGGCATCCACTATACCACCTATAACGAGGGCTTGAGAGTAAATAGCCTCTCCCGTCAGTCTGTAATACCAGCCTATTGGTGGTTCGGGAGGTGGGCTACTACTATACGCACTATAGACTACATTTTGCATTCCACAGCCATTGGCATTGCACATACAAACCTGTTTTACCTCGGTTATTGTTATCGTGAGGGGCTGGTTTGTTACATCCGTAAGCTGGGCTCTTGTGTATGCGGTAGGACATGTGCCACTGTTCCAGTTTTCATCCTTGAAGCCTATGAGGTAGTTATTGTAAGATATAGCCTTATCGGAGCTGTCCATTACATACCTACCCGTTCCAAAGAATACCCACAGTTTGCCGTTTTCATCTTTGGTAAAGTTGGGAGCACCAAAGACAGGAGGAGTGTTGCCCCCTGTTGCAAAAGTGCTAAGGTCTATTGCGGTGCATATGTCGCTTGAGGTAAGAGCAGACACAGATTTGTATCCACTTCCAGACCTTAAACTTAGCCTGTAGAAGTTGCCCCAGACATTGCCTGCATTGGTTCTTCCATAAACTCCAAAGTAAAGGACATCATCCTGATAATCATTATCCACATCCACCACCGCAATATCTCCCACTGCAAAACTCACGCCGCCAGCAGCTGGAATGTTTACCTCCCTCTCAATCGTCCCAGTCCTTAGGTCTATAAAGTAAAGTTTGGGCTGACTTGTAAAGCTTGTTCCTTCAGGGTTCATTGGACCGCTACCTATAACCACATACCACTCGCCATTTTTGTTGGGATTTCCAAGACGCACCACTGCTGGGTAAGAGGTGGTTAGCGTTCCATCAGGAAGACGAAATTCCCACAGAAGGGTAGGTTGGGCACTTGTGCCGTTTAGCCAATCGGTCAGGTCAAGGGCAAAGACAGAAGAAGAAAAGGTCCCTACACTTGTTGTTATAGACTTACCACCAAAACCCATTGTGCCAATCAGGATGGTCCTCCAACTGCTTACCGTTTTGTCTGCATTAGCAGGACCGCCTATTGATGCATCAAAAATAACAGTTCTATAATCCACCGTTGGCACCCTGCAATAGCTTGGATTACCATACCATACCAAGTAGGGCAAAGCATTCCTTGGAATAAAAGCCCACTCTTCCCTGCCCACTAAATTATTGGACATATCATTGTGGGCATTTACCAACATTGTTGGTCTGTTTGTGTCCCCCGTTTGGACTGTTCTGCCTATTCTAAAGGCGTGAAGCATGCCATCGTTGGCACCCACAAACAAAAAGCTTGTCCTGTTCTTGTATGCGTCCGTGCGTATGTATTGAAGGTAGGTGGCATCATTATAGCGTAGGTGGTAGATATTCAGTGGTTCAGAGCTAACCACCGAGGGAGTGGAGCTTATTATGTCTCCAATCCTCCAGGTCTTTGTTCCACTTGCACCTGGGCAGAAGCTGGCTATATCCACCTCTCTTGTTCTCTTTACATAGTTAGGGCAAGAGGAGTCTGAGCTTAGGTTTTCGCCTCTGAGATACCTTATGATACAGCTGGCGTTAGCAGATTGGCAGGTTCCACCGCCGCAATCTGCGTTGCTTGTGCAAAGCACCATTGGGTTGTTGGAACAAACCTTCCATATACTGCTAAGGTAGCTTGACTCTGAGGTGGTAAGGGAGGTAAGAGTTCCATCTTTGTTGTAGAGAATTTTCCTGTCCGATGGGTTTCTGTTGGCAAGCTGACAGCCTGCATCAAAGACGGGGATAAGTTGATTTATGGATTTTGTCCCTTCCATCACGCAGGAGGTGGTTGTATCTGAGCCTTGCAGTATGGCGACCTTCGTTTCTTTGTTGTTTGAATCAAAGAAGAACTGGAATATCTTGTCAATAGCAGCACCCGCCATATTCAAAACTTTGGGTTCCGTGGTGTCTTCCCTCAGGTTTTGCCTTACATCTATCCAAAAAGACCTGAGAAAGCCAAGCCAAGAGATTTCTGTGCCATCCTGTCTTGTATATTTGGGATAATAGTAAGGTTGGACTATAAGGGAGGACACGCTGGTTCTTGAGGTAAGGGTAGCAACGGTAGCACCAGAAGATGCACGGCGGAGGATGTCAGCAAAGGCTCTATTTAACCCTTCTTCTATTTTTGTAGGGTCTGAGGCAAAGAAGTAAGCGTCTGGAAAACCATCGCCATCCTTGTCCCATTCAGAAGTAAGGTCTGGTCTTCCGTTTCCGTTTGTATCGTCAAAGTTTCCAAACTTTGCCGCAAGGTAAAGCATGTTAGTCCTTCCAACCAGCATGTTTGGGATTGGCTCTTGGGTATCTATCATGTATGTTTTTAGTGTTTGATTGCCTGGCAAGTCAGGTCTAAGGTCAGTTTGATGGGCGTAATAAGCGAGTCCAGCAATATAATAAGAATTTTCTTTAGGCGGAAATGGGCAGGTTCCAAAGGCTTTGGAAAGTTGTGTAACATATTTTGACGTAGCGTTCCAATCACAAGTTCCACCAAGCACACAACCTATGCACATATTACCCGGAGTTAAACCTTCGTAATTTCCAACAAGGTCTGTCCAGTCGCTAACATTTATGCTCGTATCGGCGTTTAAAGGAGCACCAAAATCACCAACACATTGTCTGCAATCTCTCCCGGGACCCAGGGATGTCTCAGAAGTTTTAGCGGTTCCCGGGATTCTTTTATCAAGCCAAGGGTTAGCGTCGTTTATGGCAACCACAAAGCTCTTTTGGCATGTATATATATAAGGGTCTCTCCATCCAAGCCTGTTTATTCTTGACCATGGCAAAAAGCTACAATAAACTGGCGCACCATCATCTATGGTTAGCAATCCAGTGCAATAATTGTCCGTAGAAGGTCCCAGCCTTTTAAAATAGCGAATAATTTCATAATACATTTCACTTATTGGGTCGTAGGTCTTGTATCCAGAGTCGTATCCGAATTTGTTTATGTAGTTAATTATACCGCTATACCTTGCTCCCGGTATGTTATCAGGATTGGTTATAAAGGTGCCGTCTGCGTTTATTTCAGCCTCTGGGTTTGGACAGCCGCCTGCATTATTGCAAACTACTAAGTCTCCGTTTGCATCGTGATACTTCATCCCGTAAGGGATTTTAGGAGAAATCCACTTCATGTTAGCCCTAATTACTCCACCATCCCTTCTGGGGTCTGGGTTTCCAAACATTGCATAAGATATCAGCCCAAATCTCATTTTGTCTGCGTATTTTTGGATTACTCCCTCTGGTTTGTTGTTAGAAGGATTACAGTTAGGTTCTAAACCTTTAGATGGATTGCATACTTCGATTTTTAGATTGAAGGCTGCGACATTTCCATTCACAGTTTGGCATGTTGCACCACTTCCACAATCTAAATTTATATTACAAGCTTTAAAAACATCGTTGCTACACCGTTTATTTGAGACTGTGGGAAAGAGATTTTCTCCAATTCCTGATTCACCTACTCCACAATCTGGCAAACCATCATTATTTGTGTCCCTGCAAACCACAAAACCGTTAGCGTATCTAATAAGATATATCGTTCCAGTATAAGGTGTATAGAGATTGGCGTTATCAATCCTCTTTATGGGAGACCAGTTATGTCCAGGCGGTGCAGTTTGTCTTGCGCCTAAAAGCTGAGTATTGCCAGTTGAATCTACAGCCCTATTCCCGCCTGTCATTGCCTTTCTTACAGCATCAACCGCCATGGTGGTTGCCCAATTAAGAAAATTACCACTCCAGCTACCTGAACATTGACGGTTTGTAGCTGGTCCTACTGGTTCAAATCGTCCATCTGTTCCACTGCCTACATAGTTATAACATTTATTAGGGTCAAAGTATCCATAGTAAGTTTTATTATTGTCATAGCAGTTATCTACTCTCCTTCCACTGACAGTGTATGAACAAGATGCGAAGTTACAGCTATAAGATGTTCTTGGGTTGCCAGTGCAGGTTATAGGAGGGTGGGCAGAACCTTGCATGGGTGTTTCTATGGAAAGCATGATCATTACATTGGGAGGAACAGAGGTTGATATCGTGGGTGGAATGTAGCAATAATCAGTCATGTTGGCACTGTATGACCTTTGCCCTGTGAACGCCAGTAAAACAGTAAATATCAAAAGGAAGACCTTTCTTGTCATCTCCCGAGCCTCCTTCAATTTTTAGATTAACCCACCTTCTTGCCCTTTGCGTGAAGTTTCTGTGAAATATGCGGACTTATCCTTTGTCCTCTTTGTGAGGGATTTCTAAAACTTTGTAGAGAAGGATCTTGATCTCTGTGATCTCCTTTCTCATTTCCTTTAGTTCAGTTCTTATTTCCCTTATGTCCTGTTCAATCCTGTCTATCCTTCTATTCATATCCTCAAATCGTCTATTCACATCCTCAAAGCGTTTATTCACATCTTCAAAGCGTTTATTCATATCCTCAAAGCGTTTGTTCATATCCTCAAAGCGTTTGTTGATTAAAAATACATACCCTCCTATGATGGCAGAGAGGGTGCCGATGATGGTGAGAGCCTGCGTCCAGTCCATAGCTTTAATTTTATTCCTCCTTCACCAAAAGCCCAGCTTGGACTTGGTGAGTATGGCAAAAAAGGACCAGATGTCCTTTGGGACGGTTATGCGTGGGATGGCGTAGGGGTCCGAATAGGGCTTTACTGTCATCTTTTCAGTGGTAAAACACGCCCTTAGGTATTTTCTGCATTTTTTCTTCAATTCGTCGCTGTAATCTCCAAAGGGATAAGCTCCATGTTCTACACTTTCTCCCAGAAGGCTTTTGAGTAAGCCCATGGATGTTTTAAAGTCCTCCTCTACTCTGCTCTTCATTTCCTCTTCCGTTTCAAAAGTAAGCAAGCTGTCAAAGTTCCTTTTGAGTAATTCCCTCAGCTCTTTTTTCCAAGACCTCTTTTCAAAAAAGCTATCTCCCAAGGATCGGATGAACTCTTTGACCTCTGGCTTTAGGCTTCCTGCCCTTATGGCTAAGGAACCCTTCATAGGAAAGATGGGATAAC
>Ga0209741_1000367_pt1 | contig 11899 bp, 14 predicted proteins | sample OctOCTMetagenome_FD_184734 | JGI IMG/M metagenome (GOLD analysis project Ga0209741, IMG submission 184734) | Hot spring and microbial mat streamer communities from Octopus Spring Streamers, Yellowstone National Park, USA - OCT_B (SPAdes) (version 4) | ecosystem: Environmental > Aquatic > Thermal...
TCTTGGCGTTGGGAGAAAAGACAAAGGCAGAGGTGGAAAAGTATGGCTACAGTGTCTGGGCAGTTCCCACCGAGTTTTACGCAGAGGAGGTTGCAAAGCTTTTGCAGGGCTACGGTGGAAGGGTTCTAATTCCAAGGTCCTCCGTAGGAAGGGAGGAGGCAATTGAAAGCTTAAGGAAGCTTGGCTTTGAGGTAGTCCCCCTTGACGTTTACGAAACCAGGCTTTTAGACTATCCACCGGAGGAATTTGAAGCCAAGGTAAAGCCCTCGGACTTTTTAGTCTTTGCCAGTCCATCTGCAGTTAAGGGCTTTTTTGCAAACTTGCAAAAGCTAAGAGACAAAAGCCTTTTAAAGGATAAAAAAATTATCTGCATTGGCAAAACTACCAAGGGAGAGTGGGAAAGGACCTTTGGCACCCCCTGTGAAACCCCAGAAAAACCAACAATGGAATATATCCTAAGGCTCCTAAAGAAATTGGCATAATTTTTGCATGTAAAAATAAGAGAGATGAAGAAAGCTACCATAAAACAAGAGGTTAGCTTTGAAGGTATAGGACTTCATTCGGGTGAGTTTTCAAGGATTGTTTTACACCCAGATGACGGTGGCTCTGTTAGGTTTTTGATAAAGGGTGAGATGATTCCTGCCCATTACCAGTATGTGGTGAACACCAATCACTCCACCGATTTAGGGAAAAACGGCGTGGTGGTAAAAACGGTGGAGCATCTTCTGGCGGTCCTTTACATCCTTGGTATAGACAGCGTGGTGATAGAGTTCTTAGAAGGTTTTGAAGTGCCCGCAATGGACGGCAGTGGTTATTACTTTTACAAGTCTCTGAAGGGCTTGGTCTATGAGATTGACCAAGAGAAGGAGTTTTTAAAGATAGAAAAGCCTGTAAGTGTTAAAAACTGCACCGCAAGGATTGATGCCCTACCGAGCGAAGACTTTTCGGTGGAATACATCGGGAGCGTGGAGGGCTCCCTCAAGGACCATCGGGTTAAGTTCAAGGGAAACGCCAAGGATATAGTCTTTGCCAGAACCTTTTGCTACGATTATCAGGTGGAGGTCCTCAGAAGTATGGGTTTGGCAAAGGGGGGCAGTCTGAAAAACGCAGTGGTGCTGACCAAAGAAGGTAAGCCCTACAACCGAGAGGGTCTAAGATGCAAGGATGAACCCATAAGGCATAAGCTTTTGGACCTAATAGGAGACCTTTCCCTTTTGGGCAAAAGGCTAAAGGGCAAGGTTGTATCCCACTACGGAGGGCACAGTCTTAACTATCAACTGGTGAAAGCATTGGTTGAAAGATCCCATGTTTGATTTTCATACAGAAGGTTCTGCCATGGCACAGGAGGAGGTAATCAGGCTTCGGGATCTTTTTGAATGTGATTTTTTGGGCTGAGGGTTGAGGGAGAGGTTGTTAGAGAAAAGATGGAAGAGATCATAATGAAAAATGGTAAGGTTGCGGTGTTAGATTTTGAAGGTGTGAAGGGAATAACCCTGAGCTTTGGAGCTGAACTCGTGGGCATATTTACAAGAGCCTTCGGAAAGGAAGGGCTAAAAAGAAATGTTAGGGTTATAAACACCAATGAAAATGTAAGGTCTATTCTAAACTTATCTGTGAAGCTAGCCTCTAAATACACTCAGAAAACATCCTCTTCCAATGTATCTTCTGTAAACACTTTATAATTTAGCCAAGTCGTAAACCCATAATTCAGAACTCTGTCTTTAAAGTTATCCAATTTAAACCTTATTGCTACCACGCTTCCCTTACATTCTTCTTGCATTTTGTATGATATAAGTTGTCTTCCGGATAGAGAAACTAAAGCATCTCCGGATATTATGAACATTTTATCCTCGAAGATGTCAACTTTTGGTATTCATAGACTGGACTGGTTAATGGTCAGCAAGAGGTTTCTTTGGAATGCTTAGTATGAAACCGTCTATAGATGGTTAGCCTCCTTTATTGTCATTTATACGATCATGAACCTGAAAAGTTGACATCCTCCTCGTTTTTGTTCCCTTATTTCAAAGCCTCTCCAAAGGTGATGGTGAATATAAGCTCCTCATAGTCTCTGTCCCAAGGGCGGATTTCAGCGAAAAGGAGCAGTCAGAGAACCTATGGTTTAGAATCTGTGCCAAAATCCACGAAGATCTTTGAGGGCGTGGCACCCCTCTGCCCAAAGTATTTACCCCTGTACGGTCTTTCTGCGGGTTGGTCTAACCTCGCCAGCACAATCTGGCATATCTTCATTCCTTTGTAAAGCTTTATGGGTACGCTGTTGGCATTGTATAGCTCAAGGGTGATCTGTCCCTCAAAGCCTGCATCTACCCATCCTGCGTTTTCAATGAAGAGTCCCAGCCTTCCCAAAGAGGACCTACCCTCCACAAAAGCAGTAATGTCCTCCGGTAGCCTTATATACTCCAAAGTAGTGGCAAGTAAAAAAGACTTTGGCTCTATGACTATACCCTCTTCGGGAATAGTCCTTCTTTCCACGGGCAATTCCCCCGCCTTAACATCTATAAAATCCACCCCGTAAAAAATCACATCCTCACCAAGTGTAAGGTCTATGGAGGATGCCTGAATGTTTTCCTCCTTGAGTGGCTCTATGCTAAGCCTTCCTTCCTTTATGAGCCTTTTTATGCTTCTGTCGGACAAAATCATCCCTTTCAAGTGGGGGTGGAGGGACTCGAACCCTCACGGGGGGTTTCCCCTGGGGATTTTAAGTCCCCTGCGTCTGCCAGTTCCGCCACACCCCCAGCTTTTAATATTTTAACTACATACTCCGCCACTTCCGGAAGGACTTTTAAATTTATGCCATTAATCTGTGCAGGCATACAGTCTATTAGAGCATTTAACAAAAAAACACCCTCAAAGTCCCCCAATCTATCAACTTTTATGCGTTCCTCTTGAATCTCTATGCGGGTTTTCAAAAGCCTTAGGGTAGTACCCTCAAGCCTTCCACATTCCACCGCGGGTGTGTATAATTTGCTTCCCTTCAAAAAGAGCAGGTTGGCGGAGGACGTCTCGCACACCTCTTCCCTCTCGTTGATAACTATACCATCGTAAAAACCATCCCTAAGTGCATCCTTTTTGACCAGAACGTTAAAAAGATAGCCGGTAGTTTTATGTTTGCACAGGGGATCCTCCGAATGTCTTCTGTAAGGAGAGAGTTTAAGGGAAAGGGGAGCCTTGGGCGGGTTAAGTCTCTTCTTTATTATGAGCTTTTGGTAAGTTTTTGATGGACCACCGTAATAGTCATCACCTACAGAAAGGAGGCAGAACTTTAGGTAGGTAGGCTCCTCCACCGGCAAAAGACAATCTTTTATAAATTCCTCATAGCTTGGATACGGGATGCAAAAGAACTCTGCAGAACTTTTCAGCCTCTCATAGTGCAGTTTTAACCTTTCTTCCGTAGAAGGGAGCTTTATGGTCTCAAAGAGACCTTCCCCGTATAACAGGGTCCTGTTGATCACTCCCATTCCCTCTCTGCGTAAGCCTTTTGCAAGCTTTGGGGAATTTCCACCTCAATACCAAAGAGGAGTTTCATCTGGAGGGCGTTGAGAACAGCCTTTGCCTTTGCGGTATTGTTAAAGAAAATATAAGTCTCTCTATCTCCAAGGGCTTTGATCTTTTCCTTTAGCTTTTTCAGTTCCTCCAAAGAGTATAGGTAGTCGTAGAGGTTCTCCGGATCCCTCCCGTGAAGTCTAACGTAGTTTATAGAGCCCACACCCACCCACGGGCCCACCAAAAACTTATCACCCCTAGGTGCATCACAGTTAACTATAGAAAAACCCACATCCTCCAAAAACTGATAAAAATCTGCCCTTCTAAAGCTCTTATTTCTTACTTCCAAAGCGCGGGCAAAGCCTCTAAAACCTTCAGAGAGTTTTTCTATGTAGCTTAAAGCCTCCACAGAGTATCCAAAACTGTTTGGAAACTGAAAGAGTATAGCTATAAGCCTTTCCTCGTTGGCTATTGGCTCTATAGAGTAAAGAAACCTTTTAACGTCCTCTTGGGAGTAATTCCTCTTGTGAGTGAATACTCTGTGGGCCTTTAGGGCAAACCTTAACTTGCTTGTCCTTTCCAAAAGGCTTTTGACTGTTGCCCTATCGGGAAACCTGTAGAAGGAAGCGTTAAGTTCAAGGACGTTGAAAAATTTTCCGTAATAGCTAAGCCACTCCTGTCTTTTTAAACGGGGTGGGTAAAAGGTACCCACCCAATCCCTGTAATAAAAACCGCTACAACCTATATAAACCCTCAAGGGGTAAATTTGGACTTAAAATCCTTCAGGGCTTCGTCGATGCGCCTTTTGAGGTCGTCATCCAAAGCCTTCTTTTCCCTAATGTCCTTGAGTATGTCGGGTCTTTGGTTATCCAAGTATGCGTATAGTTCCCTTTCAAACTTCCTTACCGCTTCCACAGGAATGTCGTCCAAATAGCCGTTGGTTCCAGCGTATATGGCTACGATTTGCTTTTCTACGGGTATGGGATTGTAAGGCTCTTGTTTGAGAAGTTCCACAAGTCTTATACCTCTGTTTATAGTCTGCTGGGTTGCCTTGTCAAGCTCAGAGGCAAACTGAACAAAGGCTTCCAGTTCTCTAAATTGAGCCAGCTCTAGCCTTAAGGTACCGGCTACTTGCTTCATAGCCTTTATTTGCGCTGCACCACCAACCCTAGAAACAGAAAGACCTACGTTTATGGCAGGTCTGATACCCTTGTTAAAGAGGTCTGGTTCCAAGTAGATCTGCCCGTCAGTTATGGAGATCACGTTGGTGGGAATGTATGCGGCTACGTCCCCAGCCTTTGTTTCAATTATAGGAAGGGCTGTCAAAGAACCCGCACCAAGCTCGTCGTTGAGCTTTGCAGCCCTTTCCAAGAGCCTTGAGTGAAGGTAAAAGACATCACCCGGGTAGGCTTCCCTTCCGGGAGGTCTTCTCATCAACAAAGATAGCTGTCTGTAAGCTTCCGCATGCTTGGAAAGGTCGTCGTATATTATCAGAGCATGCTTTCCATTGTCCCTGAAGTATTCACCAATGGTGCATCCCACAAAGGGTGCCAAGTATTGCAAAGAGGCTGGGTCTGTGGCGGAAGCTACCACCACGCAGGTATATTCCATAGCCCCGCTTCTTTCTAAAAGCTCTATGATCCTTGCGGTGGTGGAGCGCTTCTGTCCTATGGCTACATAAATACAATATACATCTGTGTCTTTTTGGTTCAAAATAGTGTCTATGCATATGGTGGTTCTACCCGTGGACCTGTCTCCTATGATCAGCTCCCTCTGACCCCTTCCTATGGGGATCATGGCGTCTATTGCCTTTATACCAGTTTGCAGTGGCTCATGAACGGACTTCCTTTTTACCACACCGGGGGCTATCTTTTCCACTGGAGACCTGTATTCATAGTGAATTGGACCTTTACCATCAAGGGGATTTCCGAGGGGGTCTATAACCCTACCGATGAGCCCCTCTCCCACCGGGGCGTCCAATATCCTTCCGGTTCTTCTTACCAAAGAGCCTTCTCTTATACCGCTTTCGCTACCAAGGATGATCAGACCCACGTTATCCTCTTCCAAGTTGAAGGCAAGACCTAAAGTTCCACCTTCAAACTCCACTACCTCGTTTGCCATAACATTGTCCAGTCCATAAGCCCTCGCCACACCGTCACCCACATAATAAACCACACCTACCTCTTCCATCTTTATGGACTCTTCCAAGCCCTTCAGCTGCTCCCTCAGCATCTGCAAGGCTTCTTCATAACTGATAGTTGCCATAACAGCACCTCCTAAAATTGCGATTTTGGTTTAATATTATAACCAACAAATTTCGGAGGGGAAAATGATTGTAGATGTGGCAAAAAAGGTCATAAGATTAAAGGTTGTCTATTATGGTCCAACCATGTCTGGCAAGACCACTAACCTTGAAAAACTCTCAGCCCTAAATGAGTTGAAGCTTATGAGGATAGACACAAAAGGCGAAAGAACGTTAGTTTTTGACTTCTCCACAAAAACGGTGCAGGTAGGTGATATGACCGCAAGCTTTGCCCTTTACACCATACCCGGTCAGGAAATATACAAGGACATAAGGGTTACCGTTCTAAGGGGTGTGGATGGCGTTGTGTTTGTGGCAGATGCTCAGGAAAACAGGTTGAACGAAAACATAGAGTTTTTCAATTTACTCAAGGAAGACCTTCATAAGGTGGGCAAAAGGTACGAAGATGTGCCTGTGGTTATACAATACAACAAAATGGATCTGCCAAATGTCTTACCTTTTGAAGTGCTGGAGGAGAAAATAAACAAAGACAGACTACCATCCGTCTGCGCAATTGCAATAAAGGGAGAAGGAGTTTTAGAAACTTTTAACTTGCTGGAAGGGCTCTTACTATCAAAGTTGGAGCGTATGATAGGATGATATCCGGATATCTGAGTTCTCAACAGGATCTTGTAGACCTGATAAACAGCTATCTATTCAACAAACAGGGAGTGCTTGAAATATATCTAGAAGGTAGTTCAATGGAGCTTTACGTTGAAAATGGTCTTATCAAAGGCTTTTATACTGAAACTAAAGGGTTAAAAGCCGAAGAAATAAATAAAAAGTCCCTCTTATTATACAGCCTGTTTGACATACTTGACAATCCAAGTGCCCTATTTTCCTTCAAAAATTCTCCGGAGAGAGAATACCACTTTAAGTTGGAAGAACCCATATCTGCAGAAGAACTTATTTTACAGCTTCAGCTTGCCTATCAAGAGTTCAAATCCCTTCTCAATTTGATAATAACACCATATGCCACGATCAGAGTGCTAAAGCCTTTTGAAAATATGCAAAATTACGAGGGTAGAACCTTTGTTTCTGTTATTCTTACCTCCAATGAAACCTTAAAATCAGAAACAAGAAAACTTCAAGAACTTCTTCGTGCCGGCTTCTTAGATATAGGACAGTTTTCTACGCCAGAGGCGGGTAAAAAGATCTACGAGGTAGATTACGTATTAAAGGATGTAAGTATAAAAAATGTAAATATATTCTCCGTGCTTGAAAGCTTGGTAATAAGCAAATTCACAGGTTTTATAAATATATATGATAATTACAACAACTATGAACTTTACATTCAAAAAGGTAAACCGATAGCCCTCTATCCACACAACTTTGACTTTTTTGACCTTATCCTAACACCTCGGGCAGATCTAGCTATTGATGTGGTAAGTATGCCCGAGGAAATTATCAATAAGTTTATTTTAAAGCATTCAAACAGAAAACTCATATCTGGTCTTCCGGATAGTTTTATAGAGTTAGGTAAGACTTTTATAGGAATTATAAAGAGCGGATTTACTGGATTGCTTATGCTTCAAAAAGCGAACGAGCGTATGTATTTTGCTTACGACAATGGTGTCTTACTGGCTTCCCTTTTGGAGAATGAAAAGCTAAAAATATGCAATGCGGACCCATACAGGGATGGTTTTTTAGTGGACCTTATTTCCTTTGAACCAATGGAGAATTTCCTAGAAGTTATACACCTTCTTTTTATAAATGTGGTCTACGGCATTATTCTTAAACATAGCAATCAGGTGGTGCAACGCATACCTTACCATCTTTCTTCCTCTGACCTTTTTAAAATGATGGAGGGTAGTATATACTTTAGAGTAGATCCAAGGGGTAGAAGGGAAGAGATCCTAGGCTTTCTTTCTTTCCTGTTGGATATTGGATACGAAATACTGGGTAAAAAGAAGCTGGAGGAGGAATTAGAAAACTCCCTCCATCCTTACAGGGATATCTTTAAAGTTTTAGAAGTAGAGGAATATGTGGAGTTCTGGAATGAGGGTGCTATTGGTTGAAGATGATAAAGAGTTGGGGGATATGATTAAAAGGGTTTTAAGTATGGAGGGCTACGAGGTAGAGTGGGTGCAGGACGGTTTTTTGGCTTCGAAAAATCTCTCAGAAAAGGACTACGACCTTTTACTTCTTGACCTGATGCTACCGAGGTTTGATGGTATAAAAATATGCAAAAAGGTAAGGGAAAGCAAAGACATACCCATTTTGGTAATTACCGCCCGAGGGCAGATAGAAGATAAGGTGGAGGTCCTCCAAGCGGGAGCGGATGATTACATCACAAAACCCTTCTCCTTTAAAGAGTTGCTTGCAAGGATCCAAGCGGTTATGAGAAGGTACAAAAGAAAAGAAAACATAATAAGGGTGGGAGAACTCATTATAAATCTAGCGCCCCACGAAGTCATATACAAAGGTAATAAGATAAACCTAACGAAGAGAGAGTTTGAACTGCTGAAGCTACTTTCCCAAGAAGCAGGAAGGGTAGTTAGCAGGGAAGAGATATACAGAAAGGTTTGGGGATATTCTCACGAAGAGGGCTCAAACATAGTGGATGTGTACATAAAGAACCTTAGAAGTAAGCTTGGAGACAGACCGGCAAAGTTGATACAAACCGTAAGGGGATACGGCTATAAGCTAAACATAGAGAATGTCTCTTAACAAAAAGCTCTCACTATTTTTTGTGTCCCTTTATCTTTTAAGCATTGCCCTTTTTACACTGGTTTCTCTCGTAGCCATCAGGCATGTGCTTATAAGCTACGTCTACGGATACATGGAAAGATACGCAAACCCAATTGTGGAGTTTTACTTAGAGGCCTATAGAGACATTGATAAAAGAATAAGCTCTTTAGCGGAGGATTTAGCCGGCGAGGATATAGGCGCTTTAGTGGTAGATAGTAAAGGAAAAATTGTAAGCTTTGTTCCACCCTTTGGGGAGGAAGTGGTAAATTTGCCAAAGCCTGAGGTCTTCCTAAAGAAAAAAAAAGGTGTCTATGAAAACTATGCCTTCTTGAAAAAAAAGTAGGAGAAAAGTACACGGTTATTCTACTTTTTAGGCTTAAGTCCATACAGAAAGTCCAGGACGAACTTATAAAGTTTGTAGTGCTTACCGCGTCTGTAGTGTCAATATTCATCCTAATTTTGGTCCCGCCCATTATAAAGAGATTTCTTGAACCTCTGAGCTATCTTACTTCTATATCCCAAAGAATCTCTAAGGAAGGTCCTTTGGGAGTAGAGGTGGCAGAAGCAAAAACAGAGGACGAGCTCGGACAGTTGCAAAAGGCTTACAAGGATATGGTAGATAGATTAAAGGAGGTCATAACCTGGCAGGTAAATTTTATGAGGGATATAACCCATGCCCTAAACACACCTTTAACATACATAAAAGGGCAGATTGAACTTATAAGCGAAGGCTTTTACAGTGGAGAGGAATTGAAGGTTGTTCTACAAAAGCTTCTCCAGCAAATCAATAAGATGGAGACGCTTATAAAGAAGTTAATGCTTTTGATGAGGCTTCAATCTCATGTGCCGTTAAGTTATAGAACTTTTTACATAAATCAGCTGTTTGCAGAGCTTGAAGAAGAGTATGAGTTTATAAAGGAAAGCCATGTCTTTAAAGTAGAATACCTCTCGGAGGATGCACTCTGGAAGGGTGATTACGATTACCTAAAGCTTGCCTTGGCAAACCTCTTGGAAAACGCCTATAAATACACACCAAAGGGTGGGTTCATAAAGCTATACTACAAAGACGATTGTATCATAGTGGAAGATAGTGGTATTGGTATTGAGGATAAAGAGAAGGTTTTTGAAGCTTTTTATCGGGAGAACAAAGAGAAAGAAGGTTTTGGACTTGGTTTAACAATAGTCAAGGCTATAGCCCAAAAGCAAGGGCTAAGCATTCACTTAGAAAGTGAAAAGGGAAGAGGGACCCAGGTTTACCTATGTAGAAGGCTCAATCCTTAAACAGAAGAATTCTCTCATTGGGTCTTTGAAGCTGCATTTTTTCCCTGACAAGCTTTTCCAGTTGAAAGTCCAGGTCCCTTTCCACCAGCTCTAACTCTTCCTCTAACTTCATGTTTTCATTTTTTAAAGCTTTTAACTTTTTGTCCAGCTCCCCCATGTTATCCTTCATTTTTTTTATTTCCATAAGGTTGTATCTTCCAAAGAACAGATTGTATGCGGTGAAAAATAGCATGAGTAGAAAGAAAAGCAAGGCTAACCTATCTGTTCGTGAATCTCCAGAATTCCTCTTTGCCCGCAAACCTCCCCGCACAGCCAAGGTCCTCCTCTATGCGCAAGAGTTCATTGTACTTCGCAATCCTATCTGTTCTTGAAGCGGAACCTGTCTTTATCTGCCCTGCGTTGACAGCCACTGCCAAATGGGCTATAAAGGTGTCTTCTGTCTCTCCAGAACGATGGGAGATTATTGTATTGTAGCCATGTTCTTTGGCAAAGGCTATGGTCTCCATAGTCTCTGAAAGGGTGCCTATTTGGTTTAGCTTTATGAGTATGGCGTTGGCAACGCCCTTTTCAAAGCCCTCCCGCAGGGTGTTTATGTTGGTGGTAAACAGGTCATCTCCCACCAACTGCACCTTAGAGCCAAGCGCCTGAGTGATCAACTTCCAACCCTCCCAGTCACTCTCTGCCATTGGATCCTCCAAAGATACTATCGGAAATTTTTCAATTAGCTTAAGGTAAAACTCCACCAGTTCATCTGCCTTTAGCTTTTTGCCCTCTATGTGGTAAAAGTCATCCTCGTAGTAAAATTCAGAGGACGCACAGTCTAAAGCCAAGAGTACATCCTCCCCCGGCTTGTATCCAGCGGACTCTATTGCCCTCATCAAAAACTCCAAGGCTTTTTCTGTGTTTTCCAGGTTGGGAGCAAAACCTCCCTCATCTCCCACGTTGGTAGAATAGCCCTTCTCTTTGAGAAGTTTTTTTAGTGTATGAAAAACCTCCACTCCGGCCCGAAGGGCTTCAGAGAAGCTCCTACCACACACGGGCAAGATCATAAACTCCTGAATGTCCAAAGGATTATCCGCGTGCACCCCTCCGTTGATCACGTTCATCAAAGGCACGGGCAGTTTGTTCCCAAATAAGCCTCCCAAGTATCTGTATAAGGGTACTCCAAGATGGTTTGCCATAGCCTTTGCGGTTGCCATGCTAACCCCAAGGATCGCATTGGCTCCCAGCCTGCTTTTGTTTGGTGTTCCGTCTAACTCTATTAAAAGTCTGTCTATTTCCCTCTGATTGTAGGCGGGCAAACCTTTAAGCTCTCTGGCGATTATACTGTTCACGTTATCCACTGCCTTTAAGACACCCTTTCCCAAGTATCTTTTAGGATCATGATCTCTGAGCTCTAGGGCTTCCCTCTCTCCGGTGGATGCTCCGCTTGGTACTATAGCCCTTCCCACCGCACCAGAGGATAGCCTAACTTCCGCTTCTACGGTGGGATTTCCCCTTGAGTCCAAAACCTCCCTCGCTTTTACTTGTTCTATAACCGCCATAAGACTATTTTAAACCATATGGAACTGCCACGCCTTTATGCCATAACAGATTCCAAAAGGTACGGAGAGAATTTTGAAGAAACCCTCAGAAAGGTCCTTGACAGGGGTGTCCGAATGGTCCAGCTAAGAGAAAAGGAACTTACCGGGAGGAAGTGCTATGAGCTTGCCCTTAGGGTGCGGGAAATCACCAAAGAATACTCAGCCCTTTTGTTCATTAACGACCGGGTGGATGTTGCCCTTGCGGTCCGTGCAGACGGTGTGCATCTGCCAGAAAAGGGTATACCCCCCAAGGTGGTAAAGGAGATAGCACCAAAACTTCTGATAGGATACTCTGCCCACAGTTTGGAATCCGCCCTTTACGCCCAAGAACAAGGGGCAGACTTTATAACCCTCAGTCCCATCTTTGAAACCTCCTCACACCCAGAGGCTAAACCTTTGGGCCTTTTTTACCTGCAGGAAGTTGCCAAAAAGGTAAGCATTCCTATCTACGCCCTGGGTGGTATAACTTGGGATAGGATCAAACTCTGCTACAAAAACGGTGCCTATGGCATAGCGGGTATAAGCCTCTTTATACCTTCTC
>Ga0209741_1000370_pt1 | contig 11875 bp, 9 predicted proteins | sample OctOCTMetagenome_FD_184734 | JGI IMG/M metagenome (GOLD analysis project Ga0209741, IMG submission 184734) | Hot spring and microbial mat streamer communities from Octopus Spring Streamers, Yellowstone National Park, USA - OCT_B (SPAdes) (version 4) | ecosystem: Environmental > Aquatic > Thermal...
AGGATATGATGGTGAGGGGGGCACCTGCCATCGGTTGTGTGGCTGCCTATGGGTTTTTGATGGGAGTTAGGAAGGGGGAAGACCCAAAGGTGGTTTATGAGATCTTAAAAAACACAAGACCCACCGCTTACAATCTCTTTTATGCCCTAAATAGGATGATGAAAGCCTACCAAAGAGGGGAGGACTTGGAGGCAACAGCCAGGGCTATTGAGGAAGAGGACTACTTGGCTAACAAAAAGATGGCGAAGATTGGAAACGAGCTTATTCCAAAGAATGCCAGAATTCTTACCCACTGCAACACGGGAGCCTTGGCTACCGCCGGCTATGGCACCGCCCTTGGAGTCATAAGAGAAGCCCACTATTCCAACAAATCCATTTTTGTTTGGGTGGATGAAACAAGACCTTACCTTCAGGGCTCAAGACTCACCGCGTGGGAACTCAGTAAAGAAAACATCCCTCACAAGATAATCACCGACTCTACCGCAGGCTTTTTGATGAAGAAGGGGCTTGTGGATTGCGTGATCGTAGGTGCGGACAGGATCACAAAAAGGGGAGATGTGGCAAACAAAATAGGCACCTATGCCCTCTCCGTCTTGGCAAAGGTCCATGGCATACCCTTCTATGTGGTAGCACCCAGCTCCACCATAGACCTAAACATAGAGAAGGGAGAGGATATACCCATAGAGGAACGCTCCGAAGAGGAAGTGAAAGCCTTCAAAAACTGCCAGTTTGCACCAAAAGAATCTCCTGCCCTTCACTTAGCCTTTGACATAACTCCCGCGGAGAACATCACCGCCATAATCACAGAAAAAGGAATCTGGAAACCATCATGAACATTTTGGAATATCAAAAAGGGCTAAAGTTAGAAAAGATCAAACCCTTTAACCTTATATACTGTGAGGAAGACTATCTGCTCTCAGTTTTTGTGGAAAAGTTGTCCGGACTGGCACCCTTAAGGGTCCTTTGGGGGTCTGAGCTGGACCTTCAGGACTTTCTCAGCCTTCTGGGTGAAAGCGGTCTCTTCACCAAAAGCCAAAGGGAGCTGATATTAGTAAAGGAGGGAGAACAGCTCTTAAAAAAGCTGAAGGACCCAAAGCTAATCAGAAGCTTAGCCAACCGGATGAAAACAAAGGCGGTTTTTATAGTCCTTAAGGAAAAGCTGGATAAATCCGCCCTTCAGAAGGAACCCTACAAAACCCTGTTGGAGCTGGGAGATTTCTTGGAGGCAAAAAAGTTAGACAAGAGAAAGGTAAGGGAGATGGTAAAAAACAAAGTGGAAAAGGCTGGGAAGAAGATAGAAGAAAAAGCCCTTGAGTATCTCCTTGAAATAGCGGGCGACGACCTTTTGTTTTTAAGAGGAGAGGTGGAAAAGTTGATCCTGTACGCAGAAAGAGAGATCACCCTTGAGGATGTTAAAAAGGTATGCATCACCCAAAAGGAAAGCGACCTGTTTGACTTTTTGGATGCCTTTTTTAGCAAAGATTTAGAAAAGTCCCTTTTGAGTCTTTCTTCCCTCTTCAGGACGGGCATCCATCCTCTTGTCATCCTTTCAACCTTAGTCAATTACACCCTGAGGCTTTTGACGGTCAAAAAGAGCCAAGGAAAAACGGAGGATATACTGGCTGAGCTGGGAGTAAAACACCCCTTTGCCATTCATAACCACAAAAGGTATCTTTCCAATTTCACGGGACAGGATTTAGAAAGGCTTTTAGAAAGGCTCTACTGGTTGGACATTTCCATAAAAACCTTCTTTAACCAACCAGAGAAAACAATAACGAACATGGTAATAGATTACTTGACAAAAGTAGAGACGGAGGCTCCCTCGGAGGAGGTGGAATAATTTGTCTTACCTGCTTTTAGCCTTTCTTAGTTCTTTTCTTGCCTGCTATTTTCTTTTAAAGCTTTCCACACAAAGGGCTTTGGACCACACAGAAGGAGTTCAAAAGTTCCACAGCTGGAGGGCGGTAAGACTCGGTGGAGTTGCCTTGATGATTTCTCTTACAACCTCCGGTATAGCCTTTTACCTCTCGGGCAAAGACTTTGCAAAGGAATACCTCTTGGTGATCCTCTCCTCTTTGCCTGTTTTCTTGGGCGGTCTTGCGGAGGATTTAACAAAAAAGGTGGGACCAAAAACAAGGCTACTTATGGCTTTTATCTCTGGGATATTAGCCTTTTTGCTTTTGGGTGCCCATCTAACGCGCACTGATGTTCCCGTTTTAGACTTTGTTCTTTCCAACTCTCTGATATTTTCTGTCCTTTTTACATCCTTTGCCCTTGCGGGCGTGTCTAACGCGGTGAATATAATAGATGGCTTTAACGGACTTGCCAGCGGTGTGCTAATAATAAGCTTTCTCGCATACGCTTATGTTTCCTATCTTTTGGGAGATTTCTTTTTGCTATACCTTAGCCTAACCATCACCTTTGCCCTAATTGGCTTTTTCTTCTGGAACTTTCCCTTTGGCTACATATTCTTAGGAGACGGCGGAGCATACCTTTTAGGCTTTTGGGCTGGACTTTTGGGAGTTTTAGTAGTGGAAAGGCATCCAGAAGTCTCCCCGTGGTTTCCCCTCTTGCTTTTGCTTTATCCCATTTATGAAACGATATTTTCAATCCTGAGACGAAAACTTCTGCGTGGTTTTTCTCCATTCCAACCCGACGCCATACACTTACATACTCTAATCTACAAAAGAGTAGTTATAAAATACATAGGTAGCCTATTGCCAACATTCCTAATTAACTCCCTTACTTCTCCCTACCTCTGGTTTATGACTTTTATCTGCGTTATACCTGCGGTGCTCTTTTGGAATAGGACCATTCTTTTAATGCTTTTTAGCATACTTTTTATGCTGTTTTACACTTGGCTTTACTTTAGGATCGTCAGGTTCAAAACGCCAGAGTTTCTAACGTTGCCCCTTAAGATTTTGAAAGAACGGCTTCAATAAGATTGATATATTCTCCAACTATTTTCTCTACGCTGTATTTTTCTTCCGCCAACCTTCTACCCGCTTTGCCAAACTCTCTGAGCTTTTCATCCCCCAACTCAACCGTTCTCTTCATCGCCAAATACAAACTCTCCACATCTTTTGGTTTTACCAAAAATCCATTAACCCCATCAACGCATACATTTCTGCACCCAGGAGCATCCGTAGTTATTATGGGCTTTTCCATAGCCATGGCTTCGAGCAAAACCCTCGGAACACCCTCTCTGTAGTATGATGGCAGGACCACACAATCCGCCATGCAATAAAAGGGTCGGACATCCTCTTGGAAGCCATGCCATTCAATTAAACCTTCTTTCATCCATTTTTCAAGCTCTCCTTTACTAACTGAATTGGGATTTCCCTCATCTGGACTTCCGACTGTGATAAGCTTTACCTTTGGCCTTTCTTTCTTCAGCTTTTCAAAAGCCTTTATTAGTTCATAAATTCCTTTATCCGTTAAAAGCCTTCCCACAAAAAGGAAAGTAAATTCATCTTTTTTCGCTTCTTTACATAAGGTTGGGTCAAAGTGCTTTAAATCCACCCCTGAGCTTTCAATAAGAAGACAGTCTCCTTCGCATAACTTTTCAAGAGTTTTCATATCCTCTGAGTTCTGAAACACAACCGCCCTATTAAATCTAAAGGCAAGCCAGTATAAAAGTTTTACCAGCTCAGTAAGCCAACTTTCCCTTATAAACACATACCCAAGCCCGGTTATTACACTTATTGATGGGATACCCAGCAAGCCAGCGGATATGGAGCCATAGATATTTGGCTTTATGGTAAAGTTAATAACAATGTCTGGTTTTAGCCTTCTAAAAAGCAAAAAGTACTCAAAAAATAGCTTAAGGTCTTTAATGGGATTTTTCCCTTTTCTGTCTAAGCTTTTCACTGGAAAAAAACTAATTTCCTTTTTAAATTCCTTTTTCAACAACTCCGAATACTTCCCATCCTCCGGAGAAACTGCTATAACTTCATAACCTTTCTCTTTTAAAGCCCTCATCAAGTGAAGTCTAAAGTTGTATAGGCTGAAGGCAGTGTTTGAAGATAAAACTATTCTTTTCCTTTCCTTTTTCTCCATAGCTCCGTAGCAGTAGAATAACTAACCGCAGACAATAGCATAACATAACCGTATCTTTTTCTCACTATTGGTCCCACGTTTGGTTCTACTACCACATGAAGCCATACAAAGCCTAAACACATCAAAAATACAAGCCGAAACCACAGCTTTTTCCTATGGAACCAAAGGGCTATAGGTAGTAAAAGCCACGCAAGCCACAGATAGATTGCCTCAAAGGGTGTTATATACCTTGCTATTGTCCCACCGGTTGTGGAACCTTGACTAAACCAAAACCTTGGAAAAGGAGAAAAGAAGCCAACCGTCAAGGCTCTCGGAGTGTATTCAATAAAGTCCCCCACACTTCTAAACTTTATATCCTCATCAATAGCCCCTGGATGACCGCTTAAATGCATTGCCCAAATTTCATTTCTCCATACCGCAAGAGTGTAAAAGAGGTTTTCTATTTTATCGGGTATGTAAGGGTTCCAATACCACTGCGTTTGTATTGTTTGTGTTTGTGGTTGTGGTTGAAGCAGTCCATAGGTTACGAAGATGACAAAAAATACAAAGGCAGTTTTTCCATACCTTAGAAATGATTCCTTTCCTTTCCGAACTAAGTTTACGGTAGCTATTAAGAGAGAAATCAACAAAAAGAGGGCATAGAAGTAATAGACAATCTTCAAAGCGTACTCGCGACCCACTGTGAAAAATATAAAAGCACCCAATACGCCCGCAAGTATGGAAATTAAGTTTTTCTTTATCTCATTGGAAAACGCCAGAGCCAAACTCAAGAAAGTTAAATACATTCCAATTATGTATAGTCCATCTTTGTGTATTTGGGATACCCATGTCAGAGATGTGGGAAAAACAACAAAGGGAATTGTAAAAATAAGGGCAGTTTTCTTAGAAATGTCTAAAAGTCTGAGCAGTATGTATAAGATTAGTCCAGCGGAAGCATGCAAAAGGGCGTTAAAAGGTAACAATACCCAAGGCTTGTGAATTCCTGTGAGGGCATAAAAAAGTCCCGCAATGCCAGACATAGCTTGCCCGCTAATTGGATGTCTTAAGGTCCATACACTCCATCCTTCTTGCTGTACTCTTTTTGCTATTTCTACTCCCTCCGTGTGAAACTGGACCCAGTCCCCGCCCACCATAAGCCCATCCTTCCAGTGGGCAGACAGGAAAATTATTGGCAAAATCACAAACTGAACTAAAAGTCCTACGGTTAATGAGTATAGATAAAAGGCAAGCCAAAGCGTGATGTGAAACTTATAATCTCCAGTAAATAAAGCCCATTTGTTCTGCATATTTTCTATCAAAAACACCCTTTATGTCAAAAAGTATTGATGGCTCAAGGGACAACCTTTTAAGCCCTTCTAAGGTAAATGTTTCAAGGAATACCCTATGCCTTACCGCATACAAAATAGCATCGTAAGGAGCCTTTGCTTTGTAATCATTCTCAAGCTCTATATCAAACTCCTCCTTTACTTCCTCTTCCCTTGCTATCGGGTCATAGACCACAGGTTCAATTCCAAACTCTCTAAGTTCTTTTATAACTTCAAAAACCTTGCTGTTTCTAACATCTGGTACATTCTCCTTAAAGGTTATCCCAAGCACTAAAACTTTTGCACCCTTTACCTGCCTTCCTGCCTTTATAAGCGTTTTTACAAGCTCATGGGCTACATAAATGGGAATTTCTTCGTTTATTCTCCTTCCTGCCAAAATGAGCTCAGGCACATAACCAACTTCTAAAGATTTATGGGCAAGGTAATATGGGTCCACCGGAATGCAATGCCCTCCCACAAGCCCCGGCTCAAACCTCAAGAAGTTCCACTTGGTTCCCGCAGCTTTTAAAACCTCTTTTGTGTCAAGTCCGAGTCTATGGAATATAAGGGCTAACTCGTTTATAAGGGCTATGTTTATGTCCCTTTGAATGTTCTCTATTACCTTTGCCGCTTCCGCTGTCTTAATATCGGGTGCTTTATAAACTCCTGCTTTAACTACAGTTCCGTAAACCTCTGCAATCAGCTCTAAAGTCTCCGGAGTATCCCCCGCAACTACCTTTATGACCTTTTCAATAGTGTGCTCCTTATCTCCCGGATTTACCCTTTCTGGAGAGTATCCCACAAAAAAGTCCTGCTTCCACTTAAGACCGCTTTCCTTTTCCAATATTGGCACACAGACCTCTTCTGTAGCCCCCGGATAGACGGTAGATTCATAAACCACCACGCTACCCTTTGTTAGATTTTTACCCACCACCTCCGAGGCAGACCTTAAAAAGGACAGGTCTGGATTCTTTAGCTTATCCACAGGCGTAGGCACTGCCACGATTATGAACTTACACTCCCTTATTGCGGAAGGGTCGTCAGTAAAAGAAAGATTAGGGTTTAAAAGCTTTTCCCTGTTTTCCACCTCGCCCGTATAGTCTATTCCCTGCCTTAAAGCTTCCACCCTCTTTGAGTTCTTATCAAAGCCCACCACTTTAAAGTGCTCCGCAAGGCTAACCGCCAAAGGCAAACCCACATACCCAAGCCCTACAACGCAGATTTTTTCTTTGCCGGATTTCAGGTCTTCCAAGAATTTGTTCATTTGGAACGCCCTCCAAACAGAAATTGTTTTAAAACTTTCTTAAATCTCTTTGAATATTTCTCGTAAAATTGAATCACAAACGATTTAGGCAAAATTATACAAAATAATGTCCAGAGGATAGGTATAAAAAATAATTTTGGACATACCTTCACTGAAGCTATGCACAGTTTGAAAGCTTGCTTATATTCCCCAGCCAAAGCTGAGAAGTAAATCCCTATCAATGATAATCTTATAAAACTTTTTGGACAGTAATTTTTAAAATCTTCTTCGAATTCTTTTAAGAATAAGACATAGTTTAAATATGTTCTTTTTGCTTTTTCAATACACTGAAAAGTAACTCTATCTTGATTATCGATTGAATATACTTTTAATGCTTTGTGTAAATAAAAGCCAACACCCACTTTTTTCCAGAGTCTAAGCCATAATATTCCCTCACCTCCCCAACATTCGTCGCAAAATCTATTATTTTCCAAAATTGAAGTTTTTATAATAACGAAATACTCACCTTCGTATCTGCCACATAACACATCTACCCAAGAAACTTCTTCATCCTTTCCATAATGTAATCCGGTAAATTTTCCTTCTATATTATCTACACAATTGGCAAAAACTATACTATAGTTTCCTTTAATAGCAACATTCAAAAGCTCTTCAATAGCATTTGGCATTATAATATCATCGTCATCTACCATAGTAAAGTATTCACCTGTGATGTTATCTAATCCATTATTTCTGTTTCCGGATGGACCATGTTTATATTTTGTATTAATAACGTATTTAATCCTTGGGTCTGTCAAATATCTTTCTATCAATGGTTCAGCTTTACCCTCCTCTGTATCATCAGTTATTATTATTTCTAAATTCTGGTATGTTTGATTTAGAACGCTTTCTAATGTTCTTATTAGGCTTTCTCTACCAATAGTTGGTATGATGACTGAAACTTTTGGGTTATTCTTTATTTTTTCCATCATAAAACCTTCTTCCATTCTTGAACAATCTTTTCAATTCTAAAATCCTCCGCCCTTTGCTTAGCTTTTTCTGAGTAGTTTTTTCTCAAGTTTTCATCTTCAAGCAGTTTATTTATTGTTTCAACCCACATTATTTCCTTTTCTCCAAGTGGTTCCTCAGCACTCTTATATTTTACCTCAAAAACAGGCATCAAGACCCCATACTCTGCAAACTCTGGCTTTTGGGTTTGATAGTTAAAATCCGTGTTAGGTGCTAAAATTTCCCTTGGACCGCTTCTGCAGTCGGAAGATACTACAGGCACCCCGCAAGCCATAGCTTCCACCAAGGCGTTTGGAAATCCTTCCCACAGAGAAGGAAATACAAAAAGCTTAGACCTTGCTATGAATTTGAAAGGGTTTTTCTGAAAGCCCAAGAAATAAACATCAAAGCTTTCGGAAAGCCTATCTCTGTCCCAAACATAAGTTTTTAGTCCAAGTTCTTGAGAAAGTTCTACTAAATAATCCTTTAACTCTCCCTCTCCTAAAATCACAAGCTTTAAATCTTTGTGTTTTTCTTTTAAAGCTTTAAAGACTCTTAACAAATACCACTGACCCTTTTGTTTTGTTAGCCTTCCTGCGGTGATTAAAACAGGTTCTTTAAAAATTTCTTCGTAGCTCTCCAATGGTTCCTTTGACAGCTTTCTTATTTCATCTATTGGATACGGATTGTAAATAACTTTTATTTTTTCTTCCTTTATACCAAGATTAATTAAGCTGTGCTTCACTCCATGGCTAACTGCTATAATTAAATCTGCCCTCGGATAAAGAATTCTTACCAAAGGCTTGTTCAGTTTTCTTAAACCCACATGACCTGTTTGCTGATCCATACGCACAGATATTATGGCTTTATGCTTCTTAAGAAGCTTAGAAGTTATATTTACAAAATTAGCTCTTTCCAAAAATGATACTATAAGCGAAGTTTTTTCTAAGAACTTTGAAAGCTTATACGCATATATTGGAATGCTTAAAGTTTTTATTATTGGGCTCGTTTTAGTTGAATGATTGCTAAGAAAAAAGATAAGTTTATCTGTCTTGTATTTAACATCACGCTCAAGAAGTATAAAATTAGCTACTGGTAGATATTCTGAAAGCCTTACAGCTACCGCCTCTGCTCCGCCACCAGCGAGAGAATTTAGTAAAAAATATATTTGCTTTGTATCTCTCATCTTTGCTTAGAGAATTTCTTAATTATTAGCTTTAGCACTTTAAATGTTCCCTTATTGAACCAAATGTAATTGTTTATAAATTTTTCCAAAATAGACCAATTCCTGTTTTTGAATTCCAGTTGATTGAAGTTTATAAACAATTCCCTATAATTTTTTAACCATTTTTCAACTGCTAAAATTTCTCCTTTAGACATTGTATTAGGATGAAGGCAAATGGTAAATAAACGAAAAGGATATTCTAAAGGTGGCTTGATAAATTTCCAAAGTTGCTGTGGAATAAAGAAGAAATCATGATATTTAAATACATCAAATGCAAACCCATCGGAAACTATTCGGATTTCCGTATGATTTAGTAAAGCTTTTAGGGTATTATGATCAAAAGTATGACTTGGGGCTATCCAAATCTTTGGTTTTATTCCATTACTTACAAAAATTTCCCATGCTTTCTTAATTTTTTCTGCTTGGATTTCATAAGACAACCCTGCAAATTCTGTCTTGTTGTGTATTGGAATAATTGATTTTCTTTTATCCATGGGAACATACAAATGCTGATAACCATGCATTCCTATAGTCCAGCCCTTCTTTTCCCAATCCTTAACTATGTTCCAAAAATTCTCCATAGGTTTGTCGTATGCAAGGCTTGGGTCTTTACAATCAGGAATAACAGCAACAATAGGTTTTACCTCATACTTATCAAGGATATCCTCAATCATTTTCCAGTTGTATCTGTTTTGAGTAGGGCATGCATCATCAAGCCTGATTAAGTACTTAACAGCCATGTTAATACCCCAATAATCTTAATCTTTTATGGATAAAATCTTTTGACTTAAATAATACTTTCAATATCGTATTGCTCGTTAACAAAATATCATATTCTTTAATGATACCACCACCAAATGATAGTTTAAATTGCGTAATTGTATATGTGGGAGATTTTTTATCTAAGTTTACGCCACCAAAATCATATATTTTTACTCCAATATTTTTATAGTATAAGATTTCTTTCCAATGCATATAACGATTTACAGCACCAATGATTTTTTTTATTTCAGTAGATACCCTATTTCTTGTAGCACTCCACAGTAAACGCACTCTATCAATGCCATCTTTCAAAAGCACATGGGCAGCATATAAGTTCCCATTATAAAGCCCACACCAAACATCAGCATGGTTTAGTATAGATTGCCATTCTTCATATGGAATTGCTCCGCGTAGTCGTCGGCTTATCATGAACTGGTTGATCAATTCATAAGCATCATCTAATTGCACATTGAGGCTAATTTCCACTCCCATTTTTTCAGCTTTTTTAATTTCATATCTCGTTGATTTTTTGTCTAATATTGACCATAAAATAGCTTCATCTATAGATAAATCAATAATGGTAGTATAGAAAGGTTCAACTTTAACAGTATATTCAGAAAATTTCTCTGATAAATTCTTATCCGCTTGCTTTAAGCTCACTATCATAAATTTACTTAATGCCTTTTCTATATGAGAAATTGACTTTTCATTAGCAAACCAAATTACAGCTTGTGATAGTTTGATAAATTTCAACTTCTTTATTTCTGATGATACAAAAATCATTAAAAACCTCCCAAATTGTAAATCTCTAAGATCGTGTTTCCATAGACTTTTTTGCCCAAATAATAAAAGCTCACATCCATATTTCCCTCCACATTTCAAACATAAACAATATCCAAAGCTTATTATGGTATACCTCTCTGTCAAAAAGATAATCCTCTAAAAGTCTTTTGACTTCCAAGTGGTTAAACAATCCTTCCTTTTTTATTCTTTCCTCGTCCAAATACTCCATATAAAGCTCCCTCAACTCTCTTTTGAACCACTCATAGATTGGTACCCCAAAACCTTGCTTTGGTCTTTCTACAAGCTCTTTCGGGATGTATTTATACAAAACCTTCCTTAGCAAATACTTGCTGACACCGTTTTTATACTTGAACTCCACCGGAAGTTGAGAAGTCCATTCCACTATTTTATGGTCTAAAAAAGGCTCCCTTCCCTCAAGGGCTACGCTCATGGTTGCCCTATCCACCTTAACGAGTATATCGTCAGGTAGATAAGTTTTCAAGTCAAGTAGCATCATTGAACTAAGGATATCAAGTTCATCAACTAAAAGCCAATCATTTAGGCATTTCTTATCTAAGGGTTCTGTTCCTAAAAGCTTTAAATCATCTTCTGAAAAATAGCTAATCGCCAAGCTATATTGCTCTATTACTCCCTTAGCTTTCAAAACATTTCTAAGCTTTATATATTTATCTCTGAAGTTTGTGTATTTTGGTAAGATTGGTCTAAAGATATTGTAGAGTTTTAAAGCAAGGTCTGGGTTTATAAGTTCAAGGATATTAGAAAGCAGGTAAGGAAAGAGTATTTTGGATATCTTAGATAATCTATCTGAAATTACCCAATACCTTGTGTATCCGCAGAACTGCTCATCTCCCCCGTCTGCGGACAGGGAAACTTTAACCTGAGATCTGGCTAGCCTTGAAACCAAGTAGGTGGGAATGGCGGAAGAGTCTCCAAAGGGCTCGTCGTAAATCTCCGGTAGCTTTGGGATTATTTCAAAGGCTTCTTTTGGAGTGCAGTAAAGCTCTGTATGTTCTGTTCCCAAATACTCTGCCACCTTTTTGGCATACTCCGCCTCGTTGTACTCCTTTTCGTAAAAGCCTATGGTAAAGGTCTTTAGCTTAATTCCTTCCTTTGAAAGCAAGGCACACACGGTGGAAGAGTCTATGCCACCGCTCAAAAGCATTCCTACTGGCACATCAGAGACAAGCCTAAGCTTGAAGCTTTCCGTTAAAATCTCCTCAAGCTCCTGTGCCAGTTCCTCCTCTGACCTTTTTAGCCACTTATCCTTTTCTTCCTTCCCCTTCAGGAAATAATCTTCTACCTTCCAATAAGGGAATTCCTCAATGTTTCCCTTTTGGTCTAAGACTAAAAAGTGTCCGGGCTTTAGTTTATGGACATTTTCAAAGATAGAATAGGGTGCTGGTATGTAGCCGTATTTTAGGTATAGGGAAAGTCCAGTGAGGTTTAGATTTTTTTCAAACTTTGGGTGTT
>Ga0209741_1000374_pt1 | contig 11798 bp, 14 predicted proteins | sample OctOCTMetagenome_FD_184734 | JGI IMG/M metagenome (GOLD analysis project Ga0209741, IMG submission 184734) | Hot spring and microbial mat streamer communities from Octopus Spring Streamers, Yellowstone National Park, USA - OCT_B (SPAdes) (version 4) | ecosystem: Environmental > Aquatic > Thermal...
CTTATAGGTGGTGAGCTCTTTGAACCAGAAGAGGAAAACCCCATGCTCGGATGGAGGGGCGCGTCAAGATACTATTCGGAGGTCTACAAACCAGCCTTTGGGCTTGAATGTCAGGCAATACTGCGGGTGAGAAACAAGATGGGGCTAACCAACACCAAGGTGATGGTCCCCTTCTGTAGAACACCAGAGGAGGGTGAAAAGGTTCTCAAGGTGATGGAGGAGTATGGGCTAAAAAGAGGGGAGAACGGTCTGGAAGTTTATGTGATGGCAGAACTTCCCTCCAACATTGTCCTTGCGGACAGATTTGCAGAGATCTTTGATGGCTTCTCCATAGGCTCCAACGACCTAACTCAGCTAACTCTTGGTTTGGACAGGGACTCGGGGCTTGTGGCACATCTTTACGACGAAAGGAACGAGGCGGTCAAAAGGCTAATATCCCAGCTCATAAGCCTTGCCAAAGAAAAGGGTAAAAAAGTAGGCATATGCGGTCAGGGACCCTCTGACTTCCCCGATTTTGCCCAGTTTCTGGTAGAGGAAGGTATAGACAGTATTTCACTAAACCCCGATTCTGTGTTAAAAACTTTATTAGTTATAGCAGAAGCGGAAACTAAAAATAGGAGGGTAGGGGTATGAAACTTTTGGAGCGTATAAGGACTTTAAGCTTTTCCTCCTTTAAGGTTAAAGAAGCTAAAAACTACTTGGCACTGCATGTTGGTAAAAGCTTCATAAGGCTCTTGGAGTTGGGAGAAGATGGAAAGCCTGTTTTCCAACCACAGGAGATCATCTTTGAGGGTAGAGATGAAAATAAAAAACTTTCAGCCCTAAAAAAGATAGTGGCTGAATATGGATTACAGGGACATAAAGTTATTGCATCGCTCCCAGCTACCGATGGAATACTAAAGCTCTACAAATACCCTTCCAAAATAAGCAAAAAGGATTTGGACAGCGCCATAGAATGGAGAATAAAAAGCGAATTAACTCAGATAAAAGAAGAAACTGTTTACGATTACTTTATCTTACGCGGAGAAGATGCCATAAGTGTAGCTTTGGTGCTTGCCCGTGCTGAATCTGTAAATAGGCTGACTAATTTAATCAGTTCCGCAGGGCTAAAGCCTGAGATCATAGACTATGAAGTGCTGGCTATAGTAAATTATGGTATATATCATAAGCTTGCCTTACCCTTTTCCATTTTATACATAGACTACGATTATTCTATACTTTTAACCTACAGCCCTTCCAATATATCCTACTCTGTAATAAACTGGGATTATTTGGGATACATTAAAAAGACAGAATCACACTCCACTTCTGAGGAACTTTTGGAAAACTTCATTGCAGAGGTAAGGAATCTAATTGTGATAAACGATATATTTAGCGTTTATATTGCAGGTGTTGCTTTAAACAATGAAAGTTTCTTAGAGTATATGCTCGAAAACTTGCCTATATTGGGGCCTTTGGACGCTGGCGAACTACCGCCCAACTTTTTTGTCTCCTATACGCTTAGTTTAAGGGAGGGATCAAAATGATAAAGATAAATCTCCTTAAGGAGAAGAAAGCTAAAAAAACTTTACCGCAACCCACATTTGAATCTCTGAAGGGGATAGGGGTAGGTGATCTTTTAAAGCTAGATAAAGCGCAGTATTATCTATCTGTTCTCCTTTGGATTGGTGTTTTGGGTATGGGTGTATTGTATTGGAAAACATCAAAGGAAATAACAGAAATAAAGCGAGAGATAGATCAGTTGCAAGCGGAAAAGAGCAGATTAGAGGGTATAGCGAAGCGCATTTCAGAAGAAAAGAAAGAAATAGAGTCTGAAATGTCCGCCTTAAGGGCAGAAATGGATATGATAGAGCGTAGTAAGGATATACTCATAGGTTTGAAAGCGTTCTATGAACCATTTAACAATAGCTTTGTTAGTTTTTCCAGTTCCATTCCTTCCGTTAGTTGGACGCTTACTTATAGTCAAAGTTTAGACATAGAAAATAGAAAACTGAAGACAGAATTTGACCTTTCTTCTTTTGATTATGCAAGCATAGGCTCTTATGCCAACAGCCTTAGAAAGAACAATACGGAAGTTTTTATAAGTGGTATAGAAAGGAAGGTGACACCAAATGGTTATGAATATTACTCCACAAAACTTGTCGCAGAAAAAAGTATAGGAGGGAAGTGATGGAAAAGCTAAAAGCCCAGCAGTCCGCCCTTCCTCAGTGGCAGAAATTGTTTATACTTTTAATATTACCAATAGCCATCATAGGATACATCTATGTAATGCTAATCACCCCTTTGAAGGAAGAGTTAGAAAAAAATAGAAAAGAAAAGGAAGAGCTTGACAGACGCATAGCAGAGCTAAAGAGATTGACAGACCCAAAAGCTTTGGAACCTCTTAGAAGGCAAAGAGATGATTTAAAGGCTCAACTGGAAGTAAAAAAGCAAGAGCTTGAGTTGGTGGTTGGAGAGTTACCTTCCACTGAAGATGTAAGCTCTGTATACAAAAAGTTGGGTGCCATAGCACGCAAAAGCGGGGTAAGAATCCTTTCCATAAACCTTGCAAAGCCCAATGAGGTAGGCTACACCTTGGAAAAAACTCCAGAAGGGAAAGCGGTAGTTAAGATAGTGAAGGAGCAACCACAACAGCAAGGACAACAGCAACAAAAATCACAGCAAAAGGCACAAGAGCAAAAACAACAAACCTCCAATGTGGTAAAACATCCCACCGCAGAGCTCAAAATATCCTTTGTGGGTAGTTATGCAAACATAGTAAATTTCTTAAGATCTCTGGAAAAGGGAGGTTTCGTATCATACCCTTCTGCCCTTAAGGTGGAGAGTGTTGAAAAAGGTATGCTGAAGGGAGATTTGACTATATTAATTATTATGAAGGAGGAGAAAATATGAGATTTCTTTTTCTTCTCTTGGTGGTCTTTTTGTATTCCTACGCAAAAGATCCCTTCACCGATTTGGAGGGTGTGGTGGGATATATTGTGGTTGAAAAAAAAGGAAAGGTAGAGAACTATATGGTGGTTGAGGAAAAGGGAGGTGGCGTTAAGACTATAAAGGTTAATAGAAATCCCAAAGAGTTTTTAAAGAAGACGGAAGATGGCACGCAAAGGAGATGAGCTAAAGATAGGAGTTATCAGCTTAGGCTGTTCCAAAAACTTGGTAGATACAGAAATTCTTCTTGGAAAGCTAAAGTCAGCGGGTGCAAAGCTGGTGGATGACCCAAAAAAGGCAAACACCATCATCATAAACACCTGTGGCTTTATAAACCCAGCCAAGGAGGAGGCAATAGACTACATACTTGAATACGCAGAAAACAAGAGGGTTATCGTTATGGGCTGTTTGGTGGAAAGGTACAAAGAAGAACTACAAAAGGAGATACCCGAAGTCCAGGCATACTTTGGAACTGAGAGCTGGGACCAAATTCTTGAGTTTTTGGGACTAAAGAGAGTAGAAAAAGTTCAAAGGCTATTAACCACTCCTAAATCTTACGCCTACCTTAAGATATCTGAGGGATGCAACCGCCTTTGTTCCTTTTGTGCCATACCTTCCATAAGGGGCAAATACAGGTCAAAAAGCATACAGGAACTTATAGAGGAAGCCAGATGGATAGCAGAAAACGGAGTAAAGGAACTATGTTTGATTTCGCAGGATACCACTTATTACGGCAGAGATCTATACGGAAAGAATGCCCTGCTTAAACTCTTAGAAAAGCTGGAGGGTATAGAAGGCATAGAGTGGGTCCGACTTTTGTATCTTTATCCTACGGACGTGAGCGATGGGCTTATTGATTACATTAAAAACTCTTCAAAGGTCCTGCCATACTTTGATATACCACTACAACACGTCTCCAACAGAGTTCTAAAGAGCATGAGAAGAGGCTATGGTAAAGATTTTGTGGAAGGTCTCGTGGAAAGGATCTTTTCCAAAATACCCAACGCAGTCTTAAGAACAAGCTTCATAGTGGGCTATCCGGAGGAAGACACAAAGGACTTTGAGGAACTACTTGAGTTTGTTCAAAAGGGCTACTTCCATTGGGTGGGTGTGTTTAGCTATTCCCACGAGGATGGCACTTTTGCAGAGTCCTTAGGAGACCCTATACCCGATGAGGAAAAGGAGAGAAGGAGGGCACTTATTTACGAAGTTCAGAGTGAGGTTATAAAGGAAAAGTACAGAGGGCTTTTGGGTAAAAGCTTTAGGATGCTAGTGGATGGCTACGACGAGGAAATGAATATTGTGCCCGTGGGCAGGCTCTGGTTTCAAGCGCCAGAGGTGGATGGGCTATGCTACTTAGAGGCAGAGAGAGTAGTTAAGGAGGGAGAGATGGTAGATGTTGTGGTAAAGGACTTTAAAGGGCTAGACCTGTTGGTTGAAGAAAAAAGTGAGAGAAGAAAAGAGGATAAAGCTTGAGCTTTCCTCTTTGCCAGTTCCTAAAAGCAACAGGTATATAAGAAAGAGAGGCGGTGTGGTTTTTAAACCCCCAAGGGTCAAAAACTGGGAGATGAGGGCAGTGTGGGAGATAAAGCAGCAGTATCAGGGAGAACCTTTGGAGGGTAAGCTATCAATGGAAGTGATCTTGGTTTTACCCAACCACAGAAAGAGGGATATTGACAACATGCTAAAGAGCCTATGGGATGTCTTAGAAAAGGCTAAAGTTATAAAGAACGACAACCAAATTTACGAAATAAAAACGTTAAAACGCATAGAAAAGGGTGCACAAAAAACTCTGATTTACATAAGCCCTATGGAGTAATTTACTGGGTGTTTCTTATATACTCAGTTGGGTCTAAGGGCACACCCTCTTTATTTCTAAGTTCAAAGTAAAGCATGCATTCCTCTCCTTCGTTCCTTCTTCCAACTAAAGCGATCTGTTGCCCTCTTGACACGCTATCGCCTCTCTTTACTAAATTTTTCTCGTTGTATGCGTATATGGAGATAAAATCTCCATGATCCACTATGATCATGTTTCCGTAGGCTTTGAGGTCTCCTCCACTGTATATGACCCTTCCACTATCAACTGCCCTTACTGGCTTTCCACAATCTGTGGCTATGGTGATCCCTCTACCGTTTCTGGAAACTTTACCATCCACAGGCATAGGCAGGCTATTTCTTGATATTTTTACTTCCACATCCTCGTGCCTTTTCTCTTGTGGCACTTCAGCTTGTGCCTTAGATGTTCTCTCTTGCTTCCATTCTTCTAAGGGTTTTTCTGCCGGACGGACCGCCTGTTTCTTTTCCCCTACCTTCACAGGCACCTTAACCACCGTTCCCTTTGTTAGCCATTTACCCTTTAGTTCTGGGTTAAGCTCTTCCAATTCCCTTTGAGAAACACCGAGATTCTTTGCCACATGCTCAAGCTTTGCACCCTTTTGAACCACATAGGTTTTGTAGGGAACCCTTGGCTCTTCCTCTTTTTTGACCTTTAGGGGCACCTTTACCTCCGTTCCCGCAGAAAGCCACTTACCCTTCAGCTCTGGATTGAGCCTTTCCAATTCTTCTTTGGAAACTCCCAAGCTCTTAGCCACATGCTCAAGGCGATCTCCCTTTTTGATTTTATATACCATGTAGCTTTCTTCCCTTTTTTCCTTTTTTTGCTCTTGCTTTGGCACTTTAACTACAGTTCCTTTTGTTAGCCATTTACCTTTCAATTCTGGGTTAAGTTCTTCTAATTCTCTTTGGGAAACACCCAGTTTTTTTGCCACGTGCTCAAGCTTTGCACCCGTTTGAACTACATAGGTTCCATACTCTTGGGTTTCCTTTTTTTGTTTTTTGGCAGTGCCCTTGGCGGGTATTTTTAGTTCCTGTCCTTCTATTATCTTTTCAGAATTTAGATTGTTAAAGCTCTTTAGCTCTTGCACATCAACACCAAATTTTTCAGCTATGCTGTATAGCGTGTCTCCCTTTTTGACTTTGTATATAGCGTAGTCTTGTGTTTTGGCGGACGTCTTTTGAGGGATGCATAAATTTTCACCCACTTTCAGCTCGTTTGGGTTTATGTTTTTGTTAGCTTTTATGAGTTCTTGCACGCTAACTCCGTAGTTCTTTGCGATCTTTTCTAAGCTTTCTCCGCTTTTTACCTTGTGGTATTTGCACTCTTGAGAAAAAGCGGTTCCAAAAAGTAGGCTAATACTTAATATAAAAACCTCTTTCTTCATGGGTTGGCACCTCCTTTAAAATTTCCATCTGGTCCACCCTTGCAGACCTTGGTCCCTCCCACAGTTTCCATACGAACTGGGCTACAACCTCCTCATCGCCCTCCACAAAAACCTCAACCCTTCCGTCCGGTAGGTTGCGCACCCAACCGCTAAGTCCGTAGCTCTCTCCCAGGTTCTTTGTCCAACTTCTAAAGCCCACTCCTTGCACCACGCCGGACAGAAAAACCCTGTAGGCAGACCTCATAGGTTTATTTTACACCACCTCCGAAAAATTCCAAACTTTCAAAAAACTCAAGAAAGGTCTTATTTACATAAACAGAGCCGTTAGAAAACAGCAGAAGATAGCCAAACTGTGGGTATTTTTCAACAAAATCCCATCTTTTTTTATCATCATCCATAGAAAAAAGGGCTGTAGATAACCCATCCGCCAAAGTGCAATCCTCATAAGCTACTGTCACTTGCAATAGCTTGCCACCTTTACCGATTATGTGTTCTCTTCTGTAATTTCCTGATGTAGAAAGGCAAAGGTCCTTTTTATTGTAGCCTTGGGCTAAGATTTTGCCGTTAATTGGGTTATACACCGCCAAAAGTCTTTTGTGCCCCCATACTCGTAGATCTCCCGCTATTGCGATAAAACCCTTGTCCGTTTTTATAAACTCATAGGCCTTCTGAATTGCAAAGCCCTTTCCTATGCCTCCCAAGTCTATAGCCATGCCTTTCTCTTCAAGGAATACGCTACTGCCTTCTACCCTGACCTTTTTGTAATTTACCAAATTCCTTGCCTCTTCTTCGGAAATTTCCTTGAGCCTTCTTGCCCTTATGGTTATAGCACCTACTGTTATGTCAAAGGCTCCCTCTGTGAGCTCCGAAAGCCAAAGGGATTTTTTTATAACCTCCAAAGTATCCGTGGACACCTCCACCGGTTCCAGACCCGCCTTCCGGTTGATCTTTGAAACCTCAGAATCTTCTATGTAATCGGAGAGTTTTTCCTCAAGTTCCTTCATAAACCTGTAGGCTTGGTATGCCTTTTCGGAGGGCAAGTCTATTATGGCATAGGTGCCCATAAGGTGAAAGACCTTTTCCTGAGAGAAGGCAAACAAGGAGAGAAAAAGAAACAACATCAAGCCCATGGCTTACTTCTTGCTAGCATAAGCAAGGCAGAGTATAGGATAATACCCTGCAAAGCTACAAAAGACAAAAACTTTAGAAGGGCAAAGTCTGGATGTAAAAATCTAATCAAAAAACCCGAAAGGTTATCAAGGAATGAAAATAAAAATAGCCCAATTCCCAAAGGAACGCTAAGACTTGAACCCGCAAAAATCAAAAAATGCCCAACTGCCGCAGAAAAGACTGCCATTGAAATAAGGTGAGGATAAAAGACCTTAAACATACCCTCAAAGGTTTTAGCTTTTACGAACTTCCCTGGGTTTCCAAGATAATACTCCTTTATTGAACCTAAGGAAAAGCCCATCTTTGAATAGAAAGCCAAGAGGTTTGTGAAAAAGAAGCCCATTAAAAGCAAGGAAAAAAAGAACATTAGCAGTTTAAGTAGGTTTATATCCGTATATTTGTCCTCCCTTGAAGTTAATAAGGCTAAGAGGGTGTAAAAAAGGACAAACAGGTTTATAAGCTGAAAGCCTATAAAGGAAAAAAGCTTTAAATAAGCAAAGGTAGGTGAAAGGTAGAGGATCAGGAGGTCTGAGTATAAATAAGACGCACAGGAAAGAAAACCTAGGAGTAGGGCAAAAGCCTTTACGGAGGAAGGAAGAGATGTCAAGATAAAAAGGGCAAAGATGGTAAGTAAATAGAAGGCGCTTAAGAAGGTCTGAATGTGCAGGTCTTCTGAAAGCTGGGCTAAAGATATTCTTTCTGGAAATTCTGGATCTTGGAAAAAGTATTTGTATAGTGTTTCATAAGAAAAACCGTATTTGCTGTAAAAGTATAACCAAGAGCTAAGCCAAAAGATGAGGCTGAGAAAGAGAAAGAAGATAACCATGTAATAAAGAGGCTTGTTGTTCTTTAGTTTGGCGGATATAAAAAATCTCATCTCTTACCCCCAAAGAGAACCTGCCAGATGGCTAAAACCTTGCGGGCGTTGTCGGTTATAGCCCTTGCGGTTATGGTGGAACCGGTTATGTTAGGAATGTCCCTTCTGTGCCTTAGTGTGCCCGGAGCCAGCTCTTTGCCTTTGAAAACCTTAAGCCACTCTTCGTCGGGCATATACTCCAATGGTTCCTGAAAGGCAAGAACTTCCACCACGTCTAACCTCCCCTCTGGAGTTATAGTGTATAGAACCACCTCGGGCTTTGTCCTTACCACATGGGCATCCGCGTAAGCGTAGGCTATAACCTCTCCTCCTCTATTTACCAAATACCAAGATACAAGCCTTGTGTCAAGCTTCATGCCCGAGAGCCTCTGAACTTCCTCCTGCTGTTCTTTTGAGAGGACAATATTTTTGACCTCTATCTGTGCGTTTGGGTATATTTCCGCCAAGGCTTTTTCTGGAGTTTTAAACTGCTTTGCCTGTGTAAAAAGGGGCAGGAGGAGAAGCATGAGGAAGAGCCTGCCCAAGTAGTTTTTAGCCATTTTTTCATCCTCCTTAGGATTTAAAACATAAAGCCAAGGGTTAGCCTGTATTCGTTTTCATCCTGCCTATTTGGGCTGTAGTTTAGCCTTGCGTAATCGGTTTTTATAGCCACCAAGGGATGGGGCTTGTAGGATAGACCCACATTATACACCTTTAGCTTATGTCCCGCCGGCTTAACGGAACCTTGGGGAACCTTTGCGTGGGCGTCATAGTCCTCATAAATGCCAAAAACATAAAGCTCTTGCCTGTCTATCTTGAATAGCCTGAATATGTCGTATGCTACTTGCACATAATAGCCCCTTTGCTCGGATGGGATGGGCTTATTGATTCTATCTGCACCCGATTGAAGGTCGTCGGTTATCTTCCTTGCGTTATTCACATTCACAAGGGCGCCCACAAACCTAACATCAAAACCCTGATACTGCCACCAAAGGTGAGGAGAGATCATGGTCATACTTCCAAGCTTTGTGCCCCTTCTCAGTCCAAGCTGGCTATTGTCACCACCCTTAGACATCACATCTCCCGTCCAGAAAGAAAAGCCAACCATTATATTTAAGGGAAGTGTGTAATCAACCCTTCCAGTAAAGCCTATCCTATCCGCCACAGCCCTGGCACCCCTCTGTCTGAGTGTTTTTAGTGGTTGCAATGCATTATAATCACCGCCACCCTTTACCATCAAACCGTTGGTGATGTAAAACCTGTAGTCAAGGTTTTTGATGGTGCCATAAACACCAACTCCCATCTCTTCCCAAGTGGAGAGCATTATGCGACGCTCAAAAAAGGGTCTTTCTGCACTTGGGAAGGTGGGTGGCTCATGCACCTCGTTTATGATGCCCACGGGTATGAGCAAAAGACCACCTCTCACCCCAAACTCTGGTCTGAAGTTGTAGTCCAAAAAGGCAAGCTCTGCCTTAAAGTAGGCTCCACCGGTGCCATGAGAGGCAAGGGTAGAAGCATGCTCAAGCTCAAGTTCGGAGTTGAACTTTAACTTCTCATCAAAGGCATAGCCAAGGTAGAGAATGATCCTCTGGACGTCTGCTATGCTCTTTGCACCCCCTCTTGCATCTACGCTGTTATACCTAAAAGTTAGCTCTCCGTATCCACCTATGGAAACACCCCGAGGGTTAAACAGAGCCTTTGATGCGGCAGGTCCCAAGCCTGAGTAGGTCTTTAGCTCAAGCTGTGGGACCGCAATCTCAAGCCTGAGCTTTCTTAGCTCCTCCTTCAGCACCTCCGTTTCCTGCTTTGTCTCCTCCACCTTCTTTTGCTCCTCCTTTAGTCTCTGAATTTCCTGTTGGAGCGTTCTTATCTGCTCCTCCATTTGTCTGATGCGCTCCTCAGTGCTTTGGGCGAGGGCTAACGATGAAAACACTGCGGAGAGAAGCAAAACCTTCTTCATTCTACACCTCCTACTGAGATTTAGTTTCATTATCTATTATAGAAAAATTGAGATGCAGTGTCAATATGATTAATGTCATTAGATTTAACCGTGGCTTTTCAGTTCTTAGCTTACTCCCAAGCTAAAAATTTAGATGGGTCTATAGGTTTATTGTCTCTTATCACCTCGTAGTGTAGGTGTGGTCCCGTGCTTCTTCCGGTGGAACCCACCCTTCCCACCACATCACCAGCTTTTACCCTTTGTCCTTCTTTTACATCAACCTGGGAAAGGTGCCCATAAAGCGTAAGGTATCCAGAGGGGTGTCTTATGATCACCGTCTTTCCGTAGTCTCCATACCAACCAGCGAATTCTACCACTCCATCTGCGGTAGCAAGAACCTTACTACCATGTGGTGCGGTTATATCTATGCCCGAGTGAAATTCATACCCCTCTCCGAAGGGATTTTTCCGCCAGCCAAGGTGAGAAGTGATCTTGCCATATACCGGATAGCCTAAGGGTATGCCTCTGATGGAAGTGTGCAGGTAGTCTGCCCTCTCTTCCAAAAACTGAAGGTAAGAAAAGTCGTAGGACGCCTTATTGGTGCTTGCACCACCCACCGGCAAAGAACCCTTTATAACACCCCTCTTTGAAAGATAATCCTCCACCAAAAGGAGCTTACCCTCCAAACTTTTCAGCTTTGAGTTAAGCAGCTCCCTTTCTTTCTCAATCTCTTGTTTTTTTGAAGCCACGGTTTTTATTTCTTGGGCAAGCTTGTGCTTTTTCGCTTTGATTTCTTGCATTTCAGAAAGGAATTTAAGGTTTGCAAGATAGGAAAATATAGAAAACACTACAAAAGCTAGAGCAAAAATACTAAAAGACTTTAGGTAGGCCTTGCGAATTCTTATAGTTTTTGGTGGTTTTCCCTCATGATGGGCTATTATGATGGTGATATACTCCCTCATTCAGGGTATAATTATAGCATGCTTGGGAGGAAAAGAGAAACAGAGTTAAGCTCTCAGGAAGTGCGCGCTATTGTGGGTCCCAGTTGCGTTTTTGAGGGAAACTTAACCTTACCAGAGGGGCTTACCAGAATAGACGGAGAAGTTATTGGGAATATTAAAGGCAATGGTGGTTTAATAATCGGGGAGAAAGGGTCTGTAAAGGGGGACATAGATGTTGAAAATGTGGTGGTTTATGGAAAGGTTCATGGGAACATAAGGGCAAGGAGCCTTGAGATCAGGGCTTCTAGCAGGGTGGATGGAGACGTTCAGGTGCAAGAGCTTATGATAGAAAAGGGCGCCATATATAACGGGAAGTGTAGCATGGGGGTGGAAGGGTCTGAAGCGGGTTGAAATTTTAGGATGTTTATATTAGAATATTCTTATGTTTCAAGTGCCAGAATTAACACCGGAAGAGGCAAAGAGGCTTTTGGAAGAAGAAAAGGACAATGTGCTTTTGCTTGATGTTAGAACTCCGCCCGAGCATGTGCAGGTGAGGATACCCAACTCTCTGCTCATACCCCTCGATGAGCTTAGATATGCCTACGCCAATCTACCAAGGGATAAAAAGATCATAGTCTATTGTAGAAGTGGAGAGAGAAGCGCCTTTGCCACATACCTGCTTAGACACTTTGGCTACGAAGCCTACAATCTGGCGGGTGGTATTCTAACTTGGCCTTACGAAA
>Ga0209741_1000375_pt1 | contig 11790 bp, 14 predicted proteins | sample OctOCTMetagenome_FD_184734 | JGI IMG/M metagenome (GOLD analysis project Ga0209741, IMG submission 184734) | Hot spring and microbial mat streamer communities from Octopus Spring Streamers, Yellowstone National Park, USA - OCT_B (SPAdes) (version 4) | ecosystem: Environmental > Aquatic > Thermal...
GGTTCTTCAAGCCCGTAAGCTTTCAAAAGTTCAAGCTTTTCTTGACCTTCTAATTCTATCAAATCCGCCTCAAGCTTGGCGCAAATAACCACCACCGGTGCAGACTCTTCCTCTGCATAAGCCTTTATCCTTTCGGACCACTCATTACCCTCTGGCAAATCTTTCTCTCCCACATTGGCAACATACATGGTGGGTTTGATAGAAAGCAAAAATAGAGTTTTCTTTGCATACTCTACGGTTTCCTCTCCGAGCTCTTCTTTGTGCCTCCTCAGAGGCTCCATTCTGTCAAGGACCGCCTTTATCTTTTCCAAATGTTCAAGCTCCTCTTTTACCTTTTTGTCTCCAAGCCTTGCCATCTTTTGAACCTTTTCTAACCTCCTTTCCACCGTCTCCAGGTCTTTGGCTATAAGCTCCAAGTCTATAATCTGGGCGTCCCTTATTGGGTCAACCTCTCCCTCCACATGCACCACATCTGGGTCCTCAAAGCATCTCAGAACCTGAACTATGGCATCCACCTCTCTGATGTTTGCCAAGAACTGATTACCCAGACCCTCCCCTTTGCTGGCGTTTCTTACCAAGCCCGCAATGTCCCAGAATTCTATGAAGGTGGGTGTGACCTTTTTTGACCTTTCCTTTTGGGCTATGTGATAGAGCCTTTGGTCTGGCACCTCTACCACACCCACATTGGGTTCAATGGTGCAGAAGGGATAGTTGGCAGACTGAGCCTTTGCCGACTGCAAAAGGGCATTAAAAAGGGTTGATTTTCCTACATTGGGAAGCCCCACTATTCCACAGCTAAATCCCATGTCAAAGGGGGTTTATTTTATCAGAAATTCTCTTTAGAACTTCCTCCTCCTGTGGGTAGGGAATGCCAAGCTCCTTTATTCTTTTTATCAGTGCCAAGGCGTCCTCAAAAAGACCCTTTCGCTCGTAAAGATACACCAAAACCTCAAAGGAGTTGATCTGTGGCAGTTTCCCACCGCTTCTTTCCTTTAGCTCTTCCGCATACTTTGGAAATAGCTCCACATCTCTTTTTGCGACTTCCTCCATCTTCTCAAAGTCTTTGAGTTTTTGATAGAGTAAAAGAAGGTCGTTGAGGATCAGATGTTCCTCATAGGGTGTGCCTTCTTGCTTTAGGGCTTCCCAATAGAGCCATTGGGCAGTTTCAAAGTCCCTCTCCAAAAGGGCGGTTTGGGCTAAGCTCCCAAGAAAAGTCCTCTTTGTGTAGGCAGTTTGAACATCTCCGCTGTCAAAGTGCTTAGCCTTGTAAGGAAAGTTCAAGTTCTTTATGGTTTTTAAAGAAAAGTAATACTTTACCTTCTTTTGCCACTTGGGTTCCAAAGACTCATACCAATCCCAAAGGTCCAACGCTTTGAGTATTCCGCCTTTCTCTCTGAAGATCCTAAAGACCCTGTTTAACATACTTTAAACGCTATATATTATCACCCTTCTTTATCCTGTTTATGATCCTGCTCACCTCTTTGAAGTTCTTGACTCCGTATAGCTTCATTACCACACGCCTTTGGAGGGCTGGCTCCAACTTTAAAAAGCCCTCCCTTCCCTCCTCCTTTACCTTCAAAAGGGCAGTCTGGACTAACTTCTCAAGAAGCTCGTTCTCTTCCTTTAAAATCTCCCTCATCCTAAGCACGCTTTCTTCCAAGTTTGGGTTTATAGCCTTTAGCTCAGGCACCACCCTGTGTCTTATTCTGTTTCTTGCCAAAGAAAGGTCATAGTTGGTGGAATCCTCTACCCACTCAATGGCCTGCTTTTTGGCAAAATCTTCTATCTCCTGCCGAGTGGCAAGGTAAAAGGGTCTTATAATGTTGCCTTCCTTCGGTTCAAAGCCTAAAAGTCCTTCAAGCCCCGTGCCCCGTGTGAGCCAAAGAATTATAGTCTCCACCAAGTCCCCCAGGTGATGGGCGGTTGCCACCGAGTCAAAGCCTTCCCTCTTTCTCACTTCCTCAAAGAGCCTGTATCTTTCCTCCCTTGCGACCGCCTCTATGTTGCCTCCCCTTTCTTTGGCTAAGCTTGGCACATCCACCCTCTCCACAAAGAGCTCTAAGGAGTATTTTTGGGCGAAACTTCTTGCAAAGTTCTCATCCCTGTAAGATTCTTCTCCCCTCAAAAGATGGTTTATGTGTAAAAGGGCTAAGCGTTTGATCTTTAAGGGCTCTTTTAACCTTTGCAGGGCTACCGCTAAAGAAGATGAATCTATGCCCCCAGAGAAAGCCACAAGGATGGCACTGTTGGGAGGGATCAGCTTTACCTTCCTTTGTAGGGTTATAACCTTCCTCAGAAGGCTATGATATGCCATTACCTTATGAAGGGATACCTTCTTAGAACTGCCCTTACGGGCTTTTCCCTAATCACAAGCTCAACCTCTGCGCCCTCTTGCAGATATTCCTTATCCGCAAAGCAAAGGGCTATGCCCTTTTTTAAGGTGGGCGAAAAGGTTCCGCTTGAGACCACACCTATTTCTTTGCGGTTCATCTCTATTCGGTAGCCTTCCCTGGGCACACCCTTTTCTTGCAACTCAAGACCAAAGAGTTTTCTCTGTGGCTCCTTTGAAAACATCTCATCCTTCCCTAAAAAGTCCTTTTCCCTGCTTACAAACCTGTCTAAGTTTGCCATCAAAGGAGAGATATCCTCTGAAAGTTCGTGTCCGTACAGAGGCATGCCAGCTTCTATCCTCAAAACATCCCTTGCACCAAGCCCACAGGTTTGCACCTCCTTTGAAAGGGCCTCAAAAATTTCAATGCCCTCTTTGATGGGTGAGTAAATTTCAAAGCCATCCTCTCCTGTGTAGCCTGTGCGGGAAATTATTACATTCCCAACTGTCAAAAAGTTGTATCTTTTCAAACCACTAACGTCAAAATACTTCCTCAATTTTTCCTCTGCGGATTTGCCCTGAAGGGCTATTTGCACACTTTGAAAGGTCCAATCTTCCACAGCTATACCCCAAGAGGTAAGCCAGCTTAAAACCTTCTCTCTGTTTATGCTGTTTACACACAAAAAGTATTCCTCCTCCCCCACCATATAAACAGTTATATCATCCTTTACACCTCCTCTCTCGTTGACCAATAAGTTATACTGCACTTTACCATATTTTAGCTTGTCCAAGGAGTTAGTAGTCAAAAAGTCCAGCTTTTGTTTTGCATCTTTTCCCCTAATCCAAAGCCTTCCCATGTGGGATATATCAAAAAGTCTCGCAGAACTCCTGACCGCCATAACCTCTTCTACTATGGAGGAATACCGCAAATGCATTTGGTATCCCGCAAACTCTGTAAATTTTGCCTTTAATTGGACGTGTAAAGAATGCAAAGGTGTGGTTTTCATAGAAAAATTATACTTTAAAGCTTTGATTCAACTCTGTATATGAGCCAAAATACTACCCCCAAGGCTAAAATCACAAGGGAGAGGGTTATAAGCTCCTGAACCTTCTAAAGAGAGTATCAATACCTTTCTTATGGCCGCCGCCAAGGCAACGCCTACAAATATTTTTAAGCTTAGGGCAGAACCTTTTATGTGTTTTATTTCCTCAGAAAGAAGCTCAGAGATTGCATAGAGGATCAAGATAGAACCTAGCACACTCAAACCGCCCCTTTCCAAAGGCAACACTCCCGTAAGAATGAGCCAGATTTCGTATATGATCCAAACGATGAGAAAAACACCTACCACTGCCAGGGTAAAAACTATGAAAAAGTCAAAAAACCACGATATCCTTTTAACATTTTCTATCAGAATTTTTTGATACCTTCCCATTGTATGGTATAGGCGCAATTCTTCCTCTCTAAAAGAGTTGATCATAACATCGAGGCTTATGTCTAAAGCCTTGTTAATCGAGATCAGTATTCTATTGGTTTCCGCAGAGGTTCCCATCTCTTTATTTATGATGTTCATTAGATAGCTTCTTACAAAGTTCATGGATGCTTGCACATAGTGAAGTGGGAGACCTATCTTGAAATGAACCTCTCCTACACGGTATAGTCCTTTTAGGTATTGAGCATCATACTTTGAAGTAAAAAGAGAAACAAACCACCTTTTTATTTTTTCTTTGTGCCTATCTCTTACCTCTTCGCTGGAAAGATATTTGCTAGCATCTGGGAAATTTCCAAGGTATCTGTAAAATTCCTCTACAAACTCTTCCTTGTATTTTTCACCTATCCAAGAAACCTTGCGTAGGTTCTCCTCGTCCTCCTCAGTCCAGTTGTAATGAACTTTGAGCTCTTCTATGGTTTCCATGGCGCTCCTGCTTAAGGATTATATTATTGACAAGGATCTATATGCTTAACCTCCACTGAGGTTCGCGAAAGCAAAGAACAAAAGGGTATAAGGCAGGTACATGGCCTATCTTTGTGGCTACGCCATAGGCTATAGCCTTTTTTTGTATAGTGTTATAATCTATAAAACTATGGCGAAGTGTTATGTTTGCGGAAAGACTAGCAAGGTAGGAAGAAGTGTGACCTTTTCCGGAGAGAGAAACCCAAGACTTTTTAAGGCTAACCTCCATAGGGTTAAAGCGGTGCTCAAGGATGGCACCGTAAAAAGGATATATGTTTGCACCAAGTGTCTAAAGGCGGGTAAGGTAGTTAAGGCTGTAAAGTCCTCTTAGCCTGATGCCTATAAGATTTCTTACTGCTGGCGAGTCTCACGGCAGGGGTTTAGTTTGCATAATAGAGGGTTTGCCCGCCAACTTGGAGCTCTCCTCCGAGTATATAAACAGGGAATTAGAAAGAAGACAGAGGGGCTACGGCAGAGGGGGGAGAATGAAGATAGAAAAGGACAGGGTCCAGATCCTTTCGGGTGTAAGGTTTGGCAAAACCCTCGGTGGTCCCATAGCTCTCTTCATTGAAAACAAAGATTGGGAGAACTGGAAAGAGAAGATGGCGGTGGAGGGGGAAAGACCGGATACTGCAGTTCCCTTCACAAGACCAAGGCCGGGGCACGCAGACCTTGCGGGTGGTATAAAGTACAACCAGCGGGACCTTAGGAATATACTTGAGAGGGCCTCTGCCCGAGAAACTGCCTGTAGGGTTGCCTTGGGAGCTGTATGCAAGAGATTTTTGGAAGAGCTTGGTGTCTTTGTGGGAAGCTATGTAGTTAGCATAGGTCCATTGTGTCCTCCTATAGAGGAGCAGGACTTAATAAAGAGGCATCAATTGGCAGAACAGTCGGAGGTTAGATTTCCAGACCCAAGCAAAGATAAGGAGTTTATGGAGTTGATAGATAGGGCAAAGGAGATGGGCGAAAGCTTGGGGGGTGTTTTTGAAGTTTTTGCGGTTGGCGTGCCTCCTGGGCTTGGCAGTCATGTGCATTGGGACAGAAAGCTGGACGGAAGGATAGCCCAGGCTATGATGAGCATTCAGGCTATAAAGGGAGTGGAAATAGGGCTTGGCTTTGAGGCAGCAAGAAGGTTTGGCTCCGAAGTCCATGATGAGATCGGTTATAGAGAGGGCGAAGGATACTTTAGGTATTCCAACAACTTGGGAGGTTTGGAGGGAGGTATAACCAACGGCATGCCTATAATAGTAAGATGTGCCATGAAGCCCATACCCACCCTAACCAAACCTCTTAGGAGCGTGGATGTTTTAACAAAAGAGGAAGTAAGAGCGGGAAAGGAGAGAACAGATGTGGTGGCAGTGCCCGCTGCGTCGGTGGTGGGTGAATCCGCCTTAGCTTTAGTCTTAGCAGATGCCTTTCTTGAAAAGTTGGGTGGGGACTTTATGGAAGAGATAAAGGAAAGGTATAGAATTTACTTAGAACATGTTAAAAGTTTTTGAAGAAATAGGCAAGGCGACCCTTCTAACCCTCTGGGCTATATTTTTTCTGTTTAAAAATCCTCCAAGATTGAACCACTTTATAAAACAGCTCACCTACTTGGGGGCGGAAACCACCCCGGTGGTGCTAATAACTTCTCTGTTTAGTGGCGGAGTTATAGCTTTGCAAACCTACAGTACCTTTCACAGGTTCAACGCAGAATTTCTAATAGGGGCAGTGGTAGCCCTCTCTATGGGTAGAGAGCTTGCCCCCGTGCTTACCGCCCTTATGGTGGTTGCACGTGTTGGCTCTGCTATGACCGCTCAGATAGGAACTATGCGCATAGCAGAACAGATAGACGCCTTAGAGGTAATGGGTATAGACCCTCGGAGCTATCTTATCACACCCCGAATAGTGGCTGGAACGCTTGGCGTTCCAATGCTGACCGTTTTGTCCAACATAGCGGGTATCTTTGGTGGATGGTTTGTGGCGGTAAAGCTCTTTGGAGTTAACGAATATCTATTCTGGGAAAAGATGAAGGACCTTACTGAACTGCATGACTTTTTAGGCGGACTATACAAGGCTACCTTCTTTGGTTTTATAATCACTGCGATTAGTTGCTACTTTGGATTTTACACAAAAGGCGGTACCGAAGGTGTTGGCAGGGCTACCACCAACAGCGTGGTTACATCTTCTATGTTGGTGCTAATATCCGACTACTTCTTGACAGCGATAATCTTTTGATATAATTATTATCTCTACTCTCTACTCTCTATATAAAGGGGCGGTAGCTCAGTGGGAGAGCGCCTACTTGGCGTGTAGGAGGTCGGGGGTTCAAATCCCCTCCGCTCCACCAAAAACTACTTCTTTTTTGGCAAAAGGGCAAAGGTCAAAAAGTTTCCTTCCTTTTTGGGTGGTCCCTCAAGTTGTCCACAGTCTGAGAGCTCCTCCACAATCCTATTGACCAATCTATCTCCCAGTTCTGGATGAGCGTTTTCCCTACCTCTGAACCTTATACTAACCCTCACCTTGTCCCCATCTTCTAAGAATTCTCTCATGTGCTTTAGTTTTACCTTAAGGTCGTGCTCATCGATACGCAAGGAAAGGTTAATATCCTTTACTTCCATAGAGTGTTCCCTTTGTTTCTTCCTTGCCTCCTTCTCTTTCTTTTTTAGTTCATACAAAAACTTTCCGTAATCTAATAGCTTACAAACGGGAGGGTTGGCGTTTGGGGCTACTTCCACCAGGTCCAACCCTCTTTCCTCTGCAATTCTTAAAGCCTCCTGAAGCGGTACTATGCCTATCTGCTTTCCATCTTGGTCAATAAGCCTAACTTCTTTTGCCCTTATTTGCCTGTTTACCCTATACTCCATGTGCACCTCCAAAAGTTTTTATTAGAATGAAAGTTGAAAGCAAAAAGTTTATAAACAGAAGGCCTGTGGATAACAAAGAAAGCCTTCTGAACTTAATTCTCTTGGGATGATTGTAATCAATCTTGTCTATATCCCCCAACTCCCTTTTGAGATTTTTTAGGTAGAAAGACAGCCCTACGTTCAACACAAGACCAACCGTAAGCAGGGGCGCATATACTTTTTCCTCAGCTATTAAAAGATAAAACAAAAGCATAAAAAATGCAAGCTTGTAAAACCTCCAGAGAATCCTTCCATAAAATCTACCCGCAAGGTTTTTGTCCTTTTCGGTCCGCAAGAGAACAGGTGCTACCAAAAAGACTATGGAAAACAGCGTACCTGCGTAAAGGGAAAGGATAAGCCTTTCAAACATCAAAAAGTTCCCTTACCTTTTTGGGAATAGATGTTAGTCTCCCACCTTTAACAAAGCAGTGCTTAGTTCTTCCCTCCGCCCTTAGGCTGTCCTCTACAGATACCTGGTAGCTAAAGCTGAAAAAATACCTGTCCATACTATCCAATTTTATCTCCACGCATACCTCTTCATCGTAAAAGATAGGCTTTTTAAACCTACACTCTGCTTCCAAAAGGACCACCTCATAGCCCTCTTCCCTCAACTTGGAGTAGGGAATTCCCAGACTTCTGAGTAGCTCGCCCCTAGCCTCTTCAAAGAGCCTGAAGTAGTTTGAATGATGCATAACACCCTGGGCATCCGTTTCGTAAAATTGTACCCTCCTTCTGTAGATCACTTTGCGAGAACCCTCTCCATCTCAGCTATATCTGTTATTCCTCTACGCACCTTCAGTATTCCCGCCTCATAGAGGGTACGCATACCCTTCCTTCTAGCAAGATCTCTTATGTCTTCAGCAGAGGCACCTCTAATGATCAGCCTTCTCATTTCTTCGTCCACTTCTAAAATCTCATGAACTGCGGTTCTTCCTTTGTAGCCAGTTCCCTTACATTCATCACACCCTTCTGGATTAGCCTTGTATATGGTTATATCCTCGTCCAAGCTTTTCAACACTCCCAATCTAACCAAAGCTTCCTTTGGGGTATCATCTACGAGCTTACACTTGGGACACAGTTTTCTTACTAACCTCTGTGCTACAACAAGTATTAGAGATGAACCCACTAAAAAGGGTTCTATACCCATATCAACAAGCCTTGTTATGGAAGAGGGAGCATCGTTGGTGTGCAAGGTGGAAAAAACCAAATGACCCGTGAGGGCTGCTCTTATACCTATCTCTGCTGTTTCCGTATCCCTTATCTCACCTATGAGTATTATATCCGGGTCCTGTCTTAAGAAGGCTCTTAGAACTGTAGCAAAGGTAAGTCCTATTCTTTCGTTAACCTGCACCTGATTTAATCCGGGGATAGAAACCTCCACCGGGTCCTCTACAGTCATTATGTTAACATCGGGCTTGTTGCGTTCCATCAATGCAGCATATAAAGTAGTCGTTTTTCCCGAACCCGTCGGACCAGTTACTAAAATCATACCCCAAGGTTTCCGGATTGCATTTCTAAACTTTTCAAGGTCATCGGGTTCAAACCCAAGGTCTTCCAATCTCACACTTAAATATTTCTCCGCTTCCTGTATTCTCATAACTATCTTTTCACCATACACTACGGGAACAGTGGAAACCCTTAGGTCTACCTTTTTATTGCCTATCTTTGCCCTTATCCTACCATCCTGGGGCTTACGTCTCTCAGAAATATCTAGATTTGCCATTATCTTAAACCTTGCAGTAAGTGCATCTTTGATATTTATGGGAAGCTCATGAAATATCCTTAGCACACCATCTACCCTATACCTGACTACTAGCTTTTTTTCCTGAGGCTCTATGTGTATATCGGATGCACCTAAATTTACTGCCTCTATAATAAGAAAGTTTGCAAGCCTGACTATGGGTGCTTCTCCAGCTTCTTTACTTATAGCATCCAAAGATAGTTCTGATTCTGATGTTTCTATCTCTATTTCGCTAACCTCGCTAATTTCCTCAAGTATGTCCTGTGTTTGTGGATATAGCCTGTTTAGTATATCTTCTATTGTTTTTTTAGGCGCTGCGTAGGATACTATGCTGTCAATCTTACTGGCAAATCTTATTTCATTTATAGCAGATTGATTGAAAGGATTGACCATGACTACAGTTAGCTTGCCATCTTGGTAAGAAACTGGTGCAATTAAATGCTTTTTTAGGATATCTTGAGGTACTTTGTTGAGGATCTCGGCGGGTATGTTTATACTTTTTAAGTCGCCTTTCCATAGCTTTTGTGGTGTATATTTTGTGTAAAAATTCAAAAGTTTTTCATCATCCATAAAACCAAGTCTTAGAAGGGTTGTTATAATGTCTTCGTTCTTCTCTTTGGAAGAGATTGCTTTTTGGACTTGTTCTTTTGTTATGTATCCAAGCTTACTGAGAAAATCTAAAAGCCTTGCCTCATCCATAGCTTTCTTCCTCAGATGGAAAGTTTCCGCTTTCTACATCCCTTTTGAACTCTTCCAAAGCCTTTCTAAAAAGCTCTGCAGAGTTCAGGTATCTCCTGACAAACTTTGGCTTTATATCTTCCACTAATCCCACAAGATCGTAAAAAACGAGAACTTGCCCGTGGCAGTAGGGTCCCGCCCCTATGCCTATCGTTATAGACCTAGCAGATTGTGTGAGCTCCTTAGCAAGCTCTCTGGGCATTGCTTCGAGCACTATCATAAATGCACCCGCTTCTTCTAATATTTTAAAATCCTTCCTAACTCTTTCTGCCTCCTCCTCTCTACCGACCACCCTGTAGCCTCCTATTGTGTTTATCTTCTGAGGAGTAAAACCTAGATGCCCAACCACTGGAATGCCTATACGTACAAGTTTATAAACCAAATCCGCTATCTCTTCTCCTCCTTCCAACTTAATCGCGTTGGCTCCACCTTCCTTTATTAGCCTACCGCAATTTTCGATGGCTTTTTCCACGCTAACTTGATAGCTCATAAAGGGCATATCTGCTATAATAAAGCTCTCCTTGGCCCCCCTTCTAACTGCCTTTGTGTGATAGATCATTTCCTCCACGGTGACCTCCAAGGTGGAGTCTTTCCCCTGAAAAACCATACCCAAAGAATCACCTACCAGTATGCAATCTATACCCACCTGTTCGCACAGCTTAGCAGACAGATAATCATAAGTGGAGATCATGGTGATCTTTTGTCCCTTTTCCTTTTTATTGAAAAGGGTCCGAATGGTGGTTTTCATTAACTGCTACCCTCTTGTGTAGCCACCTCTGCTTCTATGGCGTTCAAGGCATTGACCAGCTCACCAGCCAAAGTTCTGATGGATTCAAGGTTTTGCATATCTCTAAGTTCTCTTATCAAAGGAAAGAGAATCTCCAAAAGCTTGTCCTTCTGAGGTCCCTCTCCTACCTTTATCTGATAAGCCCCTGCCACCAGAGGGTTTATAATAGCCTGCGTCAACTCTTTTACTTGACGTTTATCTTCCGCTGTGCTCAAAGCTTGCAGTTCTGTGTATATTTTCTTCAAAAGCCCTATGCCAAGCTCAAACTCCTTTGACATTATACTCCTCCTCTAGGTTTCCTCTTATTGATAACTGCAACTTTTTTTATTATACCAAGATATAGAGGGAGGCTGTTTTAAAAATCTCCACCAGGACACTTTTTGAACACCATTTTAAAACTCAACCCTGACTGCTACGCAATAGGGTGTAAATTCACAGATAAAGCTTTTCAACCGAGTAAGCAGGTGGAGGAAAGGGATTACTTTACTTACCTACCTTTATGGCTATGCTATAGGCTCGTAGCTTTTTCAGGAAGTCTCAAATATGGGGGCAATTTCTCACCCGACGTATTAGGAACCATTATGTAAGAATAGTCAAAAAATTCACTGTAAACTTTCAACTCCACACGGTGCATTAGGAACCTCAAACGACCACATTAACTAAAATAAGACATATCAATAATTTTGTCAAGGGGGCACCCTTTTCAAATGAAGTTAATTTTCCGAAATTCGAGATCATGCAAAGTATCGTTCAAAAGCTAAGGGAGTTAGAAGAATACAAGCAAAAATACGGTGGAGTTGTAAAGGCAGAGGATTATCTCACTTAGGAAGACTACACCCTATTCAGTTGCCAAGTTGGACAAGGGTCCTCGTGGAACCCTCAGTTCCCCAGCAGGGTAAAGAAATTATAACACACTTTCAGTCTAAGGTTTCCAAGTAGCCAAAGCCCTGCCCGGTCCTAACGCCTAAGCCATACTGATAGACAAACTTTAAAAGATCCTTGCTTTCTGTGTGAAGCCTGAACTTTCCCAGAAAGCTCCTAATATAACCGCCGTAGTGCTTTATGAACTCTTCCTTTATGCTTATTGGCTCAATCTCAAGGGTTTTTACATTTAAATCTTCTCCAACCAAAGACCTGTAGCGTTTTTGTGTGTTTTCTAATAGCCACCATTTAAAATCTTTGTCCCTTGGAGTGGCGTATTTTTCTTCGGGATTTTTTGAATTTGTTGTCCTTTCTACCACCACAGGAGAAAGCGTTTTAAAAAAGCCCGTTGGTTCGTTCTCCTTTTCAATATCCACACTGACGATTCTAAAATACACATTCTCAAGCTTTGGGTTCATGTTGTGAAGATGGTT
>Ga0209741_1000387_pt1 | contig 11587 bp, 13 predicted proteins | sample OctOCTMetagenome_FD_184734 | JGI IMG/M metagenome (GOLD analysis project Ga0209741, IMG submission 184734) | Hot spring and microbial mat streamer communities from Octopus Spring Streamers, Yellowstone National Park, USA - OCT_B (SPAdes) (version 4) | ecosystem: Environmental > Aquatic > Thermal...
AACCAGCTTCGAGTACCGGGCCCTGGTCAACGCCTTCGTCGTCATACACTCCGCACAACACGCGCCGCGGCCCCCCACCTTCAGAAGGCTGTACGCCCTCGTCGCGCAGGCGGCGTCAAAAATTTAAATGGAGGACCCCCAGTAGGAGGTGGCCCTCTTGCGACCCACTGCGCTACACGCGTTGGCCATTTTCCTAGCCTTCCTCCTGCTGTCGCTCGTGGCGGGGGAGCTCCTCTACCTCTGGCCCGGCGTCGCCGCGCCCTACATCCTGGCGGCGTTGAAGAGAGACCGCTACTCGCTGGCGGCGTCGGCCTTGGCCCTCCTCTACCTGGCGCTACGCGGCGGGTACAGCGATGTCTGGGGCGACGACTTCATGAGCCTCCTGGAGCTGGCCGCTATAGGCATGGCGGCGCTGGAAATCCGCAAGCCCCTCGGCGCCGTGGCCTACGCATACGCCGTCGCCATCACCCTCCTGCCCCACACCTTCTACGGCTACTTTTTCATAATGCTGACCGCGGCGGTGGCCTCCGCGGTGCCTACCCGATGGCACCCCGGCCTCGCCTTCGCCGCCGTGGACTCCGTGGTTATCCTCGCCGATACTTACGACTTCATGCTCATGGAGACTACGTTGATTATAGCCGGCGCCGCCGGGCTAATCGCCGTGCGGAGCCTGCCCGCAAAGCTAGCGTTTTTGCCGCTCCTGGCGCTGGGCGCCGCCGCGGATCAGTTCGTGGTGGACGGATGGACGACGCTGAGCTACCCGCCCACACACCACGCCGACTACGCCATACCTCTCGCCGTACCCATCGCCGCGAAGGCCCTAGCCACCGCCGCGCTCCTCTGGGACGGCAGGAAGAGGATAAACGAGCTGGCGGGGGCCGCCGTGGTGTCGCTCTATCTCTGGCTCGTCCCCAACCCAAGCGGCTACGTCGTCTACTCCCTGCACAGCTGGCCGCTGATACCCCTAGCCCCAACCGCGGCCGCCGCCTACGCCCTCCACAGAACACGCGGCTAGTAGGGGGCTCGACGCGGCCCAAATTTATTAATTAGAAAAATTGACGACAATATGAAATACAGGCTGATGGACGTCTTGGCCTGCCCCTACGACAAGACGTTCCCCCTCCGCCTCTTGGTGATTAAACGCGCTGAGCACCCAGAGAGGCAGTACACCTGGCCCCGGAAGCCCTTCTGCGAGGAGTACTGCTCCTACCGCGACCTCAAGATCAAGGAGCACCCCAAGCCCGACGCCCTCCCCTGCGAGGAGTGCCACAAGTGGGAGATCGAGACGGGGATCATCTACTGCCCCACCTGCGGCCGGTGGTACCCCATCATCGAGGAGATACCCCGCATGCTCCCCGACGAGCTGAGAAACGAAAAAGAAGAGCTGGCCTTCCTAGAGTCCGTGGCGCAGGACCTAAAGAAAGTCGCCCCAGACCTCGCCGATAAGATACTCACCCAGGGCAAACCCTTCAACCTCACCCACAAGAAGTAGTTTCGACGCTAGGGGCTTGAGGCTTTGCGCGCTAGGACTCGACCGAGGAAGCTCCTCTTCTGAATCCTCAAGCTCGCCCAACGCCTGTAGACCCCCGGGCGCAAGACCACGCAGTCCATCCTCAGCTTTAAAACTCCTGCGAGGCCAAGGCCATCTAAAAGCCACCAAGAGCGAGTTAACAGTCCACGCCCACTTCACATCGCCGATCTCGAGCCCGTCGGCCCTTACCCCTCCAGAAAGCCAAAAAGAGGTCTCTCCTCATTAGCCCTACATCACGGCTGATGCAAGTAGATTCGCACTGCGGCGTCGTCCACCCCAGCGTTCTTCGTAGAGAGACAACTACCACCAAAGCGACGATGGGCAGGTTAGGCATTTGCCGAAACGACTGCGTTAGACAACCGCCGCGTTTTGCCATCTGTCGAACGAAAAAAATACCGGAAGGTTTCTTATAGGTATGGAGGTGGTTAAACCTGTGGGGTTCCCGGCTAGATATGTGGCTGTCGGCGCTGTGTCTATGTTGGCGGTTGCGTTGGCTTGGCTTGTCTACACTTGGCCTGTGACGGTGCAGTACTTCCCGACGTACGCCGTGACGTACAGCAAAGGCCTGGGACAGAGCTTCGAGCTGGAGGTTGTCAACGAAACCGGCCACCCAGTCCACTTCTGCGCCTCTATGTACGGCTGGCTCCCCAACGGCTCCTTCATCAAAATCGGCAAGGGATGCGGCATCGGCAGAAGAAGCTTCGACCCCAAGGCCCTCAGGCAGTACGCAGAGGCGTGGAGGGGGTATAAAGGCGTGGAGCCCGGCGTAATCGTCCTACTCACCTATCTAAACGGCACAGAGCCAGACGGCAAGCCCGTGTTGGCAAGGACGGCGAAGAGCTTTACCATACAGCCCGAGAGAGTGGCAAAAGGCGAAAACGTAAAGGCGACGATAAAAGTCAAAGCCAAGCCGCCAAAAAGCGACAACAAACCACGAGAAGGCGCGGAATTCGGCATCTCGTCGCTGTCATGGCCGCCCAGGCGCGTAACCGATGACTGCCTCGTGGATCCCGGATCTGGGGTGCTTATCTGCTACGAGTGGTGGCTTGAAACGGTGTACTACAGCATGCTAGACACGAAGGTGCCGACGGTAGCCGCCAGAATAAGATCGACAACCGACGCGAGATATATAGATTTGATTGACCTTTACTTCAGGATAGATGCCACTACGTCGGCTGCTGTGTATTTCAGCGCAGGCGCCGTCATAAGTTTTGCATCTGCGCGTGATAGCGGTCCGGGCTACTCTGCTGATGTTTACACAATAGTACTTCGCAATACCAGACTCAGAAACAACACTGATACACATCGCATAGGATATTTTGAGCCTCAGGGACGACCTGGCGTGTATGTGGTGGGGTTCTATGGCGATGTGGCTTTGGCTAGGTATAGGGAGTATATTGTGGTGTATCCCTCTGGATTCGCCTCGCCCACTGGCTACGTCGCTGATATATATTACGTGAGGCCTAGCGCGGCTAGGATGCAGAGAAACGTCATAGCGCTGTTTCAAGACGTGGACCCCACCCCCACAGACAACTCAGGATACAGCCAAATCTTCAACAGGCTGTCAAATCACTGGTCGGCCAACTATACGTGGGACGACCGGGCCATACGCTTGAGCTCTGATACAGTTATTAACGCGGTTCGAGGTACACCAGAACTTTCTATTGGTCTACCCCCGATACGGTTACCACCTGGGGTCGACGTCTTCCTTACAGCGGCGGCAGGTGTCGGCATTTCCGCTGGGAGTAGCACAAATATAGTTGCATTAGCTAGGTTAACGGCTTACATAGAAAAATCTTACCGTGACGTCTTAGATATAGAGGGGTGGTATTACTATCCAACCACCTGGTTTGAATTTGGTGGTGGGTCTTATGGAATCCCGTCTATCTTCATGGACTTATACACGTCGCCTGAGATCAGTTGACAATAGAAACAGAATTCTAAGGTTTTTTCTGTTTTGGGTTTTTTCTGTCTTGAACCTTGAGCTTGCGACTTGACAGTCTTAACGCCGCATACAACACCCCTCTTAGGATAGTCTGGATTTTGCGTTCTAGCGCTGTGGTTGGCTGACAGACGCGGCGTAGTTTCCAGTCATAAATGCCAATACTCACCCAAGGCAAGCCCTTCAACCTCACCCACAGGAAATAAGCCGCCGACAGAGTCAGCAGGAACCCGCCAACTTCAACCTCTCAACAGTCTCCTTAGGCTCCACTATCTTTACTTTCTCCGCCTCCTGAGTATCTCTCCCTAAGCTTGCCCAGGTCTACCCCCAACAACCCGCTGTCGTAAGTGACGAGATACACAACGTCTTCGTACCGAGCGGCCGCAAGCGCGGCCTTAATAAATTTCCTGTCGGTCTCGTCCTCCGGGATGTCTACCTCGTACCTCTCCACCACAGTACTCTCGAGGACGTGAAAGACTGGACGCAACACCCGTGGCTCGCATATAAAGTTGCGCGATTTTTGTACAATCCTGCGCAACTCCAGGAGGCGGTTTATAGACCCCGCAAGCTCTGAGGATTCGCCGCATTCACGGGTTCTCGGCTTCACGACTGTTTCATATTCTTTCAGGATATCTAAAGTGAGATATACTGTCACCCTCTGAATAACATCGCTGTAGAGAAGCTGGTTAATCTCCAGAATCGCATCTGAAACAGGTGGCGGTTTGTTGCATGTAATAAGAGCGCTGGAATCAAAAATTACGCCTACCATCAGAAAAGTTTCGCAGTCGCCTTCTCCCAGTCGGGGAGCTTCTCCACAGTCCCGTCTGGGAATATCTTAACTTCCTCAGCTCTAGTCCAGGGGTCCCGCGTGAAGTAGTAGACCTTCACATCCTCTGCCCTTAGCCTGCGCTGAGCGACGAGCTTCGCCAAGGTCAACACCACCAAATCGCTGTGTGTCGTCATTACGACAGTAGCATCCTTCTCCTCGACAACCTTGACCAGCCGCTCCACGAATTCCATGACTATAAGCGGGTTCTTGTGGATCTCCGGCTCCTCCACCACCACCAAGGCCCTCCGCGGCATCCTCCTAGCTAGCGTGTCCAATATGACGAAATCGATAAAACCTTCTGGGGCGAGGTCAAGGGGGAGCTCAACGTATGGGTCCCGGTAGGTGAACTCTAGTAAGGAGAAAACCGGCGCCGTCTTTAGCATAAATGCGCCGACGCCGCTTACCCCGCCCATCTGGGGCTCGATGTCTATTCCTGCGAATGCCCGCAAATAGTCAGAAATAAACACGGGGAGGGGAGGCGCCGCAGGCAACGACTTAAGAACCTCGGCAAAGAAGCTGACAAAGCCGGCGACCCAGACCGCCTCGGGTCTCTTCACCACCTCTCCCACCGCCTTGTGTATAGTCAACATGACCTGGAGATATGCAAGTCTCCTGGCGGGGAGGAGATACGCCTCACCTGCGCCCCGGGAAGACGTCGTAAACTTGCCGCCCTCCTCCACGCGGATCTCTGCATCGTCCAGCCTAATCACCACCGGGTACTGCGCCCTCCCACCCACGTTTCTGGCCAACTTATCAAAGCCGTAGCCATACAGCTGGGTCACGAAATCCGCCGGGTTCTGCGGCATCCGCGCGGCTAGGTACACGGCGTACGCCACGCTCGACTTGCCAGAGGCGTTGAGCCCCATAAATACGTTAATCCTCCCCAGCGAAAGCTTGAGCTCCTCCACACAACGCCAGTTCTGGACATACACCTCCACGGCTCCCTCCACGCACAACATAAAAAATAATGTAGCGCGCGTTCAGCGGGGCGTAGCCATGACTTAAAAACAACAAGTACCCTTTGTATCGTGACTGTCGCGGGCTTTGGGCTCGCGAGAGTCCTCAGATGTGCAGTTGAGGAGCTGGAAAAGGCCGTGAAGCTGGGCGACATCCTCCTCTATAGAAACGCCGCGGACAAGGTCTTCCTAGCCCTCGTCATTGCTGTCAACGCCTACATAGCCGCCGTGGAGGGCGTCGAGCCGACGAGCCACGTCGAGAGGAGGAAGATTCTGAGGAAGATGGGCAGGGAGGATCTGAGGGCCCTCTACAGCGACCTCATGAAAACTCTACACGAAGAGGCGTTCTACCAAGGCATTTACCAGCCCGACGAGGTGCAATACGCCGTGAAGAAGGTAGAAGAAGTAATAGCGCAACTGGAGGAAGAGGTGGGGAGGAGGCGCGGACATCCTGCGCCGCAGTAACGTTAAAAAATACGCCGCCGAAAAAGCTGTGGCTCTCCGCATCTTAGCCGTTGCTACATTACTGGCCGCGGCGGCGTTGGGCCTCGGCGTTGTGGAGAAAAGCCTATTCGTGGCGGTGCCGCACTACGTAACGGCTGTGTGCATCGGCCAAGACGTATTCTATGTGATGTCACGCGGCGGAGCTGTGGTCGCGATCTCCGCTTTGAACGGAAGTTTACTCGGATACGTAAAAATACCAGATCGAGTTGACTGTGTTGCCTCCGGGGATAAGCTCTACCTACTGACCGACGACGGTCTCTACGTTTTCGACAAGACCCTTCGCGAGATACAGAGGGTTAAGCTCGATGGGTGGATCTACATACCACCGCGGCTTCCCCCTATCGATCCCAACATCCACGTCTTTACACTTCGCGAAGACAAGCTCTATGTTGTTGTCCGTCGCGTTGACGGCGTTTTCTTAGTGGTTTTGGATGCTAACGACCTGCGCCTCCTTGAAACGCATAGGCTACCCAGCGAGGAATGCGTCTACCGGGGCCTAGCTAGGGGCGATGAGGTAGTGGCTTACGGCAGGTGTTTCATCGATGGGCGTGATAAAGTTGTGATAATGAAAGGTTCGGAGAGGAAAACCGTCGAGATAGTCGGCTGGGCTCCGTTAGTGCTGTCGCTAAGGGGACAGCTCTACGTCGCCTCGGGCACGACGCTGACGATTCTTGATAGCAATGTAAGCAGGTCATTTCCGGATTCGATAGTAGACATCGAGACGGACGGGCGCTATATATACGTGTTGTATATAGGAGGAATTGCAAAGTTAACTCCCCAGCTAGATCTGGTTGCTGAAGCTCGTGCGGCCTACTCTTCCATTGATATTGAGATACGCGGCGACAGGTTGTACCTAGCAGCGCTTAGCCACGGAGTGAATGTCAAGATAGTGAGATTGGGGAACTACACAACTGGGGCGGTCGTCTTCTGCTATTACACGATTCCGCTTTTTGAGAGGATTGGGGTTGGAATAGCCGGAGAGCCGCTGGCTGACTGTTGCTGTTTTTCTAGGGAGGATGTGTTGCCGGGGTGGCACCTGCTGGAGGTCTGGTCCTCTGGCGATCTCAAGCGGTTAATATTTCTCTTAGGCAGAATCCCTAGATGGGATGTATTAATGCCATCTGAGCTTAAAGAGAGCTACGTGGTGTATGTTGAGCCGGGAAAGACGACATATCTAATAGACGTAGATCCCGCAATTATCTACATAGCGGCGGCCGCCGTCTTACTCGCCTACCTACTCGTCAAGCCTAAATATGAGAGCTAAGGCGCTCCTCTTGCTGACCTTAGCCGTTGCCGTAGGCGTCTCCGCGGGCGAGCTGTGCCGCCAGGGAGACGCAGTCAAGATAGTGATAGTAGACTTCTGGGAGAGGCCTGTGGAGTTCCATTACTACGTCCACATCGGCCACAGCTACTGGGCTGGCCGCGGCTTGGAGCTAAACCTGCGTGGAACATACGAGTGGCTTGTGGTTTCCATCCCTCGGCAAATCCAAGAGGGAGGTGTCTACATGGAGCTGGCCAGGTGGCGTGAGGTTGCTGTGGTCTTCATAGATGGAAAGATCTGCGTCTCGGGGTTCGACGACTACCGCGTTGAAAACGGCACGTTGAAGATAATCCTCCACAGAGACGGAGTCACATACCGGGAGGCGGCTACCGCCGGAGCCGCCGTAGCGGCGTTGACGGCCGCGATGTATCTAGCGGAGCGGAGACTCGTCAAGCATCTACGGCGCGCGGACGGCGATGTCAAGACCTGATAAATCCCAGGCTGTACTATTTTTTAGGATCTGGCCGAAGGTTGCCGCGATGAGGTGGTTAATCGCAGTTTCGCTAGTTATTGCGCTTGCCGTCGTCATCCTACACGCCGCCGATGTCTACAAGACAGAGGGCTTGAACCTCGTCGGGCTAGACAGAGGAACTGACCGCGCGTATACGCCCCAGAGGATGAGGGTGGAGGTGGTGGACTTCTGTGGGAGGGTGGTGGAGGTGCCCATAGCCGTTGGAGGCGCCAATGTCGCCTTTGGTCTTGGCTCCGTGGAAGTAGCAATTCCATCGCGTAGCTATAACGCTTTTACATTCTACCTCTGGCGTCTTGACAACCAAGTTGCCCACGCAACGGTGACGAGGACGCCGGACGGGGGCGTGTTTGTCCGAATCGATGGGAGAATGGGTGGGGAATATGAACTTCACGGCGACGTGTTGATAATCCGTCTTTACAAAGACAGACTCACCTATAAACACGTTTTACTTGTAGCGGCCGTGGTGATCCTCGTGGTAGCCGCAATCATCGGCATAGAGATGATGGCTAGATGGGAGATGCGGAGGCGGCGCAGATCCACATGACGCGCCCTCCGCACAGCGACTCCACCGCCGCAAACAGCTAGCCCGTAGTGACTTCGGAACATGTATATAAATCGCTAGGGTCGTTGTGCAAGCCCTCGCGGCGTTGCTTATCCCCGCGCGCATCGGGGGTCTCTTGTTCTTACTGGCAACTCAAAATTTTTATACAGATATGTGGAGAAGGTCTCGGCGTGTCAGGTGCTGTGAAACAGGTCGCCGTATCCGGCGGGAGGTACAGGTTGACAGCGTATAGAGACGGGGTCGCCTATGTATAGGTGGCCGCTTTTGCGGCCATCGCCGTAACCTCCCCAACTCTCATCTCGCATATGGAGGAAAGGCTACGGAGACGCAAGGCGGGACATGCGGCGCGTCTCGACTCGCCGCGGGGCTTTTGCAGTGCGTAGCGCCGCACGCAATCGGCATTTACGCGGCTTAAAGTGGGGCTTCGGCTACGGTGTCGCGCTTCCAGGGTCTGTCTATGACGAGCCTTGCCTTGTAGTCTCCGCGGCCCAGCCCCCATATCTGGCCAGACTCTATGCCTAAGGTGGCAGTCTCGAAGGGATCCACGGCGCCTTTGATTACGTAGATGCCCGGCCTGCCTGCCACTATGACAGCCCCCGTAGATGTGCTGCCGCGGCTTTCCGCCAACTTAAGCTTCATCTGGCGCGGGCCTAGGTCGGCCACCAGCTCCACGCGGGCTGACCTCGCCTTGACGGGCCAGAACTCGAGGACGGCCTCGGCGATGCCGGCCTTGACCTGCACCGTGGCTCTGGCGTAGTCCCCCTCCTCGGTGGTGAGGACCAGCGTCGCCGGCCCCCTCTCCGCGGTTAGGCTCGGCTTCACCGCGGCGACGTAGTGCCCCCTACAGCAGTCGTCAAGTATCTCGTAGGCGGGTAGCCAGAGGAGGAGCCAGTTGTCCCCCGCCGCGGCTAGATAATGAGAGGCGTGTCCCCAGTCCAGAGCCTCAAGCCGCTCCGCGGGGCCGCCCGGCTCGAAGTAATGCTCAGCTATTCTGTTTCTCCCGGCTACGTAGTAGTAGGAGTATATGTAGCCCGGCACGGCGAGAAGCGGCCTCTTGAGCCTTCCGTCGCACTCCACGACGTTGAGAAGCTCCTCGAGTTGTCTCTTGTTTCTGCGGCAGAGCGGGATATTGACGGTAAACCCAAATACCGTCAACGACAGCGGAACGCACAGCCAACCGCTAGAGTGGCTGGTCAGCGGCTTGACGCAGGTCATGTCTCGGCGGCGTAGTAAGACCTACAGCGGGCCTCTACGTGTAGTACCTCGCGGAGGGTTTTGCAGAGGGCAGCGGCGCCTACCCTCGCCGCGTAGCTCCAGAGGAGGCCCCGTTCCAGGGGGGTCAAGGCGGCGTCTGGCTCGGTGTGGCGGGAGACGCGGTCAACCAAAACGTAGATAGTCTTGGCCACCGACATTGCGCGGGTCTTCACGTCGAAGTGCGGCCAGTGCTCGTCGCATTTATACACCGAGACCAAGGCCTTGGCGTAGATGCGGGGCCAGCTGAACATAAGGTTGTCCAGCCTCACGTTGGCCGCGACCCGGCAGGGCCTGCCGAAGGAGACTGTGTACTCCGCAGGTCCCGAGGCGGAAAAGGAGGGGTTCTCCAAGTCGAGTTCTCCCAGCTCGGGGAGATCCACGGAGAAATCTGGGGAGAGGTTTAATAATGTTGATTGAAACTATATCTTGAGCGCGATGTGGCCGTTTAGGGCTTTTTCAAGCCTCTTCTCTACGTCGTCCCAGTTCACCACGTTCCACCAGTTGTCTACGTAGCTTCCGCGGTCGTTTTTGTACTGGAGGTAGTAGGCGTGTTCCCACACGTCTAGCGCCAGGAGGATTTGGGCGTCTGCGGCGTGCATGAGGTTGTGCTTCTCTATCTGGAGGATGAGCAACTGCTCTTCCAACGGCTCGTATATGAGGATGGCCCAGCCGACGCCCTCCACGTTTTTTGCGGCTTGGGAGAACTCCTCCTTGAACTTGTCGAAGCTTCCGAAGAACTTGTTGATTAGGTCTGCCGTCTTTCCGCCGGGCTTGCCGCCGCCTTTGCCGTGGGGCGCCATGTTGGGCCAGAAGATGGAGTGCATCACGTGGCCGTTGAGGTGGAAGGAGAGGTCCCTCAGCACGGCCCTTATGTCTATCTGCTGGAGCTCGCCTTTTCTGAACTTCTCCAGCTTCTCAAGCGCTGCGTTGGCGCCGTTGACGTAGCTCTGGTGGTGCTTCTGGTGGTGGAGCTTCATTATCTCCTCGGCGATGTAGGGCTCCAAGGCGTTGTAGGCATATGGGAGCTGTGGTAGGGTATACCTTTTTGTTGTTACCATGGCACCTCTCCGTTTTCACCATTTAAACATAATACAGACGCCGCATTTGCGACGCGAAACGACGCAATAGATTTGGAAACTCGCCGCAAGCCCCGTTGGCCGGTGCGGTGAAGACCCTTGCCAGATGGGCTTGCCGCCGTGGTTGACCTCTGCGTAGAGGCCGGATGGACAGCTCAACACCGCCGCCCTCGGAAAGGCTTGTGTAGTGGCTGAGTTTTATGAGAGAGGCGGTTTAGGGGCAGTCCTCTACCATGAGTTCGTCGCCTTCTATCCTGTATTTCGCCGGGGTGAGGGGCTCCGTGGTGAGCTCCGGCACTAGGGATGTGCCGGTTTTGAGGTCGAACTTGGCCCAGTGGCATGTGCAGACCAAGACGTCGCCTTCCAGCTGGCCTGCCGTGGTGAATTGGCAGAAGGCGTGGGGGCACTGGTCCCGGTAGACGTATATCTTGCTCCCCGTCTTGACGGCGAAGCAGTCTGTGCCGGGTATGGGGGTTATGGACCCCTCCCTTATCTCTGAGATTTTTATCCGCATGGTGCGGAGGCGATCTGTGGATTTAAGTCAGTCGGCCGTGAGGAAGCGCTCCACGAGCACGAGGGCGGCGGCCGTCGCGGCGGCGGAGAAGGCGGCGAGGTAGATAAACGCCGTTGCGTCGGGCGGCGTGCCGTAGGTCACGGCGTCTCTGCCGAGCTCCGTCAAGTAGGTCAGTGGATTGACGGCGCTTATGGCCTTGAGCCACTCTGGGAAGAACTGCTTGGGGAATAGGGCGGTGGAGGTGAACATCAGCGGCATCATTATGAAGTTGCCGACGACGACGGGGGCGTGGAAGTCGCTTGTGTTTACCGTAAGCGCCGTGAAGAGTGCGGCGAAGCCCACGCCCGCGGCGACCAAGGCGGCGACCCAGAGAAGAAGGCTTGCGGGGTTTACCGAGTAGCGCACGCCCAGAAGGGCGCCTACCGCCAGTATCACGGGCACCGTAAGGAGGCCTCTGGTGGCGGCGCCGAGGGCCTTGGCGAGGAACACGGCGGCCTTAGGCGTCGGCGTGGCGAGGACCCTCCTTAGGTACCCCATCCGTCTGTCGAAGACTAGGCTCGCGGAGCTGAACATCCCCGTGGTCATCACAGTTATCGAGGCCATGCCGGGCAACATGTATGAGAGGT
>Ga0209741_1000390_pt1 | contig 11554 bp, 12 predicted proteins | sample OctOCTMetagenome_FD_184734 | JGI IMG/M metagenome (GOLD analysis project Ga0209741, IMG submission 184734) | Hot spring and microbial mat streamer communities from Octopus Spring Streamers, Yellowstone National Park, USA - OCT_B (SPAdes) (version 4) | ecosystem: Environmental > Aquatic > Thermal...
CTACCGAATCTGGTGAGGACGCGAACTCCCAAATCTCCGAGTCAATTTTGTACCTTCTGAAGGCGGGCAGCGGTACGACCTCGCTCTTCCAAGTCACGTCTGGTTCAACGTCTTTCAGTTCTGAGCGTACCCTGTCCTTGAAACGCTCCAGATCCAGCCAACTTTCGGTGCACTCCTCAGGTCTAAGGAGGCTTATCGGTGCGAGGAACCTGATCTCGCACTCGTCGTAATGTCCTGATGAGGTTAGATGGTGGGCGATCGCGTAAGATGAGAAACGACTCCTGTAGGTCCTGTCGCTACGCTCTACCCTGAACAATACTGGACTGTATTTGATCTGTCCGAGAAGCTGGTAAACAACGAGCTTTCTCATATCCCGTGCACCAGCCGGTGTAGGCCTCTCCCTAAACGGTATAGCAAGGCAGGAATTATATAAGCTGTGATCAGTAGTCAATGCTCGTACAGCAAATTGCTAAAGGCTTGACACGTCACCAATATCCCTGTTATCCCGTACTCTTTTGGCATACCACCCACCCTCAACCTCATCTATTGTATAGAGTTCGAATGAATGATAGGGAGCGGATTCGTGATCCTCTCAGTCCTGATCCTTATCATCGCTCGCTTCAAATTGTCTTTGGAAGCGTCTTTCAACGCCCTCAGAACGTCTTTATCGCTTGCCTAGCTCAATATGCCTTTCACCACGCTCCCGAAGGCGTAGACTCGAGCACCAGGCAATGTCGAATCGGTGAGGTCCGTCCGGCGATAACATCCAAGGCGGACTACGAGGTAAAGATGAGCAGGAGACTCGTGAGGGAACTGTACAGGGGAGGCCTCAGAAACGCCGAGCTGCAGCGTGGAGTCTGGACGCTGGGGCCTGATATCTCTGAGATGAGGGGGAAGTGAGGGTCTGGTCGGATATGCCATGTGGTCTCTGAAGGCATATACAGGCCAGTAAGGGTCGAGGTGATGCTGACGAGGAACGCGGCGATACACAGTGGAGAATACCTCCTGGCTGAGCTGAACGGCAAGATAGTCGTGCTACAGTCCAAGGGCGTCTTCGTCAAGCGCCAGACATCGAGCTACGACGAGAAGCTACTAATGGACGGAGTGATAAAGGAGGACGGAGACGCTTGGCTTTGATGTCTACTTTCCGTATATTATGAAGTCTACGACAACATTGTTTATTGCATGATACAAGAAACAGGACCAAGTGCTTCTTGTTATCAGAAAGAGGACTGATATTATCGAGGCCCAAACAATCATATAGATGAATAGCGCCAGCCCGAACCACAGATGTATTGCCGCGAATGCGAGGACGCTTACGGCTACGGAGGCCGTGGTGCTGTTGATCAGTTTGGGCAGCCTTGTTAGAGCGTAGCCCCTAAAGAATGCCTCCTCGAAGAAAGCTGCGCCCAGAGCCCAGATCGCAACGGGAAGCGCGTTAAACCCCTGAACGCTATAACCCCACCTACTCCACGAAATGCCCAGATGACCCAAAACGTAGTTAACAGGTAACCAAAGGGAGAAGGCGACAAGCCACAAAGATACCGCCAGGACTATCTCCCTCAAACCCAGCTTTCCAACGTATATCGATCTAAACCCTCCACCCTCTTTCTTTGCTACTTGGAGAAGTACGGTGAAGCCTACAAGTTGTGAGAAAGTGTAGATGAGTGCCCCCCAAGGATTATCCGGGTCAGGCCTAACCACAGCGTAAAGTAGAACGGCTAGACCGTAGTAGCCGGGAATGGCCACGAAAAGCCCCAAAATCGGTAGATATGATTTTTGCGAATTCATACGCATGGTACCGCGGAAAAGTTTTACTTAAACCTTTTAGGGTCTCTGGCTGGTACTGACAAGTTTTACTTAAGCCTTTTGGGATAGTCTCTGGCCATGATCCACGCAATCGATGTCGTACTGGACTCCTTCTCCAATCTATTTCGATCCCACAGTTACTCACCTGATAGAGAAGATCTGTTCTGGTGTTCTCTTTATAGCAGGCCTCAGCTAAGGGAAATGCAAAGAAAGGAAGAAGAGAGAAGAGCATAGAAGAGTTGGTAATTGCAATTGCAGCGATGCACAACGTCATCAGGACAGGAGGAGAGGAGGTAGTACCAACTTGACAGTGTCGTTCGATCATAGACTAATGCTTAAAACATTGGAAGGGCCTATTCGCAATAACGGCAGACAGGATGATGATAGCAAGCGGACGAATCTGCGGCTCAGGTGTAGAACAGCTTGACCTCCTCCGAGAGCTGTGACGTGGCGATCAGCTTGGCGACGTTCGGCTTCGGCTTCCTGATCACGGGGTAACCGCAGTTGGGGCACCTTAACTGGGCCGCCCTGGGCGTTATGTCCTTTTCAAAGAGGTAACCGCACCTGACGCACTGGTAGAAGATTTGCTGCTGTGCCATCGCATCCTTTGACCTTTAGGGCGAATATCAACGTTTTTGGCATGCCGACCCCCTGCACCGTCCGGAAAGAAGTGTGGAGAGGATTGGGGCTGATGAGGGCAGTGGCGAAAGCCTACACCATGCAGGCGCTGGTGAAGTACCACGGCCTCAGGGATTGGAGGCTCCGGATACCGTACCACGACAGCATATCGGTCAACACGGACGTGGCCTACGTGGTCGCGGAGGTCAGCTTCGGCGAGACGGAGGAGGACCTCGTCGTCGCGAACAACACGCAGCTCACGGGAAGGGCGAGGGAGAGGGTAGTTGCGGTGCTGGACAGGGTGAGGGAGCTGGCTGGGATCGAGGAGCGTGCCTTTGTGAGGACCGAGAATTATCCTAAGGTTTGGGCGAAGGGCCTGGGCTTCTCTTCGGCCGCTGGCGCCTCGATCGCTATGGCAGCCTACTTCGCCGCAGGCCTCGACAAAATCTACGGAAGGGACGAGGCTCTGATCTCGAGGATAGCGAGGCTCCTCGCCGGATCGGCTTGCAGGTCAGTGGTGGGGAAGTACGCCAGGTGGTACGCTGGGACCAACGATCAGGACAGCTACGCCGTGAGGTTCGCCGACGAGAGGAACCTCCCCCTTCGCTTCGCGATCGTCCCGCTCGGGATGGAGGCCACGACCGAAGAGGCCCACATGGAGGCCGAGTCCTCTCCGTACTTCGGGAGGAGGATAGAGGTCGCGAACGAGAGGTGCGACAGGGTTGAGAAGGCGATAAAGGAGGGAGACTTCAAGACCTTCGGCCTCGAGGTGGAGCGGGACTCGCTCGAGCTCCACGCCGTCACGATGACAGGCTCCTCCGGCATGATCCTGATGACTCCCGACTCGCTTAGGGTTATCGAGCTCGTGAGGCAGATGAGGAGAACGGGCATAGAGGCCTACTTCTCGATGCAGACGGGGCCCACCGTCTACGTCAACACCCTCCCGGAGCACATCGACGAGGTCGTCCAGAGGCTGAGGGAGGCGGGGTTCGAGGTGATGGTCTCAGGGATAGGAGGGGGTGCGGAGCTGATCTCTCCCTGAAGGCGCCGTTATATGAGAGAGGGTCTTCGACGAGGATGTGAAGTTCGGGATCTGCCTTCCCAACTTCGGCAACAACTTGAGCAGGGAGATATTGGTGGCGTCGGCGGTGGAGGCGGAGGAGCTCGGCTACGACTCGGTCTGGACGACGGACCACATGACGATAGGCGCAGCGCACCCGTATCCTTACGGCAAGATCCTCGAGTCGCTCACGACCCTGAGCTTCATAGCCGCGAAGACGGAGACGATAGGTCTAGGGACATCAGTTGTCGTTATGCCCCTGAGGCCGACGCTGCTCACAGCCAAGCAGTTGGCAACGATCGACTTCCTCTCAGGAGGCAGGCTGACGGTGGGCGTAGGTGCAGGATGGGAGCCGACCGAGTTCAGAGCCTTCGGCGTCGACTTCAGGAAGAGGGGGAAGCTTCTGGAGGAGCAGGTGAGGCTCCTGAGGGTTTTCTGGTCCAGCGAGAGGCCCGTATTCGAGGGGACCATCGTGTCAGGGACGTGATCTTCAGCCCGCTCCTGTTGCAGCCCGGAGGACCTAGGATCCTGATCAGGGGCAACACCGAGAAGGTCGTGAGGAAGGTACTCGCGCTAGGCGACGGTTGGCACTTCACCGGCATATCCCTTGACGAGCTGGAGGAGAGGACGGCACAGATCAGGTCATCGGGGAGGAGCGGCTATGTCGTCAGCGGCCGGTTGACCGTCAAGCTCGACCCTAAAGCGAGGAGCAAAGAGACGAGGGCGAGGTCCGGTGAGAGGCGGTACGTCGTCGGCGGAGGGCCGTCGGAGGTGGCCGAGGGTCTCTCGAGGTACGCGAGGATGGGTGTTGAGCACGTGGCCGTCTACCTCGGCGACCACCCGCTCGAGAAGCTGCTTGCCAAGATGAGGGAGTTCGTCAGAAACGTAGCTCCCTTGGTAGGATAGCGTTTCGGAAATGCCGAAGGTCTTCACCTGACACACTCCGAGCAGAGGAGCCTACTTGGACCTTCCCTTCACGGAGAAATATGACCAGTAGGAAATCAGGACGTGGACTTCTCCGAATCTCCGGAGCACAGGCTCTTCAGGGAATCGGTCAGAGAGTTCTGCAGGAAGAACGTCGAGCCGATCTGGATAGAGGTAGACGAGAAGGGCGTGATACCAACTGACCTGATCGAGAGGATGGCGCAGGCAGGGATCTACGGTCTCACGATATCGGAAGAGTACGGCGGTCAGGGGGGAACCTTCACGGAGGCGGCGATAGCCGGTGAGGAGCTGGCGTATTACGGCCCTGCGCTCTCGATTGCAGTCCTCTTCCTGATCCAGGCTTCGTGGCCCTACGTCTTGCAGCTCTACGGCACAGAGGAGGCGAAGGGCGAGGTCCTTCCGGAGATAGCGAAGGGGAGGGCGGCGATGGGCATCTCGAGCACCGAGGCCCACGGAGGGAGTGACGTCTCCGACGTGAGGCTGAGGGCCGTGAGGGAGGGGGACGAGTGGGTCATCACCGGAGAGAAGTCGATGACCTCGCTTCCCACCGTGATCGAGTCGCTGAGGTGGGGCGGAGGGTGGTTCACGATCGCGAGGACCGGCGACCCGGCGCTGAAGCACAAGACCATCACGGACTTCTTCGTCCCGATGAAGAGGAACGGCGTAAGGGACCCCACGATAAGCTACAGGCCTTGGACCGAGATAGCGAGGAGGGGGCTCGACACGTCGGTGATCACCTTCAACGGGACCAAGGTGAAGGATCACTACAGGATAGGAGAGGTCAACGGCGGCTTCAAGATCGCGATGGAGGGCTTCAACCTCGCGAGGAGCATGATAGGCGCTGTCACGGTCGGATGCGCCAGGTGGCTCCTCGACCAGGGCCTCGAGTGGATCAGGAAGAGGGAGGTCTTCGGGAGGCCGATAGCTTCCTACCAGTCCATCAGCTTCAGGTTCGCGGAGCTGGCGAAGGAGCTAGAGGCCGCGAGGCTCCTCTGCTACAAGGCCGCGTGGGTCGCAGACCGCTACTACTTCCACAAGGACCCGAGCGTCTCCCTCAGCGACGTGGCCCTCTACGGCGCGATGGCTAAGCTGAAGTGCGCTCCCCTGGCGGTCGAGATCGGCATGGAGGTGTCGAAGTGGTTCGGCGGTTCGGCGTACTATAAAGAGGTGCCTTTGATGAGGGCGTGGCTCGGTGCCTTCAGCTACGTGGTGGGTGCCGAGGGGACGGAGAACATCATGAAGCTGATAATCGCGAGGACGCTAATCGGTCGCGATCTGGTCTGAACGCCCGGGACTTCGTGGCAACGGCAACGTCACCTTCCGCACCTCTTGTCCCGCTGAACCGCTGGGCGCTTCCTCTCGTTCCGGAGCACAGGGATTCCGCGAAGCCGCGAAAGGACGGGTGAGGCTCCTCCGCTCTTACGGCTGGCGCTCTCCTCGCTCTCAGATTTTTTACCGGGTTGAGGATGGGGACGCCCGATGGCGAGGGGAGGAACGAGGCCGTTGTACAAGCTGTACGAGGTGACGCAGGACGGAAGGTTGGTGAGGAGGACAAGGTTCTGCCCGGTCTGCGGCGAGGGTTACTTCATGGCCGATCACGGAGACCGGTATTACTGCGGCCGTTGCCACCACACGATCTTCAAGACCGCAGAGGCTCCGAAACCGGCTCCCGCCAGACAAAGGAGGAAGTGAGGAGTCAGGGTTCAGGGACCATCGACCTTAGAACCGACTCCGCGAAGGCCCTGACCTCCTCGTTCACCTCCACCACCACTACGCCCTCTCCCGGCTGACCGTAGACGACGATCCCTCCGAGAGGGGAAAGGTGGACGGCTGCGAGGGCCAGAAGGTCCTCCTCCCCCTCAACCACCACGTGGACCCTTTTCCCTGAACGGATCGCGTCGCCAATGGCCTCGAAGGCCTCCCTCGAGATCGTTCCAGGCTCGTTCCTGCACCTCACGACCAGATCGACTTCAGGTCTGACCTCTGAAGTCGCCTCCCTCATCGTCCTTCCGTCGGTCACGTAGACGACCCTCTCAGGTGAGAGCATCGATGCCGTCGAGCTGACCACGTCGCCCACAACGATCAGAGGGCCTTTTCGTCCGGCAAGGATGGCCTCCAGCTCCCTCCTGACCTCATCCGGCGTGCCCCTGATCAGGCGGCCCAGGGGCCTCCTAAGGAGCTGGCGATGATCCTCCTTGAGCCTGAGGATCCTCGCACCTGAAGGGAAGACCTCACTCGACCTTGATCGCATACCTGCCGGGCTTAGTGATGTTCAGGAGCTTGGCCAGCTCCGACTCCTCAGGGACCAGAACTATCACAAGGCCCGAGAAGGTGTTGGAGAGGTTGGTGGAGCCGCAGTTCCAGCACCTGTCGCCAGTCGTGATGGCCCTGCACTCCCTACAGGCCCTCTCCTTCAGCGACCCTCACCTCTTGGCTGGTGGTTTAGGTGCGAGTTGCTGCTCGATCCACTCGAGCTTCCCGAGGTAGGGCTGCCTCGTTGTGAGGCCGACCTTTCCGCCCGAGATTGAGACGGCGACGATCCTTGCCCTGACCCTGTCTCCGACGGCGAGCTTGAGCCCGGACTTAGTGGCCACCAGCTCCATGTTCTTCCTGTCAAACGAGACGTACTCGTCGATGATTTGGGAGAGGTGCAACAGGGCGTCGACGATGCCGATCCTGACGAAGGCCCCGAACTCCGTTACGTCCACCACCTCGCCCTCCACGACCTCCTGGACCTGCGGGATGAAGACTAGGAGCGTGCAGACCACCTTGTGGTAGGAGGCCGGGTCCTTCGGCAGCAGGACGCCTGTCGGGTCGACCTCGGCATCGATGACCGCCACCACGTAGCCGAGGTCTTCGTCGACGAGGCCCTCGTAAGCGCTTGAGAGTTTCTCCATCACCAACCTCTTCAGCGGCCTCCCGAACTCCCTCGGTTCTATCCCGACGACGTCCTCCACTTGGACCAGAAAGAACATGACCCCAGCTGGGTGAGGCGAGCATCACCACCTTATTATAGCTAGCTCGACGCTGTGCCGGTGACTCTTGTGGCCAATCCGTGGCGGGCTATCCATCAATTGGCAATTTCGGGCGGTCATACCGTACACGATTTATCAAAATGTGGTAGGTCGGCGTTGGGCTTATCACGGACCGAGGGCATACAACGTATGGGCTGTGAGGGAAAGACGCATTAGGCGCCAGCAGGCGATGATGCGTTTGGATGTACGACGTTGAGCAATACCCGGTGAAGAAGATCGTCAAGAGGGACGGAATGGTCGTTGACTTCGATCCGGAGCGTATCAGGAACGCGATAAGGAAGGCGATGGTCGCTACAGGGAGGCTCGACGAGCAGCTGCTCGACAGGGTGACGGAGTACGTCCTCCAGCTGATCGCGGAGAAGTTCGGGTCTGAGAGGATACCGCACGTCGAGGACGTCCAGGACCTCGTGGAGCTGACGCTCGTGAAGTTCGACCTTTACGAGGTCGCCAAGGCCTACATCCTGTACCGGAAGGAGAGGGAGAGGATCAGGAAGGAGAAGATGAGGATCCTCGAGAAGGACAGCCTCGACGAGGTCGACAAGAGGTTCTCGGTCAACGCGCTCCGTCTGATGGCGTCGAGGTACCTGTTGAGGAACGAGGAGGGGAAGCTGATCGAGGGCCCGAAGCAGATGTTCCAGAGGATAGCGTCGCTCATCGTCATACCTGACATCCTCTACGACCCGAGGGTCTTCGACGTGAGCAGGGGCCAGAGGGTCCAGCCGCACGAGGAGTTCGACCCAGTGCTGTGGGAGGGCAAGCTGGGTCTCAGGGACGGGGATGGGAACCTGCTCTTCACATGGAACCGTTGGCACCTCGACCGGATGAAGAACCTGTACGAGCGGCTCAACTCGGAGGGTGCGATGAAGGTCCCCTTCTCCAGGATCGTCGAGATGATACAATCGGGTGAGTTCGACGACCACGCGGAGGACTACCTCAAGTACTACAACCTGATGGCCGAGAAGAAGTTCATGCCCAACAGCCCTACGCTCTTCAACGCCGGCACAAGGCTGGGACAGCTCTCAGCCTGCTTCGTCCTTCCGATCGAGGATAACATAGAGTCGATCATGAAGGCGGCCACCGAGGCGGCGATGATCTTCAAGAGCGGCGGCGGCATCGGGATCAACTACTCGAAGCTCAGACCGGAGGGCGACATAGTCGCGTCGACATCGGGCGTCGCATCGGGGCCTGTCACCTTCATGCGGATCATCGACACGGTCACCGACGTCGTCAAGCAGGGAGGGAAGAGGAGAGGGGCCAACATGGGGATCCTCGAGATCTGGCACCCCGACATCGAGAAGTTCATCAGGGCGAAGGAGCAGCCGGGAGTACTCGAGAACTTCAACATCAGCGTCCTGATCGAGCCCTCCTTCTGGGAATACCTCGAGAGGAACGAGCCTTACCCGCTGATCAACCCGAGGAACGGAAAGGTCTGGGGAAGGGCTAACCCGAGGCACCTCTTCAGGCTGATAGCTCAGATGGCCTGGAAGACGGCAGACCCAGGGGTCCTCTTCCTCGACAACATCAACAGGAGGAACGTGCTCAGGAGGGCGCTGGGCGAGATCAGGGCGACCAACCCCTGCGCTGAGGAGCCACTCTACGAGTACGAGGTCTGCAACCTCGGGTCGGTCAACCTCTACGCCTTCGTGAAGAGGGTGAACGGGAGGGCCGAGATCGATTGGGAAGGGCTTGCGGAGACCGTCAGGATCGCGTACAGGTTCCTCGACAACGTGATCGACGTGAACAACTACCCGCTGAAGGAGATCGACGAGATGGCCCACAAGACGAGGCGCGTCGGCCTCGGGATAATGGGGCTCGCCGACATGCTCTACGCGCTCAGGATACCCTACAACAGCGAGGAGGGCTTCGAGACGATGCAGAGGGTCATGGAGTTCATCGCCTGGCACACCTACATGGAGAGCGCGAGGCGCTCGAGGGAGAGGGGTCCGTTCCCCCTCTACTGGCAGAGCAGCTATCCTGACGGAGAGCTTCCGCTCGAAGGCTTCTACCACAGGGAGCTCTGGACGATGGACTGGGACAGGGTCGTAAAGGAGATCAAAAGGAACGGCATAAGGAACAGCTTCCTCCTCTCGATCGCGCCGACTGGGAGCATCTCGATGCTGGTAGACACCAGCTCTGGCCTCGAACCGGTCTTCGCGCTCGTTTACGAGAAGAGGGTCACGGTCGGAACGTTCTACTACATCGACCCGGAGTTCGAGCGCTACCTCGAGGAGAGGGGGATGAAGACGGACGAGGTGCTGAAGAGGGTCGCAGAGAACGGAGGCTCGATCCAGGGGCTCGAAGACCTCTTCGACGAGGAGGCGATGAGGGTCTTCGTCGTGGCCTACGACATACCCTGGTGGGACCACGTCAGGGCCCAGTACCACGTCGGCCTCTGGGTGGACGCTGCGGTGAGCAAGACGATCAACATGCCCTCCTGGGTGACGGTCGAGGACGTCGAGGCCGCCTACCTGTTCGCCTACAGGCTAGGGCTGAAGGGGATAACGATATACAGGGACCAGTCGAAGACCGGGCAGGTGCTGGTGACACCGTCCCAGCGGACCGAGAAGTACGTTCTGCGCGTCAGGAACAACACGCTCGAGATGATGAGGTCGCTCGGGATCGACGTCGAGCCCTTCCTCAGACATTTGCGTAACATGGCCACCAGCGAGCCGGAGGGGGCGAAGGTCTTCCTGAAGGTGGGGCCAGCGGTGGAGGAGGTGGAAGGTCCGGAGCAGAAGGAGGCTGGGACGACCCACGTCCCGGAGAAGTGCCCGGTCTGCGGGAGCGCTAGGCTCGTTCACCAGAGCGGATGCGTCAACTGCCTCGACTGCGGCTGGTCAGCCTGCATAGCAGGATGAGCTGAGGGACCGTCCTCCCTCGCACCTCCGGTCCTTTGCGGCGCAACGGGATCGGCTGCGTCACCGTTTTTATCGATCGCGGACCCGCTGGCCGGGGGATGAGGGCCGTTATCCTCGCGGGCGGTGAAGGGAGGCGCCTCAGGCCCCTGAGCTATTACTTCCAGAAGTGCATGATACCGATCGGGAGGAGGCAGCTGCCGCTGCTCCATTATGTGATGGCTAACATAGCGAAGCACGGGATCAGGGACTTCGTGGTCCTCGTAGGTTACAGAGGGGAGCAGGTGAAGAACTACTTCGGCTCCGGTGAGAGGTTCGGTTGGAGCGTCACCTACGTCGACGACACCGAGGAGTACTCGGGGACAGGTGGATCGTTGTTGAACGCGATGAGGATCGGTGCCGTCTCGCCCGACGAGGACGTCCTCATCCACTACGGCGACATACTGACCAACCTCAACGTCTCCAAGCTCGTCGAGCTTCACCGCCGGAGCTCAGCGGATTCGGTCCTGGCCCTCTCGAGCGGGTACGAGCTGCCGGTCGGCGTCGCGAAGGTCCAGGACGAGAGGGTCGTGGAGCTGGTGGAGAAGCCGAGGCTGCCGATACTGGTGACGATAGGCGTGCTGACGCTCTCGAAGACGGGGCTAGGGCTGCTCGAATCCCTGGGCCCCCGTTCTGACCTGATGCGGGACCTGATACCGAAGATGATCGGAAGGGGCATGAAGGTCGTGCCCTACTTGGTGACGGAGTTCTGGGTCGACGTGGGATCGATAGAGCGGTACGAGAAGATGGACGTTGAGGAGGTCGACAGGGCGATGGCGGACGTAATCGATTGAGCGTTCTCCCCCTCGTTTTCCGGTTGCAGGGATATTAACAGGATCGGGGGTAAAGGCTGGGTTGAGCAGGCTCGTTCTGTACAAGACGCCCGAGATGAAGAACCCGATAACGGTTGTCGGGTTCGGAGGATGGGCGGATGCGGGGAACGTCTCGACGCTCTCGCTGGCTTACCTGAGGGAATCGGAGGGCGCGATGGAGCTGGGGAGGATCGAGGCCTCGGACCTCATCGACCACGCCCAGCACAGGCCGGTCGTCACCATCGAGGGAGGCTTCATCAGGGAGATCAGGATGCCCAGATGGGAGATACACTACGCGATGAGGAAGGACGCAGACCTGATGCTCGTCTCCGGCTATGAGCTCTCCCACGGCTGGGACCAGTTCATCAGGGCGCTCTTCGA
>Ga0209741_1000393_pt1 | contig 11516 bp, 10 predicted proteins | sample OctOCTMetagenome_FD_184734 | JGI IMG/M metagenome (GOLD analysis project Ga0209741, IMG submission 184734) | Hot spring and microbial mat streamer communities from Octopus Spring Streamers, Yellowstone National Park, USA - OCT_B (SPAdes) (version 4) | ecosystem: Environmental > Aquatic > Thermal...
GAGGTCTTTGAGGATAAGGTATAGGAAGAGTAAGTGGCTTAGGTTTTTAGTGGATAGTTTTGGGCTTATGGGAGGTAGAGGATACAGGGGTTGTGAGTATGTAGAGGTTTGTGAAAGTAAGGAACAAAAGGGTATAAGGCAGGTGTAGAAGGTGTGAATTCACAGATAAAGCTTTTCAACCGAGTAAGCAGGTGGAGGAAAGGGATTACCTTACTTGCCTACCTTTATGGCTATGCTATAGGCTATAGCTTTTTCAGGAAGTCTCAAATATGGGGGTAATTTCTCACCCGACGTGTGTGTATAGGTTTTTATAATAAACTATTATCAAAAGTTTGCTACACTTTTTAGCATTCAAGCCTCCAACATTTTTTCAATAGTTATTGCAACGCATTCTCCTAAGGCTTTTAGGTTGTAGCCTCCTTCAAGGGCAAAAAGCACCGGTAGGTCCATTCTCTTGGCGGTTTTTAGAATGCTTTCCACGATCTTTGCCACACCCTGCGTGCTAACATTCAAAAAGGTTAGCGGGTCATCTTTGTGGATATCATATCCCGCAGAGACCAAAAGAAATTGGGGAGAGTACTCGTAAATTAGTTTGGGCACCAAGTTGGTGTATATTTCCTCATACTCTGCGTCTCCTGTCCCTGCGCTTAAGGGCACGTTGTAGGTGTAGCCATAGCCTTTTCCTACACCCTTTTCCTCTGCAGAGCCTGTGCCCGGATAAAAGGGATATTCGTGTGTGGAAAAGTAAAAGACCCTGTCCTCTTCGTAGAAGCTCCTTTGGGTGCCGTTGCCGTGATGGGCATCAAAGTCTATTATGAAAACCCTATCAAAGCCTTTTTTTAGTAGGTAGTGGGCACCGATGGCTATGTTGTTAAAAAGGCAAAAGCCCATAGCCCTTGACCTTTCTGCGTGATGCCCCGGTGGTCTTATGGCACAAAATACCGCAGAGACTTCTCCAGACAAAAGCCGATCAATACCCTCAAGCACTCCACCCACCGCATAGAGGGCAGTCTCATAAGACATACTGTTGGCGTAGGTGTCTGGGTCCAGATATCCTCCTCCGGAGGCGCAAAAATCGTGGATCTCTTGGATGTAATTTATGTCGTGGTTTAAGCTCACCTCCTCCACCGTTGCCCTTCTTGGCTTGATCTTCTGTAGATGCTTAAAAAGCCCTCTGTTTTCTATCTCTTGCACTATGCTTATGAGCCTGTCTTTGTTTTCGGGATGTCCTTTTTCGTTGTGCTCCAGATATATGTTGTCATAGACTATGCCCGTTTTCATTGAATACCTCCTCCAAGCCTTTCCTTTAGTTCCTCCAGCTTAGTTAGCTTTTCCCAAGGGAGTTCCTCTTTGCCAAAGTGTCCATAACAAGCGGTCTTTTTGTAGATGGGCTTTCTTAGGTCCAAAAACTCTATCATCCTCCTTGGGTTCAGTGGGAAAATTTCCCGCAGGGCTTCCTTTATTCTCTCCTTTTCCACCTTTTCGGTGCCGTAAGTTTCTATATCAAAGGCAATGGGCTCACTGACGCCAAAGGCGTAAGCCAACTGAACAAGACAACGCTCCGCAAAGCCTCCAGCCACCACATGCTTTGCCATCATCCTTGCCAGGTAGGATGCGCTCCTGTCGGTCTTTGTAGGGTCTTTGCCCGAAAAGGCACTTCCTCCCGAGTAGGCAGTGTCTCCGTATGCGTCGGAGACGATCTTCCTCCCTGTCTGCCCCACGTCAGCCACAGGACCGCCAAGCACAAACCTGCCGGAGGGATTAACGAGAATTTTGGTTTCCTTGCTTATATACCTACTGGGCACCACCTTCTTTACCGCCTCCTCCACCAAGTAATCCTTTAACTTTTCCAAAGACACATCCGGGTCATGCTGGGCAAAGAGTATGATGTCCTTCACAAAGAGTGGCTTTGTGCCTTCATAGGCAACTGTAACAAGGGCTTTTCCGTCCGGTCTTAAAAAGGGTGCCCTTCCCGTTTTGCGAAGGTCTGCCAACTTTTTAGAAAGAGAGTGGGCTAAGGTTATCGGAAGTGGCATGTAGCTTTCTGTTTCGTTGCAAGCATAACCTACCACCACCGCAGTGTCTCCCGCACCCTCTTGGGAAAGCCCAAGTGCTATTTCTGGGCTTTGCTCCTCTATGGATATGATCACTGCGGAAGCATCCGCATCAAAACCAAGCTCCGGTCTGTTGTAGCCTACCTCCTTCATGGTGCTCCTAACAATTCCCGGAATATCCACGTAGCCCTCGGTGGATACATGCCCAGCCACAAAGGTCATGCCCGATATCACCATTACCTCCAAAGAAACCCTGCTGTAAGGGTCCTTCCTTAAGAACTCATCCAAAAGGGCGTCTGCTATGAGGTCTGCCACCTTGTCCGGATGTCCCTCCGTGGGAGATTCCGCCATCCTTATATGCATGGTGTTTAAAATTATAAACCGCACCTAAGCAATGAAGTTGGAAAAAAATATTTCGCTTTCCAAATATACCACTATAGGGATTGGAGGGATAGCCAAGTATATGGCTTTTCCAGAAAACGCAAAGCAGTTAAAGGAATGCCTCAGAATAGCCCAGTGGGAGGGTATTCCCCTCTTTGTTTTGGGTAGGGGTGCAAACACCATCTTTGGAGATTTTGAAGGTATAGTGATCAATACAAGGATGCTGAGAGATTTGAAAATAAGGGAGCAAGATGGAGGTTTGGAGGTCGTAGCCCAGGCAGGCGTTCCTTTAAACACTTTGGTGAAACTCGGGGTCAAGGAAAACTTGGAGGGTATTTACAGACTGGTGGGCTTTCCTGCCACTGTAGGCGGAGCAGTAGCCATGAACGCAGGAGCCTTCGGTTATGAAATTTCCCAGCACTTAAAGGCAGTAAAATTTCTCTCTTATGAGGGAGAGGAAATTCTTTTAAAAAGGGAAGATCTTAACTTTTCCTACAGAAGCTCTCCTTTCCCTTCTATGGGTATAATCTTGGAAGTAGTCTTTTTCTTTCCCAAACTGAATTATAGTGTTTACGAAGGGTATGAGAGGATAAAAAGAAAAAGGAAAGAGAGCCAGCCCATTCAAATGCCTACTGCGGGTTCTACCTTTAAAAACCCACCCACTGACAGTGCGGGGCGACTTTTAGAAAAAGTAGGAATGAAGGGCTACAGGGTTGGACAAGTTGCCTTTTCGGAAAAGCACGCAAACTTTTTGATAAACTTGGGTGGAGCGGTCTTTGAGGATGTTGTTAAAATTATCAATTACGCAAAGAGAAAGGTTTTTGAAGAGTTTGGTATTGAGCTTGAAGAGGAGGTGAGGCTAGTTGAAAGTAGTAGTGCTTATGGGAGGAAGGTCTGCGGAACGTGAAATATCTCTGAGAACCGGTGAAGCTATCTTAAAAGCCCTAAAAGAGCTCGGTTGTGAAGCTATAGCCTTAGATTTAGAAGAAGACCTATGTGAGAGGTTGAGAGAAATAAAGCCCGACAAGGTTTTTATAGCATTGCATGGTCCTTACGGGGAAGATGGAAGGGTGCAAGGACTTTTGGACATTCTGGGCATTCCCTACGTGGGTTCTGGTGTGCTGGGTAGCGCCTTAGCTATGGACAAGGACTTTACAAAGAAAATTCTCAGGTTTCATCAAATTCCCACGCCCGATTGGGTAGCCATAAGGAGAGGGGAAGAGGTATCTTGGGACCGCTTTCCTGCGGTAGTAAAACCCGCCGACCAAGGCTCAAGCGTTGGATTGTTTGTGGTAAATGATAGAAAAGAGTTAGAAACTGCCATAGAAAAGCTCTGGAGTATAACTCAAAAGGTTTTGGTGGAGGAATTCATAAAAGGTAGAGATATCACCGTAGCTATATTAAAAGACGAAGCATTACCTCCCATAGAGATAAAGCCCAAAAAGGGTATATACGACTATGAAAGCAAATACACAAAGGGAATGAGCCACTATGAATTCTTGGAAGACGAAACACTGGCAAGAGAATTGCAAGAGTTAGCACTGCGTGCCCATAAAGCCTTGGAGCTCAAAGATCTATCCCGAGTTGATTTTAGGGTGTCTGATGAAGGCAAGCCCTTTGTCTTAGAGATCAACACCATACCGGGTATGACAGAGCTTAGCCTTTTCCCTATGGCTTGCAGAAAAAAAGGTATAGACTTTAACAGAATGATATCTGTGTTAATATTTTAACTTGTGGCTATGAAAGAGGAAAAGAAAAGAGGATGGGTAGCAACCCTTGATGTTGTATTAGCTTTAGTATGGTTGATTGCGATGGCACTTGCTGGTTTTTTCTTTCCTGGCTTTCTGACATCTCTCCCAGTTTTTAAAATAAAGGAAATTCAGATATACGGCACTAACAACATTCCTCCTTCTGCCATTTCCTCAAGTGTATATCAGGTCTCAAAAAACAACTGGCTCTTTTTGGATTCCAAGAGGCTTTTTGCAAAAGCCAACGAATTAACAAACAATTCTCTAAAGGATATAAAAATAGAGAAAATACCCTCTTTGGATGGTGCCCGTGTGAATGTTTATATTCAGGAGAGGGTTCCTATAGCCTATGTGGTGCATGACAACATCCTTATGATGATAGACGAGCAAGGAGAGCTCTTTTATAACCCAGCTATTGAAAGCAAATTACCCACCATATACACATTTTCTTTTGACTACATAAAGAAACATCACACTAATTTAAACAATTTAGTGGAGTCCATTAAAGACATGGGTTTTAGCATTAATGAAGTATATGTTACCGATAGGAATACTATTATTTATATACTGGGCGGGAGAGTAGTCCTACCTCCACTTAGCCAAATATCCCCATTGGTTTTTGATAGGATAAAAAAGATTTATAATAAGATTGGAACAGGAAAAGTGGATGTTCTTATAACTTCTGAAAATATGGCGGTGATAAAAGAGGAGAAATAAAGACATGAATGTTGTAGCTTCCTTAGACCTTGGCACCAGAAAAACTGTAGCCCTTCTTGCGGAAATAGATAGTTACGGAGATATGCACATTATAGGTGTGGGGGAGGTACCGAGTAAGGGTATAGAGAGGGGGCAAATAACCCGACTGGACTTAGCGGTTGCCTCTATACTAAGGGCTATGAAAGAAGCCCAGGAGATGGCTGATGTCAAGTTATCCTCTGTAAATCTTGGGATATCCTCCCCTGTTCTCAAATGTCAAAACGAAAGGGATACAATAAACGTATCGCCACAGCCAGTAGAAATAGACGAAAGTCAGATAGAAAGGCTTTTAGAAAGGGCTACCACAAGGGCTAAGGAGGAAGGATATGAGATAATAAGCGCCATTCCAAGAAAGTTCATATTGGATGACCAGGAGGGAGTTCTAAACCCAGTAGGGCTTTTAGGCTCAAAGCTGACTGCAGAGGTGCACATTATAAAGGTAGGCACAAGCCTTCTAAAAAACGTTGAAAAAGCTGTCCTCTCAAGTGGTTTAACTATAGCGGGTAAATACCCTTCCATCCTTGCCAGTGCGGAGGCAGTTTTATCACAGGAGGAAAAGGAAGAGGGCGTGTTGCTCTTAGACATGGGGGCAGGACTTACGGACTTTATACTATTTGTGGAAGGTTCTCCCGTGCTAACTGGCACAGTGCCTATGGGTGGGAACAGCATAACCAAGGACATAGCCCACTTTATGAAAATAAACATAGAACAAGCGGAGAGGATAAAAATAGAACATGGCTTTGCCTTAGCGGACATGGTCAATGAGTCGGAAAAAATAAAGGTAAAACCAAGGGGAGAGGATAAAGAGGCTGTGGTGGGGAAAAGGGAGGTTTCTGAAGTTATACAGATACGACTGGAGGAGATAGCGGACAAAGTTCTTGAACAGATAAACAATCAGGGAATAAATTTGTCCTCCATAAACGCAGGGATTGTTATAACTGGTGGTTCTTCAAAGCTTGCGGGCGTAAAAGAGTTTTTTGAAAGATACACGGACCTACCCGTTAGGCTGGGCAGTCCAACTGGTGTTATAGGCTTGAGGGAAAGAGTTCAGGACCCTGCTTACGCCACTGCAGTAGGCTTGCTCAAGCTAAAGCCCCAATTGGTGCAGGGCTACTCTTTTAACCAAAGACCAGAAAGTTTGGGTAAAGGGGGTAAAGTTAAGCTTGGCTCTCTACTAGAAAAAATAAAATCTTTCTTTAAGGAGGTGTTGTGATGGAAGTGGTAAATCCAACAAGGATAAAGGTCTTTGGGATAGGAGGCGGTGGGTCCAATGCGGTAAATAGAATGTATCTGGATGGTATTGAGGGTGTGGAGCTTTTTGCAATCAATACGGATGTACAACATCTTGCTTCTCTTTCTGTTCCCAACAAAATACAGATAGGAGAAAAAGTAACTCGGGGTTTAGGTGCTGGAGCAAGACCTGAGATAGGGGAGCAAGCAGCTTTGGAGGATATTGACAAAATAAAGGATGTGCTAAGAAACACGGACATGCTATTTTTGGCGGTGGGCTTGGGTGGTGGAACTGGAACGGGTGCCGCGCCAGTGATCGCAGAGGCATCAAAGGAAATGGGTATTCTTACAGTGGCAGTAGTCACAAAGCCCTTTAACTTTGAGGGACAAAAACGCATGCAAGTTGCTCTAGAGGGTTTAGAAAGGCTTAAAGAGGTAGTTGACACATACATAGTCATAAATAACCAAAAATTGGTGGAGGTGGCGGAAAAGAACTTCAGCATAAAGGATGCCTTTAAGATGGTTGATGATGTGCTTTCTAAGGCGGTTAGGGGTATAACCAGTATAGTGGTAACACCAGCTCTGATAAACGTGGATTTTGCGGATGTGCGCACTGTGATGGAGAAGGGAGGGCTAGCCCTCATAGGTATGGGTGAAGGAAGAAAAGATATTGCCATAGAACAAGCTATTGCCAGCCCACTTTTGGAAGGAAACACCGTCGCGGGAGCAAGAAGGATGTTGGTAACCCTCTGGGTAAGCGAGGATGTGCCCTTTAGAGATGTGGAGGAAACCATAAGCAGAATAAGAGAATCTGCCCATGACGACGCACTGATCATATTTGGCGCTGTATTAGAAGAAAATAAAGAAAACTTTATGCGCGTGGCGGTTGTGGCTACGGATTTTGAAAACACAGTCCAGCAAGCGCATCTTCGCGTTGTTAAGAAGGAACAAAGGAACCTCCAAAAGGTAGTTCCCGAGCCTACGGTGGAACCCGTCCAACCTGACATAGAAGAGTTGCCCGCTTATCTTCGTAGAAAAAAAAGAATTTAAGATAGCTTGGTTTTTAAAAGGATCAAGGTTATATGATGGATGAGCAAAATCAAACCTAAGGTGTAGTATAGCTGGGTATGTTTGTTTATCCACTGGAGGATGATTTGAAAAAGTAAAAAGGCAAACAAAACAGCAAAACCTACGTTCAGCACTTGCAAAAGGTAAGGCTCCCTCTTTTTATTCTCAGGAAAAAAGAGCTTTGATATGGTTAATTTGTAAGTGTTAAACTTGGTTAGATAGTATTTATCGTCCTTTTTAAAAACCAAAGAACCATCCTTTAAAATCAACTCATCTCCTTTGAACTGAGCCTGTCCTGCGCTTGTTGAAAAATCATCCATCTTGAGAAAAACATCCTTTAAAAGTTCTCCTTCTCTCCTTTCAATTCTTATGGTTATTCCACCAAAGGTGTAAAAGCTCTTCTCAGGGATCGTTTTCATAACCTTCGTGTAATACTTATAAACAAAAAGTTTTCTCATGTAAGATACATCTTCTTGCCTTATGAAGTAGCCTACAAGCAAGACAGAAAATAGCAAAGGAGAAGACACCAAAAAAAGCTTAAAAAATAAAACCTTTGGGTCTATACCAAAGGAAGCTAAAACACTCAATTTTTTAGACTCCTTTAGTTCAAAAATTAGCCAACTGGAGGAAACAAAAAAGGAGGATGGCAAAAAGTAGCTTACAAAATACAAAAACCAAAGACCTAAAAAGGTGAAAGATTCTACAAAGGGAGTTTTAAAAAGAACCTGATCTAAATGAACAAGCTGAACTAACAAAAAGAGAAAAGACAAAACTATGCTTATTAAAAGGGATAACTTTACCACCTTCCAGCTTAGAAAGCTGTATAGCATCAGGGCTTTAATTTTTCCTTTAGTCTCTCTTTTTGTCCCGGCTCGCCTCTTTTGCCCTCCTCTAAAAGTTGCCAGGACTTTCTGTAAGCGTCAAGGGCTTGGTCTTTTTTGTTTAACTTCATCAGGACATCCCCTATGTGCTCCCATATTACAGGGTCTTCCTTTTCCTTTTCAAGGGCTTTTAGCAAAAGCTCGTATGCCCTCTGGTATTCTCCCTTATAGTAAAGCACCCATGCGTAGCTATCAATGTATGCAGGATTTTCTGGGTCCTTGCTAAGTGCCTTTAGTATGAGCTCTTCTGCCTCTGATAGCCTTGCATCTTCATACCACAGAAGGAGGGAGTATCCAAGATGGTTAAAAAGTTCAGGGTCATCGGGGTTTAGCTTTATGGCTTCCCTTAGGCTCCTTTCCGCATCTATGATCCTTCCCAACTTGTCCAAGATGATAGCTTTTAAGAAGTATCCTCTGTAATCCCTGGGGTTTAGTTCTATTGCCTTATCCACAAAGGGCAAGGCTTCTTCGTTCTTCTCCTGTTCGCTCAGAAGGTTTGCCATGAGCAGATTAAGGTCTGGATTGTTTGGTTCCAACTCCAAAGCTTTCTTAACCAAAGCCTCAGCCTTCTTGTAGTCCTTCTGGTCCATATAAACCACTGCAAGCCTTTCCATGATTTTGGGGTTGTTAGGGTGCTGTTCCAAAAGCTTTTCATAAACCTTTAAGGCTTGGTCTGTTTTTTTGTTGGCTTCAAGGGATACACCATAAGCAAATGCTACGTCTAAGTTATCGGGCTCTTGAGAGTAAAGCTCCCTTGCCAGCTCCTCCGCTTCGTTGAAGTCTGAAGTTCTTATTAGGAGGTAAATGTATCTTAGCTTGTAGCCCTTCTCTGGGTAATAATCAACGAGCCTTTTATAAACATCCTTAGCGTCCTGAAAGCGTCCGGTTATTGTGTAAAGGTTTGCGAGCCTTTCAAGGGCAGTGCGGTTGGTGGGTTGTTCCTTGAGCACACCCAAATAAAGACTTTCAGCCTTTGAAAACTCCTTTTCACCTTCGTAGATGCTTCCTAAGGTGGTAAAGCCTGCCTCAAAGGTTCTTTTTATTTCCAGAGATTTGTTTAAATACTCTATTGCCTTTTCCTTTTTACCCTCAGTTAGGTAAATCCGAGCTAACATATAGTAGGGCAAGGGGTTATCAACCGCCAAATTTGCCAGCCTTTCCAACACGCCCTTTGCATCCTGTAGGCGGTCCCTCCTTATGTATTCATCTGCCAAGAAAATCATGATCTCCTTGGAGTTTGGGTTTGCTCTGTAGCCCTCCTCCAAGGCTTCCAATGCTTTTTGACGGTCTCCCTTGAGAACATAGACGCTGTGAAGCACCAAGTAGGGTTCTTTATCTTGAGGATATTCCCTTTTAAACTTTTCCGCATAGACAAGGGCTTCTTGGAATCGTTTCCGCATCGCTAAAAGCCTTATGGTATCCACATACAGGGTGGGAGTGGGAGCCTTCTGCAGAACCCTAAGGCAGAAGTTTACCGCCTCTTGGGGATTACTCTCTTGTAGATACCTGCAGAGGACATAATCCCTGTAGGGATTGTAAGCAAAGGCAAAGTATAGAAAAAAAGATAGAAAAAGCAAAAGCTTCATGAGGGCATACCTTTATAGATCAATATAGGCACCTCCACCCTTCTGAGAACCTGAGAGGATGTGCCACCAAGTAGCACACGCTTGAGACTCGAAAGTCCTCTACTTCCCATCACCAAAAGGTCGTAATCGCCCTCCTTTATAAACTCCACTATGCCATCGGCGGTATTACTGTGCTTTTTCACCACAAGCTCTGCCTTCCATCCCTTTTCTTTAGCCCTTTCCAAGAGGGCATTGAGATAATTAATTTTCTCTTCTTCTATCTTTTTGACTAGCCCTTCCGTTAGAGCATCCACCATGGGTAGTTCTATGGTTTCCTCCACATGCAAAAGGGTTAGCTTTCCATCCTCCTCTGGTGGAATTAAGTTGAGGAAAAGTTCAAAGGCAGATTGGGCATGTTTTGAAAGGTCGTGGGCAAGGCATACCTTTTTAAAGCTCTCTGGGGCTTTCCCCTTCAAGACCAAAAGGGGCTTGTGGCAATATCTTGCTACCTTCTCGGAGGTGGAACCTATCAAAATCCTTTCTACCAAGCCCTTGCTGTGGCTCCCCAAGATTATAAGGTCTACCATCTCCTCCTTTGCCAGTATAACCTCCGACGGTTCTCCTACATCCACTACTATATCCACGGGCAGTTCCGCTAAGAAATCCCTCAGAGCTTCAAGACGCCTTTTGGCGGATTCAATGCTTTGAGCTTCTAACTCTGCCAATTTGGAAAGGTCAATGGGACTAACTCCAAAGCTCTCAGGGTATGGAAGGTAGATAAGAGGAGATACCGCGTGCAGCAGGATCGCGCTGGCGTTGTGCTTAACAGCCAAGAATTTGGCTACTTTCAAAAGGGGATTTGTTATGTCAGTAAAATCCACTGGAACTAAAAATTTCATTTTCACACTCCCAGTTTTAATTTTACCGCTTCCCATAGATAAGGGAAGAGGTTCGGAGTGCCCGCCACAACGTCTGTGCCATTGTTTAAACCCTTTGTAAGCTCCGCTATCCCTCCCGCCTCCTTCACGATAACCATTCCTGCAACCACGTCCCAAGGGTTCAACTCAAACTCAATAAGTCCGTCAAAAACTCCCTCCGCCAGAAAGCAGAGGTCCACAGCTGCTGCGCCTGGTCTTCTCATGGAGCCCACTTTATCAAAAACCTCCTTAAAGACCTCCCAGTAAAGGTTCAAGTCCCTTTTTGCCCTTGAGGGAAAACCATAAGAGACAGACATCCTTCGCAGTTCTTCCCTTGTGCTCACCTGGATCCTTTTGCCATCCTTGTAGGCACCAAGTCCCTCTCCCGCATAATAAAGACTGTTAAAGTAAGGGAGATAGACCGCACCCACGACGGGTTTTCCTTCCAACACCAAACCCACCGACACACCAAAGATAGGAAAACCACACAAAAAGTTCTTTGTGCCGTCCAAAGGGTCTATATACCAGACCGCCTCCCCAAAGGTAGATCCGCCGTCTTCCTCTCCTACCACCGAGTGATGGGGGAAGTGCTTTAGGATGTAATCTCTTATTCTCTCCTCCGCTTTCTTGTCCGCCTCGCTTACCACATCCTTTTCGCCCTTGAAATAAACCTGGTTAGATAGAAGTTTGCGGAAGTACTCCTTTAGCACCAGACCGCCAATTAAGGAAGATTCTTTTGCTGCCTGAAGAAAGTTCTCTAAATTCATCAAAGTTAAAATATTATCACACATACGTCGGGTGAGAAATTACCCCCATATTTGAGACTTCCTAAAAAAGCTATAGCCTATAGCATAGCCATAAAGGTAGGCAAGTAAGGTAATCCCTTTCCTCCACCTGCTTACTCGGTTGAAAAGCT
>Ga0209741_1000409_pt1 | contig 11256 bp, 11 predicted proteins | sample OctOCTMetagenome_FD_184734 | JGI IMG/M metagenome (GOLD analysis project Ga0209741, IMG submission 184734) | Hot spring and microbial mat streamer communities from Octopus Spring Streamers, Yellowstone National Park, USA - OCT_B (SPAdes) (version 4) | ecosystem: Environmental > Aquatic > Thermal...
AAAGGATTTTCAACACAGACCAAATTTGGAGCCTGAGAGAATTTCCAAGACGTATGCTGATAGTAGGTGGTGGTGCGGTGGGTGTAGAGTTTGCCTACATGTTCAGAATGTATGGTGTGGATGTGGTTCTAGTGGAGCTTTTAGACAGGCTCTTGCCCTCTCCAGACATACCAGAGGAATCCTCCAGATACCTTGCAAGAAAGCTAAAAAGGCTTGGAGTGGATGTTAGGTTGAGGGCTAAGGTAACTGGCTACTCTGAAGAAGACGGCAGATTAAAAGTCAGCATCTCGGATGGTTCCGTTGTAGAGGTAGATTGTATCTTGGTGGGTGTTGGTAGAAAGCCAAACACGGAGGGCATAGGTTTGGAGGAAGTTGGTGTAGAAAAGGACAGCAGGGGCTTTGTGAAGGCCAATGAATACTGCCAAACTTCCGTGGAAAACATATACGCCTGTGGGGATATTACATCACCCTTGATGCTTGCCCACAAGTCTATGTATGAAGGCAAGGTAGCAGTTAGCCACATGCTCGGAGAGAGGGAATATGTGAGAAACGACAAGCTCATGCCTAAGATCATATACAGTGCCTACGAGGTTGCCTCTGTAGGGCTCACAGAGGATCAGGCGGAGGACGAAGGTTATGACTGTGCGGTGGGTGTGGTTTCCTTTATGTCTAACCCAAAGGCTATGGATGACGGAGAGGATGAGGGCTTTGTTAGGCTCGTGGTGGATAGACGGACAGGAAATATACTCGGGTGCCACATAGTTGGTCCCCATGCGGGAGAGCTGATCCACCAGGTAGTTCATCTTATGAAGGCAAATATTAGGGCAGACTTCCTTGCCAGCTCAATATTTTCCCATCCTTCCCTCTCTGAGTCCATAGTTCAATGTGCTATGGAAGTCCATTACGGACCTATAAGCTGGGTAAAAAAAGGTTGAATTATATTTAAATAGTATGGAGGTGTATTATGAAGGTGGAGACGATCCCACTGATTGAACTTCTAAAAGAAGAAAAAGGTTCCATACTCATAGCAAGCCACGAAGGCCCTGATGCAGACACCCTTGGCTCAGCCCTTGCTCTTTATCTATTTTTGAAGAAGAAGGGCAAAAGGGTCAGTGTGGGTTGTAAAGACAAGGTGCCCCACTTTATTGACTTCCTCCCCCATGTGGAAGAGGTAATAAAGCTTCCCACCCAAGAGGTCTATGACCTCGCCATAGTAGTGGATTCTTCGGGCTTTCACCGAGTAGGTGCGGAAGTAAAGGCTGTTAAAAGGGCACGCATAGACCACCACATAGGTGGTGAATTTTACGGAGAGTGGGATTACATAGACTACTCTGAGCCAGCAACCGCAAGCATAATATACAAGCTCTTAAAGAGTTGGGACAAAGATTGCATTGACCAAGAAATAGCCCAATGCTTGTATTCCGGTCTGGCGACGGATACGGGCTTTTTTAGATACTCCAACACCACCGCAGAAGTCTTTGAGATGGCAAAGGAATTAGTTCAGCTTGGGGCTGACCCTCACAAAACTTATGTGATGTTTGGCGAAAGGGAATCTTTGAATAAAATGAAGCTCATTTCCAAGGTTCTTGAAACTCTAACTTGCTACGAGGATGGTCTTGTTGCTGGTATAACTGTCCTTGATAGGTTCTTTAAGGAAACGGGTACCGAATATCCAGACAGCGAGGGGTTGGTAAATTATCCGAAGTCCATAGAGGGTGTGGAGGTTGCCTTTGCCCTAGTAGAAAAGTCCGATGAGGGAGTTTTTAAAGTTTCCCTTAGGTCAAAGGGGAAGGTGGATGTGGCGAAGATCGCAGAAAGGCTCGGTGGGGGCGGACACAAGTATGCAAGCGGTTGCAAAATAAAAACCCAAGATTATAAATCTGCCCTTGAGATGGTTTTATCCGCCATAAGAGAGGAACTGTATTCCACGCCTGGGATAGAAAGACCTGCTAAAGTATGATTTTTGTTATTGAAGGTAAGCTTTGGGTTGATTATACTTTTTTAAAGGAGGTAAAACATGGCTATGCCAACAAGGGAAGAGATAGAGGCGGTTTTGGATGAGATCAGACCAGCCCTCAGGTTTGATGGTGGAGATGTGGAGCTTGTGGATGTGCAAGAAGATGGCGTGGTCTTGGTTAGGATGTTGGGAGCCTGTTCGGGCTGTGGAATGTCTGTGCTTACCCTAAAGGCAGGCATTGAGAGAGCTCTAAAGAGCAGATTCCCTGATATAAAGGAAGTGAGAGACGTCAACTTGGACATACCCACCACCTTCGGCTTTTAGAGGCTTGAATGCTTGAGTTTTTTGTGGGGGCTGGTCTGGGTGCCCTCTATGTGGAGGTGCTTTACAGACTTTTTAAGAAAGGCACATCTTTAGCGCTTTTTACTTATCCGCTGAGGATTCTTATCTTTGCTATAATAATGGGTATGTTCGCTGTGGAAGAAGGTTTGGTCAAAGCTATCACTTTAATGGGTGGCTTTCTTTTTGGTTTTTTGCTGAATACCTTTTTGAGGGGGTTTGGAAAGCTTGGAGCTTTTAAACTTTCTTGAGCCTCTTTTCCTCAATCCACTTTTTCAGTTTTTTGTTTATATGGCACTAATTCAAATCCTCGTTCAGGTATTCTTGGATAGAAAGCCCGCCTTTTGGATAGCGTCCATATCTACCACATACTTTTGGGTCAAAAGCTTTGAACCGATCACTCCCTTAAAGGGTTGGACTATAATCGTGGGCTTTTTAATAGCTTACTTCCTAATAAACCAAATTTTTCGTATAAATCTTTTTCTGCTTTTGAAAGGTAAAAAGAGATGTCCATTATGCTATTCAGAAGTGCATAGAAATGCGCTGGTATGTCCCTTTTGCCATCATAGATTTGCAGAAAAAGAGCCAGAGGGAGCTACTTAGCCTTTCTAACATACAGGGTAAGCCCCTTCACCTGTTCCACTATAACAGTATCATCCTTTTTAATCTCATCTTCACTTACTGCGTTCCATATTTCGCCCTTTATAAAAACCTTACCTTTACCCTTTTCAAAATCTGTCAGGGCTGTTCCCTCTTCTCCTATCAGTTCCTCATAACCAGTCATCTTCTTTCTCTTTTGGGCTTTTAGACCGAGCCTACCTGCCACTAAAAAGAATAAAACAGTGGTAAGCACCATAGTGGCTATTACGGATATGGGTATATCTCCGTAAGGAGAGTCTGGGCTTATGAGCACCAAGGAGCCTATGGCTAAGGCTATGGCACCCGCTATTGCCAATCCTCCAAAGGTTGGCGTGACCAACTCCAAAGCCAAAAGCAGTATGCCCGCCAAGATCAGCAAAAGTCCCAACCAATTTATACCTATGATCCCAAGACCATAAAGACCGAGCAGGAAGCTAACAACCCCCACCGCCCCGGGCACCACCGCACCTGGATTGTAAAGCTCAAAGAATATGCCATAAAAACCTATAAGCAGTAGTAGGTAAGCTACGGTTGGATTGGTGATAACCTTCAGAAAGGATTCCCTCAGGCTCTCCTCCACCTCAACCACAGGCACGCCCAAAGTTTTTATGGTTATTTCTTTTCCGTGTTTATTTACCTTTCTACCGTTTAGCTTTTCCATAAGCTCCTGTCTGCTGCTTGCGATGAGGTCTATTATGCCCTCCTTGAGGGCTTCGTCGGGTGTTAAGGAGATGCTTTCCTTTACCATCCTCTCAAGAACGCTTGGGTTTCTACCTTTCTCCTTTGCTATAGACCTAACAAAGGCAAGCATATCTTGCACAACCTTCTCTTTCATAGTCTCATCCATCCTCTCCCCAGTGGCTTGAACTGGATGCGCCGCACCTATGTTGGTGCCCGGAGCCATCACCGCAACGTCTGCGGCCGCAGTAATTATAGCACCCGCAGAGGCTGCCCTTCCTCCCGGTGGGTACACATAGACCACAACGGGAATGGGCGTTCTTTGAAACTCCTGAACTACCTGCCTCATGGAGGTTTCCAAACCGCCAGGTGTGTTCAGTTCAAGGATAAAAACACCAGCCCCTTCCTTTTCTGCCTTTGCTAAGCTCTTTTTTATGTATTCCACCATTATAGGGCTTACTGCATCCTCCCACTTGGCATAATAGACCTTGGCAAAGGAAAAGTTAAGAAAAGTAAGCAAAATAAGCAGGATAGCCATAGCAATGAAATTTTAACCCCTAACGGAGTCCTTTAGATAGAAGGGCATTACCACACACAGGCTCAAGACAAAGAGTCCCAAAATTCTTATAAAGGTTTGATTAAACTGAAGAAGGTAAAAGGCAATCAAAGGTAAGCTGAAGAGAACTACCGCATAAACATGGTCCTTTTCTATCTTCAAACCAAGGAACTTACCTACTGGTGTAGTCCCTTTGGCAAAAATAAACCCCAAGTAATAAACTAAGATAGCCAAAAGGCTAACTAAACCTTTCACAAAAGCCACCAGTTTGCTTGAACCAAAGATCTGGCTTAAAAAGTAGTTGAAATCCTGAGAGAGAAAGGAGAGCTTTAAAAGAACATAAAGAAGGGCACTGTCTAGCCAAAGAGTGCCAAGCAAAAGGAACGGAATCCATTTGTTCTCTTGCCCTTCATAAACAACTTCAAATTGGCAAAGCTCCTTTATAGCAGAACTTACCGCTTGAACCCTGTCTTCTTCCACGTAGAACTCTATATTTTTTTCTTTCCCCTCAGCAAGCTGACGGTATATATCACCCAAGCTTACACCAACCTCAGAAAGCTTGTAGATTAATACCTCCAAATCCCTTATATCCGAAAGCCTGAACTTAGCCCTCATTGTCTCACAAGCAATGGAGTTATGAATATGAGCAGTTCGCTGTTTCGGGTGCTTACCCTCTCTTGCCCGAAGAGATATTTAAGAAGAGGCACTCTAACCAAGCCGGGAATTCCCTCGTTGGTTATGTTTCTCTGGTCATCTATAACTCCACCTATAACTATGGTTTGTCCATCTTCTACGATAACCTTAGTTTTAACCTCCTTTGTGTTTATAGCGGGTCCAGAGGGGGTTTGGACGCCAACGGTATCTCTTTTTAGCTCAACTTCCATCATTATTCTTCCATCTGGAGAGACTATAGGGGTTACATCAAGCTGTAATACTATGTCTTTAAATTGAACGTTTGGAACAGCAGTTCCACCTCCACCCACCGCCGCGGTTTGATAGGGCACTTGGACGCCTTGCTTTATGGTTGCCTTCTGTCCATTGATGGTTAAAACTGAGGGCTTTGCAATGTTTTTTACAAAACCTATTCTCTCTAAGGCAGATATCCTTAAATTTAGGGCGTTTAGCACACCTCTCTGGTAAGAAAGTATGGCTATTCCACCCGGAGTGGGAGAAAGACCAGGGATCGGCCACCATGGTGGAAGTGGAGAGACCACCCCTACGTTTGAACCAACTCCACCAGACAAAGCCTGTGGAAATGATGCATTAGAAAACAAAGCGTTCCAATTTATTCCCAATTCCCTAAGGGCTTCCTCGCTTACCTCTGTTATCCTTGCCTCAATTCTAATTCTTACAGGCTCATCGCTTATGTATTCTTTGAACCTATCCATTATGTTTTCTATTACCTCTGGATAATCTGTGATCATCACTGCGTTGAACTCTTTTAAGATTGGAGTGGGTGCTGTTTGCACTTGGGCTTGTGGCTGTTGCCCTGCGGTTGGTTGGGGTTGTTGGAACGCAGTTTCAACTTTAAATCCTCCACCGCTCAACACTACGCCAGACTCGGACCTGAGAGGCTCTATCATCCTTATGAACTCTTCAGGAGATATGTATTTGAGATAGAAGATTTTAGTTATTGGTCTTCTTTCCCTTGGAGTTTCGCTTAGAAAACTTTTAAGTGTTTTGGTGTATTCTTCAATCTGAGAGGGTGTGTCGGTTATCACCAAGGCGTTAAAGGTTGGCACCTTGTTTATGACGGTATCCCTTCTAGTTTTTGGCAAGATCAACCTGTATGCTTCTTCCACATTTATATTTTTCAAATAAAAGACCCTTGTTATTCTCTCCTCTGTGGGAGCTATCCTTTCAGATACTTTTTGAAAATCCCTTAGTGCTGGCTCCAATCTTTTGATCCTAGTCTCCTCGTCTCTTATGTAAATAGTCCCAAGCGTCCTGTCTATTACGATCTCTGCGGAGGGGCTTACCCTCTCCTTTAGAAAACTCACTATTTTTCTGACCTGGTCCTCTCCAAGGGCTCCCACACTGAGGGTCAGTTCTCCAGCCTTTGTGATCCTATAAACCTTGGCATTCACAGGAACCGCTATAAGGCCGTACTCCTTGAGAATAAGGTTAATAGCCTCCCCAATGGGCATAGGCTTAGAAATAGATATGCTAACGGATTGTTGTAGGTCTGCGCTTATTTTAGGGTCAAAGATCACATTGAGCTCCGCCACCCGAGACAGGGCTTTGAGAACAGTCTCAAGCTTGGTGTTTTCAAACCTCATTTCCCGGAGTGTGGTGGCATAGGCTAGACTTACAAAGAGGAGAATAATTAACAACAATCTTCTCATTTCAACCCCCTTACTTTCTAAAATTATATTATTTTCCAAAAAACTGCAACAAAGAGCACCGAATCAAACCTATCCACTAAACCGCCATGTTCTCCAAGCAGGTTAGAAAAGTCCTTAATTCCCACCTGTCTTTTAATAAAGCTTTTGAAGAGGTCTCCCGCTAAGGCGATCAGAACAAAAGGCACCGCCAGAGAGATGGGCTTATTAATAAGGTAAAAAAAGAGAGCACCACCAAGCATACCCCCCGCCAAGCCCTCCCAGGTCTTTTTAGGAGATAACCTAACCGCCAAAGGTCTTTTACCAAAAAGCTTACCCGCATAATAAGAGGCAGTATCCACCGTGTATACAAAAAAGACCAACTTAATAAGCTCCCATGAACCTTGGCTCTTGACCGTATACAAAAACATCGGTAAAAAACCCGCATAAATAAGCACAAACACCGCCTTCAAAAGACAGTCCAAGGACCACCTAAGGTATGCAAACAAGAAAGCGAGCAGTAGAACTCCAGCGATTCCAAGTTCAACACCCAAGACAGCCAACACAAGAACTAAGGGAGCAAGATAGGAAATTTCTGAAACTCCCAAAGCCTTTCCCAATTCCCTTGCCATACCAAAGGCTAAGAGGCATAGCAATAGTAAAAACATAAAATTTGGAAGAAAGGCAGAAAGAAGGGTTGCTACGCCTATGAGAAGACCTACACCTTCCCTCCCTTTAGAAAACCGCACCGAATCTTCTCTCCCTGCAGGAAAAGTCCTCTAAGGCTTTTATGAGCTCTTCCTTTGTAAAATCTGGCCAATAGACTGGTGAAAAGTAAAATTCAGTGTAGGCAACATACCAAAGGAGAAAGTTGGAGATTCTCTCTTCTCCGGCGGTTCTAATAAGCAAATCTGGGTCTGGGATGCCCGCAAGGTCTAAAAATTGGGTAAATTCTTCCTCGGTTATACTCTTGATGCCAGAGTTTAACAATTTGTTTATCGCCCTTATTATCTCATCCTTGCCCCCATAATCCACTGCTAAGATAACCGTAAGGGATCTACAGTCCTTTGTTTCTTCTTCCGCGTAATTCATAACCTTTAGGGTGCTTTTAGGAAGTCTGTCCCTCCTTCCTATAAACTTCAGCCTTATGCCTCTCTTCTTTAACTCCGGAACTTTTTTGATTAAATAGTTCTCAAAGAGCTCAAAGAGGGCTTTTATTTCCTCCTTGGGTCTTTTCCAGTTTTCTGTGGAAAAGGTGTACAGCGTCAAAAACTCCACGCCCAGCTCCTGACATGCATAGACCACTTCTTCTGCCCTTTTTACTCCCTCGTAATGCCCCGCTATCCTTGGTAGACCTCTTTCCTTTGCCCATCTCCCATTACCGTCCATTATGATTGCTAAGTGCTTAGGTATCCTCAACATTGTTCATAATTATAACCGAACTGGGTTTGTGAAAGGCTGGGAGGGTTGGAAGAGGGCGGAAACCTACCTCTCTGGGTTAAAATAACATAAAGTGGAGCTTTCTAAGGTAAAGGGTATCACCCAAAATTCAAAGGAAGTTCATGAAGGTTGGGTCTTTGTAGCCATAAAGGGTTCCTCCACCGATGGGCACAACTTTGTTCAAGAAGCCCTCAGTAGAGGTGCCAGTTTGGTATTTGTGGAGAGGGACGTAGGGATAAAAGACGAGAGGATCATCAAGGTTGAAGACACCAGAAAACTTCTTGGGGAGTTGGCCAATGAGTTCTTTGGCAAACCCTCCGAAAGGCTAAAGGTAGTGGGTATAACGGGCACCAACGGAAAGACCACAAGTAGCCACCTCGTGGAATCTGTTCTCAACGCAGGGGGTATTCCCACCGGTCTTGTGGGCACCATATACTACCGCTTCAAAGACAAAATATACGAATACGAAGGAAGAACAACGCCAGACCCTATCCAGTGGCACCGGACCTTAAAGCAAATGCTAGAGGATGGTGCAAAGGCTGTAGCCTGCGAGGTTTCTTCCCATGCTTTAGACCAAAGGCGTGTCTGGGGCACAAGGTTTTTTATAACTGCCTTCACAAATCTCTCCCAGGATCATCTGGACTATCATGGCTCTATGGAAAACTACTTTCGGGCAAAGCTGAGGCTCTTTGTGGAGTACCCGCAGGAGTATTCCTTAATAAACATAGACGATGAATACGGTAGGCGAATTTTGGAAGAACTCAAAGGAAAAGCTATAACCTACGGAAGGGAGGGAAACCTCAAAATAATAGACTTTGAGACATCCATTGAGGGTAGCAAGCTTACTCTTGAGTGGGAAGGTAGGACTTACAAATTTTTCTCCAACCTAAGGGGTGAATTTCAGGCTTACAATCTCAGTTTGAGTATTCTTGTGGGTTTTCTCTTTGGCTTGGATGCGGAGACAATACAACAGGGTATAGAAAGGGTAATCGTTCCCGGCAGGTTTGAGACCTTTTTCAAGGAAGGGAAGTTGGCAATAGTAGATTATGCCCACACACCAGACGCCTTAGAGAAGGTTTTGATCACCGCCAGAAGACTGACAAAGGGTAAGTTATGGGTGATCTTTGGTGCCGGTGGCAACAGGGATAAGACCAAAAGACCTTTAATGGGAAAGGTTGCGGAAAAGTGGGCAGACTTTGTGGTTATAACCTCCGACAACCCAAGGTGGGAAGAACCCGAAGCTATAATAGAGGACATTTTGAAAGGTATAGAGCAGAAGCAAAAGGTCTTTGTGCAAAAGGACAGAAAGGAAGCAATAAAGTTCGCCTTGCAGAACGCCAAAGAGGGAGATGTAGTCCTCATAGCAGGCAAAGGACATGAAGACTACCAAGAAATAAAGGGAGTAAAATATCCCTTTAAAGACCAAGATGTTGTGAAGGAGGTATTGGATGTGTGATTTGGAAAACCTGTATTACCATCTGAGAGATGAGCTTTTGAGGATTTACAAGGAGGCAGAAACGCCCTTTCCAAAGGTAAAGCTCACAAATCTCCAATCCGCCCGGCTCTGCGGTCTTGCCAACTTAGCAAAGCTGATCCTCTATCTGGAAAGGGATGGATACCTGCAAATAAGCAACAAAGAGCAGAGCTTTCAGGATTGGGAAGTGCAGATAGAGGCATCCATATTAGATTTTATGCTTGGCTCCTGATGTACCCAAAGAAGTCTATAAGGGAACTACCCAAGGACCTGCGCCCTCGGGAAAAGCTCTCCAAGTTTGGTGCGTCCGCCCTATCGGATGAGGAACTTTTGGCAGTTATCTTTGGCTCTGGCACAAAAGGAGAGGATGTTATGAGCTTAGCAAGCAAGGTGGTTGGCTTAGGATGGGAAACGCTGATGGCTATGGATGTGGAGGAGCTAAGTAGGAAGATCAAAGGTTTGGGCTTTGCCAAAGCTTGCCAGCTCAAAGCAGTCATAGAGCTCGCCAAAAGGATAAACGACCCATACGGAGACTTTAAAATCTCCAACCCGCAAGATGCCTACGATTTTGTTAGAAAAAAGGTACTCTTTGACGAAAGGAGGGAACATCTCATCGCCCTTTATCTTACACCAACCAACAAGGTGGTAGATTACGAAGTAGTTGCCATCGGTAAAATGAACGCCCTTTACGCAGAGCCAAAGGACATACTCTATACCGCGGTAAAAAGGGCATGCAGTTCTTTGATCGTCCTACACAACCATCCCAAGGGAGACGCAAGACCATCAAAGGAAGACATAGAATTCACCAAAAGACTAAAACAAGCCTGCGAACTGTTGGGTTTTGAACTTTTAGACCACATTATCATTAACCAAAAGGACTTCTTCTCGTTCAGAAGTAACGGACTTCTTTAAACCTCCGCCCCTTCCAAAGATTCTTCACATTTGCATAATCTTTCCTCTGGAAGCTTTTCTACAAATAACCTTAACACTTCCTTTATCTCTTCTTCCTTGTTTTTCATCATTAAAATAACCTCCTCGCTGGTTAGACGATAGCCCGCAATGCCCGCCGCTGGATTTGCCACTACACAAAGGCTTGCATAACACATACCAAGCTCCCTCGCCAGTGCAACCTCCGGATAGCCGGTCATACCTACCACATCTCCACCCAATAGCTTTATAGCCCTTATTTCTGCAGGTGTTTCAAACCTTGGACCCTCCGTGCAGGCATAAACACCCGCAGGGTGATAGCTGAGCTTTAACTGTTCCAAAGTTTCAATTAAAACCTTTCTCATATGAGGGCAATAAGCCTGTGTCATATCCACATGAACTACCTTTTTTTCTCTCAAGAGCTTGGAGGGTTTGTCCTCTCCTTGTACTTCCACCGAATAAAAACCCTTATAAAAGGTGTCTTCCCTTCGCTTGGTTAAATCTATGAGGTCATCCACCACCACAAAGTCCCCCGGCTTAAACCTCTCATTGATAGCTCCCACCGCAGAAATAGCCAAGACCCTTTTTACTCCAAGTTCCTTAAAAGCCCAAAGGTTTGCCCTGTATGGCACAAGGGAGGGAGGATACTGATGGTTTAGCCCATGCCTTGATATGAAGGCAACTTGCTTCCCGCTTATCTCACCCAAGACCATAGGAGAAGAAGGCTCTCCAAAGGGTGTGTTTAGGGACACCTCTCTGAGATTTTTTAACCCATTCATTCTATAAAGCCCACTTCCGCCTATAACACCAAGCATGATAAAATCTTAACATGCACAAATTTGACCCAGAAAAGCTGAAGAAGTTAGACGACCCCGAAAGGCTTAGCCTTTTTGACCCGGAGGCAGTTCTCAAATCCTTTGGGTTA
>Ga0209741_1000412_pt1 | contig 11241 bp, 10 predicted proteins | sample OctOCTMetagenome_FD_184734 | JGI IMG/M metagenome (GOLD analysis project Ga0209741, IMG submission 184734) | Hot spring and microbial mat streamer communities from Octopus Spring Streamers, Yellowstone National Park, USA - OCT_B (SPAdes) (version 4) | ecosystem: Environmental > Aquatic > Thermal...
AAACCGGTTGCGGGTTCGCCGGGCACATTCAGCGGTCAGCCGGAAGGAGGACGCAGTGTCGAGCAAGCTGGATCGGTTCACCCAGCGGGCCAGGCGGGTGCTGGCGCTGGCCCAGGAAGAGGCCGAACGCCTGAACCACACCTACATCGGCACCGAGCATCTGCTCCTGGGCCTGGTGAAGGAAGAGAACGGCATCGCCGGCCAGGTGCTCCGACGTCTGGGGGTGACCCCCCAGAAGGTGGAGGAGATGGTCCTTCGCATGTCGGGGCCCGGCCGCCGCACCCCTCACAGCAAACCCGATTTAACCCCCCGGATCCGCCGGGTGATTGAGCTGGCCGTCGACGAGGCCCGGCGGATGGGACACCACTACATCGGCACCGAACACCTCCTCCTCGGGCTGGTCCGCCTGGGGGATGGGATGGCGGTGGACATCCTGAAGAGCCTCGGGCTCTCCCTGGAGCAGATCCGCCGGGAGACCAACCGGATGATCCAGGAGACGACCGCGGCCGCCCGGCCCCGGCGGGAGCGCCCGAAGACCCCGCTGCTGGACCAGCTGGCGATCGATCTGACCGCCCTGGCGGAGGAGGGGAAGCTGGATCCGGTGATCGGGCGGGAGCAGGAGATCGAGCGGGTGATCCAGATCCTCTCCCGTCGGACCAAGAACAACCCCGCTCTGATCGGGGAGCCCGGGGTGGGCAAGACCGCCATCGTCGAGGGCCTGGCCCAGCGCATCGTGGCCGGCGAGGTCCCCGAACCTCTCCTCAGCAAGCGGGTCCTCCAGCTGGACGTGGCCTCCCTGGTGGCGGGGACGATGTATCGGGGCCAGTTCGAGGAGCGGCTGAAGCGGGTGCTGGAGGAGCTCAAGAGCGCCGACTGCATCCTGTTCATCGACGAGATGCACATGCTGGTGGGCGCCGGGGCGGCCGGCAGCGCGGTGGACGCCGCCAACATCCTCAAGCCGGCCCTGGCCCGGGGTGAGATCCAGTGCATCGGGGCCACCACCTTCGACGAGTATCGCAAATACATCGAGAGCGACGCGGCCCTGGAGCGCCGGTTCCAGCCGGTGGTGGTGGAGGAACCCACCATCGAGGAGACCATCGAGATCCTGCGGGGCATCCGCCACCGCTACGAGGAGCACCACAAACTGACCATCACCGACGAGGCCATCGAGGCCGCCGCACGCCTCTCCGCGCGCTACATCCCCGAGCGTTATCTCCCGGATAAAGCCATCGATCTGATCGATGAGGCCGCCGCCCGGGTGCGGATGTATAAGGCCGCTCGCTGGCCCAGCCTCCAGAAGGTCTACAACGAGCTGCGGACGGTGCAGCGGGAGCGGGAGGAGGCCCTGGCCGAGCGCCGCTATGAGGACGTGGCCGACCTGAAAGCCCGGGAGGAGGAGCTTCAGGCCCAGCTGCAGCAGCTGCGCATGCGCAGCGAGACCGATGAAGGGCCGAAGGTGACCGCCGAGGACATCGCCGAAGTGGTCTCGATGTGGACCGGCATCCCGGTCAGCCGCATCGCCGGGGACGAATCCCAGCGCCTGCTCCAGATGGAGGAGGAGCTGAAGAAGCGCATCGTGGGGCAGGATGAGGCCATCAGCGTGATCTCCCGGGCGGTGCGACGGGCCCGCGCCGGCCTCAAGGATCCCCGCCGGCCCATCGGCTCCTTCATCTTCCTCGGGCCGACCGGGGTGGGCAAGACGGAGCTCACGAAGGCCCTGGCCGAGTTCCTTTTCGGCTCTGAGGACGCCCTGCTCCAGCTGGACATGTCCGAGTTCATGGAGCGGCACAACGTCTCCCGCCTGGTGGGCGCGCCTCCCGGCTACGTGGGCTACGAGGACGCCGGGCAGCTCACGGAATATGTCCGCCGCCGGCCTTACTGCATCGTGGTTTTCGACGAGATCGAGAAGGCCCATCCGGACGTGTTCAACATGCTCCTCCAGATCATGGAGGAGGGCCGGCTGACGGATGCCCGGGGCCGCAAGGTGGACTTCCGCAACACGATCATCATCATGACCTCCAACATCGGCGCCGATACCATCCGCAAGGCCCACCTGGGCTTCCCCACCCAGAAGCAGGAGGAGGTCGATCTGGAGCGGCGCTACCGCGAGATGCGGGAGAAGCTCCTCAATGAGCTGCGCAAGGTCTTCCGGCCGGAGTTCCTCAACCGGGTGGACCAGGTGGTGGTCTTCCGGCCGCTGAGCCGGGAGGACATCCTGAAGATCGTGGACCTGGAGCTGGGCAAGGTGGCGGCCCGCCTGAAGGAGCATCGCCTGAGCATCGAGGCCACGCCGGCCGCCAAGGCCTTCCTGGCCGACAAGGGCTACGACCCCGAATATGGGGCGCGGCCGTTGCGCCGGGTGATCCAGAACCTGGTGGAGGACGCCCTCTCGGAAGGAATGCTGGCCGGCCGCTTCGGCCCCGGCGACACGGTGGTGATCGATGTGGAAGGGGACCAGCTGACCTTCCGGGCGAAGGGGATCGAGGAGCTGACCCCGCCGCCCGCCCTGGTCGTAGAAGGCTAAGGGATGGCACCCGGGGGCGCAGGACGCGCCCCCGGGTTTTTACGTGGGATCGCCCCCGCCATAGGGAGTCGTCCCCGAATCGAACGCGAATCCACCCATTCGATCCCCGGCCTCTCGGGACGCGCCCTCATTCGCGGATAGTCCTTCACCATGCCCCATTTGTGGATTCGCCCCTCCATTCGCGGACGGGCCCTACGTCAACACCCCCTCCCCTTGCAGCGCCGCCTGGAGAACCTGGGCCAGGAAGCGGCGGGCATCCAGGATCTCCAGGAGCGCCAGCTGCCCATCGGCCGTGAAATGGGCGATCAGAGAGCCCGTATGCTCCGCATGGTCGATCACGCCCTCGGGGAGCCATTCGATCGCCAGGATGTCCGCCTCCCGATCATATCGCACCTTCATAGCGCTCCCTCCTCGCGGAATACAAGGCGATCACGCTGAGGTTCTCTCCTTCCTTTTCCGCAGAGGGTGAGGAGGCTTGTGCCCTTTCATGCTTCATGCAAGTCCGTATTCCTCCCACCGCCGATCCACCAGGGCCCGGATCTCCGGGCTCATCTCGATGCGCTCCGGCCAGACTCGGGGATGCCCTTCCTCCGGACCCTTGGCCGTGGCGTCGATGCCGATCTTGCCCCCGTAGGCCCGCAGGGGCGCGGCGTGATCCAAGTGATCCACCGGCCCTTCCACGATCACCACGTCCCGCTTCCAGTCCACGTTCCCCAGAACCTGCCAGGCCACCTCGGAGAGGTTATGGACGTCCACCCACTCATCCACCACCACGATGCATTTGGCCAGGCTGAGCAACCCCAGACCCCACAGGCCGAAGATCACCTTGCGGGCGTGACCGGGGAACCGCTTGCGGATGCTCACGATCACCAGGTTGTGGAAGACTCCCTCTGCAGGCATGTTGTAATCCACCACCTCCGGCAGGAAGAGACGGACCAGAGGGAGGAAAAGCCGCTCAGTGGCCTTGCCCATCCAGTAATCCTCCATGGGCGGGCGCCCTACGATGGTGGTGGGATAAATGGGATCCCGCCGATGGGTGATGGCGGTGATGTGCATCACCGGGAAGGGCTCAGGAGGCGTGTAGTAACCGGTGTGGTCGCCGAAGGGACCCTCCAGCCGCTGCTCCCGAGGATCGATGTATCCTTCGATGACGATCTCGGCCGAAGCCGGGACCTCGAGGGGCTGCGTGACGCAGCGGACCATCTCGACGGGCCGGCCCCGGAGCCAGCCGGCCAGCAGGTATTCGTCGATGTCCGGCGGCAAAGGCGCGCTGGCCGCCCAGATGCAGGCCGGATCCCCGCCCAGGGCCACGGCGATGGGGATGCGCTCCGCCCCCACCTCCCGGGCGGCCCGCTCGTGCTCCGCTCCCCCTTTATGGATCTGCCAATGCACGCCCAGGGTGCGTTCGTCGTGAACCTGCAGGCGATACAGCCCGACGTTGCGCTTGCCGGTGCGAGGATCCCGTGTGATCACCTGGCCCAGGGTGATGTAACGCCCCCCATCTTTCGGCCAGCATTTCAGGATCGGCAACCGATCCAGGGAGGGCTGCTCGGTCTCTACCACCTCCTGACAGGGCGCGCGGGAGACCCGCCGGGGGCCCAGGCCGATGCTCCGCAACGCCCCCAGCACCTGGCCCAGCCGCTCCAGGGCCTCCCCCACCCCCTGCGGAAGCTCCGGGCGCAGCAACGCCTCCAGCCGCCGCCGGAGGTCCTCCAGATCCTCCACCCCCAGCGCCCAGGCCATCCGGCGCGGGGTCCCAAAGAGGTTGATGACCACTGGGATCCCTTTCCCATCCACGTTCTCAAAGAGGAGCGCCTTGTTGCGCGCTGCCGGGCCCTTCATCACCCGGTCCGCGATCTCCGTGATCTCCAGCTCCGCGGAGACCGGGGCGCGGATCCGCACCAGCTCCCCGGCCTCCTCCAGACGCCGCAGGAAATCCCGCAGGTCCCGATAGGCCATCCTCCACCTCCTCCCAGAGCCTCGTTCCCCCATAGTGTATCGAAATTCCCCCTCCCCGGCCTCCTGACCGATTTAGAGCGGACCAATGATGAGGGTGAGACTATAATGGAGGCAAACTCCATGCCGGGAGGTCGCGATGCCGATGGTGCGCAAAGTGCAGGGGGTGCTGTGCCCGGTGCGGGATCTGGCGCGGGCGAAGGCCTTTTATGGGGAGACCCTGGGGCTGCCCCTTCGGGAGGAGGACCCGGAGGGCCGGTGGGTGGAGTTCGGCCCTCCCCGCGGCCCGGGGATCCTGCTCTATCAGGGGGCGGCGGGCTCCGGAGGCGGGGCGATGTTCCCGGTGCGAAACGCCCAGCGCACCGTTCCGCAGCGCATCGTCATGGATTTCACCCGCGTGAGGCGAAACGCATGACGGGCTGCTTCCTGCTTCCTCGACCCGTGGCTCGTAGACCGGCCGGAGGCCGTTCCGCCGCCAGAGGGATCTCCACAGGCGTCACTTCCCGGGGAACTCCCGGTAGGGCCGTTGTTCAAGGCACCCCACGAATCATTCGTGGAGCACCTTTGCCGGGCGGCCAGCCCGTTCAAGTCGGATCGGAGCTTCAGACCGTGCGGCTTGGTTTTCGCCGCTCCCAGGCCACCCGCTGCCCCCTGTTGCTGAGCAAATGATACCTAAAAACCGTAGTACGTAGTACTGTCAACCTCTTCTCGCTGAGCTTATGGGCTTTCCAGTTTTTCTGCAATGTAGGGCGACTGTGAGCGGTTGCCCTACACATCCTTGGATGAAAGGGATCGCATACCCAGACAATCTGAAAGGCCCCAGGTGGGGCACATGGGGCCGGGGATTTCTCCATTTCCCGGCCCCTGTTGATCGGATAGACTAAAATCATCCTCGGCGGAGGGAGCTCCGGAATGCGACGGGCTGTGATCGTGGACTTCGGGGGCGTGCTGGTGCGGACGGAGGACCTCTCCCCCCGGGAGCAGCTGGCCCGGGAGCTGGGGATGAGCCGGGAAGCGCTGGAGGCGCTGCTCTTCGCCAGCGATCTCTCCCTGCGCGCCCAGCGGGGAGAGCTCCCGGAGCCGGCCTTCTGGCAGACCATCGGGGAGCGCCTGGGGATCACCGATCCGCAGGCTCTCCATCGGCTGCGCGAGCGTTTCTTCGCCGGGGACCGCCTGAACGAGCCCCTGGTGGAGGCCTTGCGGCGGTGGAAAGGCCGCATCCCTCTCGGCCTGATCAGCAACGCCTGGTCCGGATTGCGGGAGGTGCTGCGCCGGCTGGGTCTGCTGGAGCTCTTCGACGTGGTGGTGATCTCCGCCGAGGTGAGGCTGTTGAAGCCGGACCCCCGGATCTACCGGTGCGCTCTGGAGGGCCTGGGCCTTCCCCCGGAGGCGACAGCTTTCCTCGATGACCTCCCCGAAAACGTGCAGGCGGCCCGCGCCCTGGGCATGCATGGGATCCTGTTCCGAGATCCAGAGGAGGCCCTCAGGCAGCTGCAGGAATGGCTCAACGGGACACGCTGAGCCTTCCAAGGGCCCCGTCGGCTCCTCAGGCGGAGGGAGGCCATGCCCCTGGAGATCCATCTGGACGATGTGGTGCAGCTACGAAAGCCGCATCCGTGCGGCGGCACGGAGTGGCAGGTGGTCCGCGTGGGGGCGGACATCGGGATCCGTTGCCTCACCTGCGGGCGCCGGGTCCTGATGCCCCGTCGGGAGTTCGAGCGCCGGGTCCGACGGATCGTCCGTTGCTCCCGGCCGACGCAGCTCTGACGATCCGGCCCGTCCTCCCACCCTCCTTTCCGGCAGGCTCCGAGGGCAGGGCATGGGCCGATCGCCTCTCACTGCACATCCCATCTTCGGAGGGGCCATCATGAAACGCTGGGGAATTCGAATCGGCGGCGGGCTGGCGCTGCTCCTCATTACGCTTTTCCTGATCGCGGCCTTCTGGCCGGTTCCCCCGGATCTTCCCCCAGGCGGTCTGTCCGATGGGATGCCCGGCGCGACCGGGGCCCTCCGTCGCCCCTTCCCCCCGATGCCCATCCCTCCGGACAACCCCCAGACCCCCGAGAAGGCGGAGCTGGGTCGGCTCCTGTTCTACGACCCGATCCTCTCGGGCGATCGGACGCGTTCATGTGCGACCTGCCATCATCCGGATCTCGGCTTCACCGATGGCAAGGGACGATCCATCGGGGCCGATGGGCAGCCGATGCGGCGGGGCGCCCCCACCCTCTGGAACGTGGGCTACCTGCGCCGCCTGTTCTGGGACGGGCGCGCCACCTCCCTGGAGGAGGCGGCCCGTATGTCCCTCACGGATCCTCGGGAGATGGCCGCGGACCCGGAGCGCCTGGTCCGGGCCCTGAAGGCGATCCCGGAATACCGGGAGCGGTTCGACCGGGCTTTCGGGGGCCGGGACGGCTCGGCGGTGACGTTTGAGAACATTGCCAAGGCCATCGCCGCTTTCGAGCGCACCCTGGTCAGCCGGAACTCTCCCTTCGATCGCTTCGCCGCCGGCGACGCCGCAGCCCTCACCCCCGCCCAGCGACGCGGCCTCAACCTCTTCCGCTCCGGCCGCACCCGATGCTTTGAGTGTCACACGCTCCCCTTGTTCGGCTCCTCGGACTTCCGGGTCATTGGGGTGCCGGATCTCCCGGGAGGGCCGGCGGATCGGGGCCGCGCGGAGGTCACCGGCTCCCCTCGGGACGAGCGGGCCTTCAAGGTGCCCACCCTGCGCAACGTGGCCCTCACCGCGCCCTATATGCACAACGGGATCTTCGCCACCCTGGAGGAGGTGGTGGACTTCTACAAAGATGGCGGAGGACGGGGCCGGGGCATGGATCTGCCGAACTTAGACAGCAAGATCCAGCCCTTCCGCCTGAGCCCGGAGGAACGCGAGGACCTGGTGGCCTTCCTGTATGCCCTGACGGATGAATCGGCCATGCCCCCGGTGCCCGAATCCGTCCCCTCCGGCCTGCCGGTGGTGCCCCGCCTGGAGAACCCCGCTCGCGCGGTGGCCGCCCGTTACAACGTGGGGGCCGCCGCCGCGTCGGAACCTCCTCGCGCTCCGCAGACCCGGGTAGTCCGACCCGGTGAGTCCATCCAGGCGGCCCTGGATCAGGCCGGCCCCGGGGACACCATCCTGGTGGAGCCCGGGATCTACCGGGAGTCCCTGGTGGTGGAGGTGGAGAACCTCACCCTGAGGGGAATCGTCCGGGACGGCCAGCGGCCGATCCTGGACGGGGAAGGCATACGCGGGGACGGCATCATCGCCACCCGGGACGGGTTCACGGTGGAGAACTTCATCGTGCGCCATTACACCAACAATGGCATCGTGGTGCCCGGCGCCCGGGGGATCGTGATCCGGGACGTGGTCACCGAGGACACCGGGGCTTACGGCGTGTATCCGGTGGGCAGCGAGGACATCCTGATCGAACGGGTGGTGGCCACCGGGGCCTGGGACACCGGCATCTACATCGGTCAATCCCGCGATAGGGTGATCCGCGACAGCGAGGCCTACGGCAACGTCAGCGGGATCGAGGTGGAGAACTCCGTGAACATCACGGTGGTGAACAACTACGCGCACGACAACGCGGCCGGGTTGCTGGTCTTCGTCCTGCCCAATCTGGAGTCGAAGGTAGGCTCCCGCAACCGGATCATCGGCAACCGCATCATCCGCAACAACGGACCCAACTTTGCCAAACCGGGGGCCATTGTGGGCAACGTCCCCTCGGGGACCGGGATCCTGATCATGGCGGCGGATGAGACCGAGGTGACCGGCAACGAGATCCGGGACAACGCCTCGGTGGGCATCGCCGTGGTGGGCCTGCACCAGGTCTTCCCGAAGGGGACGGTCTTCGACGTGGGGGCCATCCCAGAGCGCAACTGGATCCACGACAACGTTCTGGTCCACAATGGATTCAACCCGGATCCGAAGGTGCGGGCGGCGGGGCTGCCAGGGGCGGACCTGCTGTGGGACGCCAGCGGATGGGATAACCTGTGGCGGGAAGCGGGGGCCCGAGCCTTCCCACCCTTCCTGCCCGGGCCGGACTGGCCATGGCCGGTCCGGTGGAGGGCCTACTGGCGGCTGCTCCAGCTGCTGGTGCAGCTTTTGGGATAGCCGGATCCCGGAGGTCGCGATGCCGGAACAACCGGTCGGCGAGGACAGTATTTTTTACGCTGTTCACACCGATGTCCACGCGCGTCACACCCTGCTCCTGATCCACGGTGCCGGAGAGTCCCATCTGGTGTGGCCCGGGGCGCTGCGGAACCTCCCGGGGGCGACCGTTTACGCGCTGGATCTGCCCGGCCACGGCCGGTCCCGGGGGCGCGGGCGCTCCTCCATCGCGGACTACACCCGGGTGGTGGTGGAGTGGATGGCCGCCCTGGGGTTGCCGCCGGCCATCTGGGTGGGTCACTCGATGGGCGGAGCCATCGCCCAGTGGGCGGCCCTCTACCATCCGGAGCGCGTGGCGGGGCTGATCCTGATCGCCACCGGGGCCCGCCTCCGGGTCAGCCCTCAGATCCTCGAAGGCCTGCGGTCCGATTTCCACCGCACGGTCGAGCTCATCACCGAGTGGAGCTGGGGAGTGGATCCACCGGTTCGGCTGGTGGAGGAAGGACGCCGCATGCTCCTCTCCGCGGACCCCCGGGTGATGGAAGGGGATTATCGGGCGTGCGACGCCTTCGACGTGATGGGCCGCCTGGGGGAGATCCGAGCCCCCACTCTGGTGATCGGCGGGACAGCGGACCGGATGACGCCCTTCAAATATGCGGAATATCTGGCGGCCCATATCCCGGGCGCGCGGCTGGTGCGGATCGAGGGGGCAGGCCACATGGTGATGCTGGAGCAGCCCGAAGCCGTCGCCGAAGCGATCCGGTCCTTCCTGACGGAGATTGCCTCCCGCACAGGTCCGGATGCCTGAATCCCTTCTCGGAGTCACAGCGCGCGGATGATCGCGATCGGAGTGGATATCCTGGAGATCCGACGGATGGAGCAGGCCATCGCCAGCTTCGGGGACCGTCTGCTCCGGCGGGTTTTCACGCCGGCCGAACGGCAGGCATGCCGCGGGCGGGTGGCTGAGTATGCGGCCCGCTTTGCGGCCAAGGAGGCTGTCGCCAAGGCCCTGGGGGTGGGCCTTCGGATCATGGCCCGCGAGGGCATCGGATTTCACGATGTGGAGATCCTCCCGGACCACCGGGGACAGCCTCACGTACACCTGCGGGGATGGGCCGCGGAGCGCGCCCGGGTGCTGGGCCTGAAGCAATGGGCGGTGAGCATGACCCACGACGGGGGGTTCGCCATCGCGGTAGTGGCCTCCATCGGAGGGCTTCCACCTCTTGATCTTCCCTCGGAGCGCCGTTCATGACGAGCTCCCCCCCGCTCCCCTGGCTGCGCCCGCCTGAGCGCTCCCCGGTCCCCCCGGATCCCCGGGACGTGCGGATCGCGGATCTGCTGCAAACGGATCCGGCTGGGGCCCATGTGGCGGTGATCGGCATCCCCTTTGACACCGCGGTGATCGGCCGGCGGGGTGCCCGGGAGGCCCCTGCGGCCATCCGCCGCGCCCTTTACCGGATGACAGCCTTTGATCTGGAGAGCGGGGTAGATCTGGCGGAAGGCCTTCGGCTGGTGGACCTGGGGGATGTGGCCGTGGTGCACACGGATATCCACGAGACCCACCGGCGGGTGACGGCGGTGCTGCGGGAGGTGACCCGTCAGGGCCTGCGCTCCCTGGTCCTGGGCGGAGATCACAGCCTCTCGTATGCCACCCTGCGGGGGGTGATCGAAGGGCTGGGGAAGCCTCTGGGGGTGATCCAGTTTGACGCCCATCATGACCTGCGGGAGCCTCTGGAGGGGGAGATCACCAGCGGAACCCCTTTCCGCCGCCTGCTGGAGGAAGGACTGGTCGAGGGGCGGCATCTGGTGCAAATCGGGCTGCTGGGGGGACGCAACAGCCGGGCCTACTATGAAGTCGCCCGCCGGCATGGCGTCCACATGATCCCGGCGGCCCACGTCCATCGGGAGGATCCAGAAGTCCTGACTGCCCAGGTCTTGGAGGTGGTCACTGCAGGCACCCTTGGGTTTTTCATCAGTTTTGACATGGATGTGTTCGAGGCCGCCTGCGCGCCCGGGGTGTCCGCGCCCAGCCCGGGGGGATTGCTGCCCGCGTCGGCGCTGGCGCTGATGCGGAGGTTGGCCGCCCATCCGGCATGCTGGGGGATGGATCTGATGGAAACCGCTCCACCTCTGGATCCCGATGGACGGACCGTGGCGCCTGCGGCGGCGGTCGCATGGGCCTTTCTGATCGGGCGGGGGATGGTCGGGGTGAAATCCGAATCCGGGATTGACACAGGTCCGCCCGCCGTGCCATAATCATCCCAGACGAGAGGCATACGATGGCGCTGACGGCGGAAGACCTGCGGGATCTGGTGGTCCTCTTAGAGACCCACCCGGAGTGGCGGAAGGTTCTCTGGGCCCTGCTGGCCTCGGAGGAGGTCCTCCGCATGCCCGCCGAGCTGGCTGAGCTTCGGGCGGAGACTGAACGCCGCTTCACGGAGCTGGCGGAAGCCGTTCGTCGCCTGAGCGAGCTCTTCGTCGCCCACCGTCAAGAGTTCCTGGCTCAACAGGCCCACACGGACGCTCGCCTCGCCGAGCTTACTGAGACCGTTCGTCGCCTGAGCGAGCTCTTCAACACCCACCGTCAGGAGTTCCTGGCCTATCGGGAGGAAACCGACCGCCGCTTCGCCGAACTGGCCGAAGCCCAGCGCCG
>Ga0209741_1000415_pt1 | contig 11206 bp, 19 predicted proteins | sample OctOCTMetagenome_FD_184734 | JGI IMG/M metagenome (GOLD analysis project Ga0209741, IMG submission 184734) | Hot spring and microbial mat streamer communities from Octopus Spring Streamers, Yellowstone National Park, USA - OCT_B (SPAdes) (version 4) | ecosystem: Environmental > Aquatic > Thermal...
ATTATCTCTGATTTCAATAAGAAGTTTCTGAATTACACTAGAAGATAAAGCATCTTCTATACTAACCTTATTGTTTAGATAATTATAGAGGTTTCTAGCCATAAGGTTGAAATTTTAAAGCACGAAAAATAAAAAACCTAAAAAAATTTTTTGCTAATAACTTTTATTAAAAGTTATTACTCTTCTGGTTAAATTTTTATTTTCTTCTTTCTTCTAGCTAGAAAAAAAATAATAGATAAATATATTCATATTTATCTGCTCGCATTAGAATGAGATAAAAAGAAATTTGTTGAAAAATAAAGCGTTTTAAATATCTCATAGTTTAGAATTATGAGATAATAAGAATTAGATTTTAATACCAAAGCAATTTTTTAATATCTCATAGTTCAGAGAGCATTATGTTTTATTCTTTTTAGCTTTAAAATTTTGATTATGCTTGTTAAAGATTTAGATGTAAGTAAGGCTTTTGTGTTTTTATCAGAACTTAAAATGCCAAAAGAATTAAGAATTTACTTCTCTTTTATTTTAAGCTATCGTTATAGTTCAGCAACTTCACAATATATATCAATAAAGAATGTTCTTAACACAAGAATTGAGTATAGATATAGATATGGTGAAGGAATAAAAATAAAAACAAGTAGTGAATATGAAAAAAGTGATTGAATAAATATCTCATTCTTTTGCTTTAAATTATGAGATAAAAACATTTTGCTCTTGTTTAGAATTACAAAATAAGCAATTTTTACTAGCTTTTCTATTATCTCATACTTTGTTTTTATTTATGAGATAATTATTTTTATGAGATATAAGCTTTAAAATTTCAGTTATGTCAATTGCTTATCTTTATTCAAAGTATGATGAAATAGCAGAATTAGTAAAATCTCATATCCTTAATTTTGATGATATTGTTTATTGTCCTCCAACAGTTAGATTTAGTGAGGAAATTGTTTTGAGAAAATTAAAGAAAATAAAATATGCTATTTTTCTAATTAGCAAATTTAATGTTTCTATTGATACAAAAACATTAGGAAGACTTAAATTTCTAAAAGAAAATGCTAAAAAGATATTTGTTATTATTCCACATAACAAAAGGATAGAGATGTTAGAATACAGTAAAAATGTTGAGTTTGTAAGATATAAAACTGTTGATAACTTAATTGATTATTTTCTTGCCTTGTTAAAAAAGAAAAACTTTAATTCCCTTTATAACTTGGTTTTATCTTATACTTTATTGATGTTTTATTATGAAAAGTCTTTAAGAAACAGATTAAAATAAAAAACATTTAGCTTTAAAATTTTGAAACAAAGAAAAAAGTGAAAAACATCTTACAGCTAATAGCTCTTAAACTGATTAGTTCTATTGAAGTTTGGACAGATATTGTTAATGCTGAATTAGTTAATAGAATTGTTAAAAACTATTTTCCAAATGTTGAATTTAAGCTTTTTAACATAAATGAAAATTACATTTCATATCCACCAAATTATGCTTTATCTATTGTAGTTATTTTTAATGAAGATAATACTTCAACATTAGAGCATTTGCTTGAAACAAAAAATGTCCTTTTAGTCATAACTACAAGCAGAAAAATATACGAAACTTATAAAAGTAAAGTTAATGTTCTAATGCTAAATTTTGTGAAAAACTAATTTTTTCCAATTTTTTCCAATTTTGCGACAATCTGGCAGTTTGGACTAGTTCTAGCCACTTTGAACGAGTTTTAACCTGTTCCAGTCAGTTTAGACTAGTTTGGAATGCTTTCACTCACATTTAAACAGCTTTGTCTAGTTTTTAAGGACGAATTTTCTTGAAAAATTTAAATCCGTATGCTTTAAACTTTTAATTATGTCTGAACTTTTAAATTTGCTAAAAGAGATGGGAATAAAAATAAACATCATTCCAGGTAATTTAGTTTTCTATAAAGGTGAATTATGCTATGTTCAGAAACAAGCAAATGTAAAAGGCTATTACATTTTAGTTAAGCTTAATGATGAAAATGTTGAAAAAGTAGTAGCAAAAGAAGATGAAATAACTCCAATAATAAATGAAATTCATATTATTGCTATTCTTGCTAAAATAGTTCATTTGTTAAAAAAGCCAGGCATAAAGGATGAAATAACAAAAATTTTGCCAGGTGAAGTTTATTTTGAATTAACGCATAACATAAAAATTAACGATGAAAATGATATTAAAGATTTATGGAGCTTGAAAGTTATGTCTGGTAATGATAAAATTTTTGGTCATTCTGATAATTCTTTAATAAAGCTAGTAGTTTTTCTGATAAACTTTATAAAATCAGCAGGAGCAAAAAATGTTTAAAATAAGATACAAACTTTTGCTAGATACAAGTGAAGGAAGAATTAAAATTAAATTTACATCAATTTCAAAAAGAGCAAATTCTGAATATATAAAGCTTTATTTAGCAAACAATGAAATAGTAAATTTCAAAGAAAAGCCAGAAATAGAGTTTAATTACAAAGGAGAAGAAATAACAATTGAATACTTACCAAGAGATGCCAGTTCATTATCAACAAATGATTTTGAAATTAAAAAGCAAAACTTTTTAATTTTTTGGAATGATGTTAAATTCTCTTTAACAGAAATATCAAGAGAACCAGCAAAACCAGAAGAAACAAAAATTCCAGACAAAAAAGACAAAGGGGTTGAAGTATGGCAAGTAGTAATAGCTTTAACTACAATAATACTTATAGTCTTTATATTATACAGAATGAAATACAAGAAATTAGTGTTAAGAAAGGCAGTGTAATTGAAGTTATAACAAATTTAGAATTAAGTGATATATTAGCATATTTCAACGGAAAACAAATTGCTCTTTCCATTTTAAGAAAATCTGGTTTATTTCCTCCATCATTAAACAACTATTATTATTACATAGCAGAAGAAGATGGTATTTTTACAATTGCTTATAAGAAAAAACCAATAACTTTTAATATAGCAATTTCGGATTTAAAGGATTTTGAAAAAAAGAAAAAAGGATTTTTAGCACCTTTTACATCTACACTTAAATCTGTTTCAATTGTTCTTGGAGCAATTATTACTATTTTGCTAATAATTTTGGTTTTAATAATAGTTAAAAGCACAAAGGAGATTTTAAGATGATAGGGCAAATGAAAGAAAAGGCAAGACAAGCTAGTCAAGCATTTAGTAAAAAAGGAATGACAAAAATTAAGGTTAGTAATGATTATGAGAATATTCCATTTTTTAATTTCAAAGTAGCAAAACTTAAAGATAAAGAATTTGTAGAACTTGATAACAGATTTATATATTCTGGTCCTCTTTATTTAGAAAGAGAAAATTTAAGCACAAGTTCAAAGGAGGAATTAAACAAGCAATTTGAAAAAATAAGACTATTTAATTTCAATAACAAAAGAATTGGAATTGCTAATGCTAGACATACATATTGCGTAAAAAGAAAAAGAACAATTATTGGAGCTGGTGCTTGTGAAAAATTTGCTGTTGAATTTAGAGTAAATTACAATCCGAAATATGAAAATATGCCTTATGGTTATTATGCTTTAATAAGAGTTCCTTTCAAACTAAAAATGGGAAAACTTTATGGATTTAGAATAGCATTAGGAGATACAAGGTCTAGTATTAGTTTTGATAAGGCATTAAACAATTTACTTTCAACATTTGGAATTCAAAAAGATATGATTTATGCTATTAGCAAAGATAGAGATACTGATATTGTTAAAATTGAAGATGTTGGCTCTAAATATCCATACTTTTCTATATTCTTTTTAGTTCCTATTGCTATTGATGATAATAGTCTTGATAGCAAAATAATAATTTCATCATTAAGAAGAAATCCACAAGCATTAGAAGATATTTTTGAAAATGTTTATTCTCAATTAAAATCACAACAAGGAATAGATAAAAGCATAGTTAAGAAATACAATACAATTGAAACATTAAATGCTATTAGTAAAGCTGGTTCATTAACTGGTAATGAAAAGAAAGATTTGGCATTAAGTTTAGCATTTCAGGCTACTAGTTATTTAATTCCAGGACTTGGACAAATTTTAGCAGTTGGTAGTTTAGTTCAATTAGCATCACAAGTTTTAAATGGAATAGTTGGAAAACTTGAAATACAAAATAATCCTGCTAATGAAACATCAATTGTTTTTGTTGGATTTGGCACTCAAAACTATAACTATACGCAAATAGATTATTTCCAAAGTCCAAAATCTTTAACTACTATTGCTAGTGAAAGATTAAATGTTAAACCAGAGGAAGTTGTTAATGTTTTATCTCAAAGAACAGGAATAGATAAGAACTATATAAGCAAAGTGATAGGGTTAGTAAGATGATAGTGCTTTTAAGAGAGGGTTTAAGCATAAAGAAAGATATTGCTTTAATAAAAGCATTAAACTATCCAGCAAATGATATTTTTGTCAATAATAAATTCTTTTATTCTCAATTACCTAAAAACTATAAGAGCTTTTCCGAATATGCTTACATTTTTAAAATTCCAAGACTATTAAGAAAAGGAGATTTAATAACTAGTGGAAAAGGATTATTTTTAATAAGCGAAGATATTTCAAATGCTAATGATACAGTTAGAGTAATAGCAAAAGAAATTGATTTACCTGATACTAAAAATAGAATAGAGTTTGAATTAGACATAAACTATGTTGCTTATCTTCATCAAATAACACTAATGAATTATAATGATTTTAATAACACTATACAAACAAAAATTTATGAACTATCAATCCAAACACTTTACTCTTCAATAAGAAATCTCTTATTTAACAGAATGCCAATAGATTACACTAACTTTATCAAAGAACCTTATGTTTTTGAAGTAAATAATGAAATTTTCTGGGGTAAAATAAAAGTTATTATCAAGTATGAAACAAACACAAGCACAAAACTTGGAATTATATTTGAAGTTAAGCAAAAATGAAAGAGCTTTTAGAAGGACAAGCTTTATTATTAAAAGCTGTATTAAGCACTAATTTAAATGCTATTCTTATAGCTCCACCAGGACAAGGTAAATCTGCTTTAATCAAAAGTTTAACTGGTTCTGTTGTTAGTTATGATGATATAACAGGTGCTGGTTTAGTTGATTTAGTTTCAACAACATCAGAAAGAGTTATTGCTATTAGTGATTTGAATAAAATAGCAGAAAGAGAAAAGGCAAGTAATCCATTTAGTATAATGCTAACAGTTATTGAAGAAGGATTTGCTGGTAAAAAAGATGCTAGAAGAGATATTAAGCTTGACAATATAACAAAAAATATCGTTTGTGCTATAACTACTGATATTTGGCATAATAATCTAAAAGAAAAATTTAAAAGAACTGGTATGGAAAGCAGACTTATTCCTATTGCTTGGAAATACAATAATACTGAACTTAAAATGATAAACATTTCACTGTTAGAAAACTACAACGAGAATATAAGCTTTGAAATTGAAGTTCCAGAAACTTATATTAAGGAAAGAAAGAATTATGAAAATAAAGAAAGAGTTTTAAACATTATGGAAAATTTAGTTAAAAATCCAAGAGTTAGAAGAAACTTTTTAAGACTTTTAAATGCTGTAAGCCATATAAACAATCCTCAATCTGATGTTATAACTAATAGAGATATTGATTTAACACTATGTTTGTTAGTTTTTACTGATTATGAAAACATACCATCTCCTTTAAGGTTCTTTTTAATATCAACTATCAAGAAAGTTAGAGATTATAACAGTTTGATAAGCAATTATAGCAAAAAAGAGATAGAAAGCGAATATGAATACATTAAATGGCTTATCAAACTATAAAAAGCTAATTGTTCTTTACAGATATGTTTGTCCTATTGAAAGAAAATATAACTTAACACATATTATTTTCAAAAAGTATAAAATTCCTGTAAGTAGTAGATTAGCATATTCTCTTAAAAATAGAAACAAAAATAAAATCCGCTTTCCACTACTATCAAGAATTATAACGCAAAAGAATTTGCTTTGGATTAGTAGAGAAAAGAAAAGATACTGGACTTCAATAGTTAGATTTGAAAATGAATTTTCTATTTTAAAACATAGTAATGCTTATTTTGATGTTATTGATAAAAAGACATTACTTTTATCCCTTCTAGATGGTGAAGGCTTTATAATTATCAAAACTAGCAAAGGTAAATTTAAACTTTATAACAAAGGGAGGGAGCTAATATGCGAAATGCTATGATTTTAATGTTAATTGTCATTTTGCTAGTTGTTATTTCTGGAATTATTTACATTTTCTTTTTTAGCAAGGTAAAGTTAAATTTAGTTTTGGATAAAGAAGAAAAAAAGTCATTAGAGCAGAAATTAAAGGAGTAGAAAATATGCTAACAGTAAATATAAAAGTTCCACAAGTTAATGAAGCTTTTTACAAGGATAGTGATTTAATTTACATTAAGAATACAATACTAAATGCCAGACAAAAATATGGAAGCTTTATAAATGAATTAAGTAATGTTTTAGAAATTCCAAAAGAGTTAATTTATGCTATGATTTATATTGAAAGTGCTGGAAAAGAAAATGAAATTTCACCAGCAAAAGCTTATGGATTATTACAAATTACAAAACCAACCGCAGAAGATATATTTGCTTTAATGAAAGACAAAATTAAACAAAACACAGAATTAAAACGACTAGTTATAAAACTATTTCCTGACAAATACACTTGCCTATTAAGTAAAGCCCATCCTGGACATAAAGAATGTTTAACAACTGATGATTTATTAAACCCATATAAGAATTTGCTTATTGGAAGTTTAATAATTAGATACCTTTTAGATAAGTATAGAGGTAGATTAGATGCTCTTGTTATAGCATATAACAAAGTTGGATTATTTCAAAATGCTAAAATAGGAAATACACCAGCAGATACTTTAAATCTTGAAAAAACACCAGAAACAAGAAATTATATTATCAAGCTTTTAGGTAGGAATTCAGCATTAGGAGTTGCTATACTTTTAAGGGAGGAAAATCAAATATGAAAGAGATTACGGTTCAAGTTTTAACTTTAATAATTACTATTATTGCTGTATTTCAAAGTGTAAAGTATCTTTTTGACATATATCTAAAAGAAATAAAAGATGAAATAAAAACATTAAAAGATAGAGTTGGATTGTTAGAAAAAGAAGTATCAGAATTAAGAATTTTAGTGCTTAAACTTTTAGCACGAGGAGATGATGATAATGGAGCTTAATAAAGATATTTTATACTACAATTCTAATTTTGCTAATAGTGTTGTAAAATATCCTGATTATTTTCCTCAAATTGTTAGCTTATACAAGGAACTTAAAGGCAAAGGATTAGAATTACTTTCTCCTGAATATGAGGGAACAGAATGGAAACTAGTAATATACAAAGCTGAAAATAAGCGGTTTGGTATTATTTGGCCTGATAGATTATATCTTTATATCTTCTATGGAAATCCAAGTAGAAAAATTGTAGCATTTATTTTAAGAGGAAAAGATTTAGATAAGAATGAAGCAGGAATTTTGCTTAATGTTCTTAATGAAGCCAAGTTTAAAGCAAAAAATATAAAACTATTAACAGAAAATTGGAAAAACATTTCAGCAGTAGTAGATGTTAATCTTGACAGTTTGCTTGGAATTAAAAAAGAAGAAAAACCAATTCAACCATCACAACCATTACAACCTTCAACACCTACAATAATGCCAGATTTGGAAGAAGAAGAAAAAAAGAAAAGAATTGAATTAGCAATTAAGTTTATTTTTGCCTTGGCTGTTTTATCAGGTGTAGTTTTTTTACTAATAAAAGTGGGAGGTAGAAAGAAATGATTATATTTGAAGTTCAAAGACAAAATATAAGTGCCGTTGCCAGCACAATATATAGAGATATAGCAACAAAAGGAGGAACAATTACAGCATTTGTTCCAGCAATAACTCCAAAAGTTGAAAAAATTTTACAAGGTAAAGAATACTATATTGTCAAATATGATGATAAAACTTATATTCTTGTTGGAACACAAACTAATTTAGCATATTTTGTTATTCTAACAACAAATCCAGATGATTTGAAAAACTTTAATTTAGATAATCGTAATCTTCCATCTGAAATAAAAAGTAAATATCCTGTTAAAGCATATAATTCCGCTGATTTCTATAATACTTATTCTTCAATAGGACAGATAACTACTATGGCTACTACTGAACAAAAAGACAAAAAACCAGACAAAAAAGATGAAGATAAAAAGGATAATAAAATTTTCATCTTTGTTATTGCTTCTGTTGTTATTCTAATAGCAATAGTTTTAGCTCTTGCTTTTATGAAAAAGAAATAATTATGCTTTAAAATTTTAACTATGTTTGACATAGAAAAACAGAACACAGAGCAAACACAAAATACAAAAGCTATAAAAGTAGATTTGACAGAGATTATACCATTCTTATCAAGTTATGTTAATTCTGCTATTATTGAAATCAAAAGTTTTCCAGTTGGCATATATGTTAAAAGAATTCAACCTATTGGACAACCATCTAAACTTATAGCAGTTATCAATAATGAAAATGCTCTTGATGATTTTATTCTTGAAAATGAAACACTTTTAAAAGCAGTAGATTTGAATTATAGCAGACTTAACTTGTTAAAAAGAGCAAAAAAGGAAGGTAAATTAGACCAAGACTGGATTATTGAAATTATTGTTGCTGGCATAAGAGGAAAAAGATTAAATCCTGATGATGTTTATTATAGAGAAAGAATAAATTTAACTGGTTATGAAAGTTCTGATAGTGAAACAGAAGCTTATTTTAGAGAATTAGAAAGAGCATTATTAGGAAAAGAAATGAAAAATGAAACTAGTCCATTTTCTAAACTTACGCTTGAAGATATTATTAGAATAAAAGAAGAATATGGTATTGATTTAACAAGAGCTTTAAGACAGGAAGAATATGAAAGCAAATATGGAAGGCGTGAAGATATTGAAGAAGATTATGAAGATTATGAAGAAGATTTAAATGAGCTAAAAAATGAAGTTAGCAGTAATATAACTCAAAATCAGCAGACAGTTCAAAATCAACAACAATCTGGATTTAATGTTCTTGAATTTTTAAAATTAGCAGTAGAAAGTATAAGAACCTTAAAAGAAATTTCAAAGGAGATTTCAAATGCAGGAAACAATCAAAACCAGTCCCAAAACTCTTCTTGAAGATTTAACAAAGAAAATATATGAGCTTGTGCTAGAAGCTAAAACAGATTATAGATTTAAAAAATTTGTAGTTTCTATTTTAAGAAGAAATGATGTTTTAAGAGAAGATGCTAAAACAAAAGCACAAGTGCTTTTATCTTGGTTTCAAAAGAACATTAGACCTTATTATGTTCCAGATGGATTTAGAGTTGAAAATGTAAAATCTCCTTTGTTAATGTTAGCAGAATATCAAAGAGGAGATACGCCTTATGGAGATTGTGATGATTTTGTAGCATTTTATATTGCTATGCTTGAAAGTATAGGAATTCCAACAACTGTTGCTTATGTTAGTTATTCACCTCATAAGGAAGCTGGACAAAGTTCTAATACTCCAAATCATATTGTAGCTTTATTTAAAGACCCAAAAACTAATGAAGTTTATTTAGCAGACCCAACTAGCAATTTGCCAGTTATGAATGTTTATGATTATCATACAAGAATAGCAAAAGTAGTAGTAGTTGTTGAAAGAGTTTTGCCAAGCGGGGAGGTTGTAAAATTTGCGTGATGAAGCAAAATTAGAAAGTTTAAGAAATTTAGTTTCAACAGTTAAAGGTGTAGTAGATGCTATTGATTTAGCATTAAGAAAAGAAGTTAGTCCTGCTAGAAGATTAGCTATTCGGACAATAAATCTTTTAGCTAATCCATTATTCTATGTTTCTGTTTTTGTTATCTTTGTCATAACAGCAATAGTATTTTATAAGCTTGGGGAATATAGAACATATAAAGCAATTTATTTAAGGAGGAAGTATGAGTAATCAAAAACAGATAAATCCAGTTATAACTGCTATATCAACAATAATTTTTATGGCAATTGTTTTTATTGTTTTTTATAACATAGGAAAAGCCAGTGTTTATAAAAGGGAGTTAGGAAAATGAAAAATCCAGCTTTATTTGTTGCTTATGCTTTTCTTATATTACTTGTGATTGTTATTGTTTTGCTAATTATTTATGGGCCAATAGCCTTTTTAGGTTATCAATTAGGTAAATCAAGAGCAGAGCAAGAATTATTAAGGAGGAAGTTATATGGTAGAGCAACAAACTAAACAACAAGCAAGTCAAACTAGTCAAACACAGCAAGCTAGTCAAACGCAAGAACAGGAAAAGAAAAGCAAAGTTAGTGAAATTTTAAATAAATTTGGACAATTTGGTGCTAGTGCTTGGAAAGAAGTGAAAGAAACATTTTTATCATTAGACCCTCAAACGCAAAGATATTTACTAACTGCTATGTTCAGAATAAATCCAGAGCAAGCAAGGCTTTTTGCTGGTGAAGCTGGAATAACATTACCGCCAGGAACAGGAGGACAACCACCTTCTGACCAAAAGCAAGATAATACGCTAATTTTCATTATAGCTGGAATAGTTGTTTTTGCTTTAATAGTTATTTTGCTAATTTTTATGATGAAGAAAAAATGAGAGTTAAATCACTTATAAACGCTTTCCTTTTTTTTGCTATTATTGGATTTTTGTCTGTTTTATATTTAACAATAAGTAGTAGTTTAATAGAAAGAGCTAAAAAAGAATTAAAGAGTATTAAAGATGGAAATTAGTTTTAAGTTATCAGATTTTGGAAAATTTTTAAGAGATAATGCTACAACTATTGCTACATTAGGAGGATTAGCTTTATCTGCCTATTTAACTTATCAACAAATTCAAATTACAAAAGAACAAGTTAGAAAAGAGCAAGAGTTAAAAGAAAAACAACTTGAATATCAAAAGCAATTAGCTGAAAAGCAAATTCAAAGTCAAACAGGTTCAACAACTTCTACTCAAACTCAAAATATAGCTATTATTCTTATTCCTTTTTTATTGACATTTTTAGTTTTTATAGCAGTTTTGGTAGCATCAAGGAGGTGAAAAGCTATGGATTTAGTTAGCATAGAAGAGATTGTTCCTGCCAGTATAGAGTTTAGATTGGGAGATTTAGGAAAATGGATAACAAAGAATGCTGGTAAAATAGCACTTGTTGGAGGTGTAGCACTTGGAGGATATGCTTTGTATAA
>Ga0209741_1000416_pt1 | contig 11201 bp, 9 predicted proteins | sample OctOCTMetagenome_FD_184734 | JGI IMG/M metagenome (GOLD analysis project Ga0209741, IMG submission 184734) | Hot spring and microbial mat streamer communities from Octopus Spring Streamers, Yellowstone National Park, USA - OCT_B (SPAdes) (version 4) | ecosystem: Environmental > Aquatic > Thermal...
CCAGGGTGCTGGAGGCTCTGGTCAACGCCAGCCTGAGGTCTGCGGCGGCTCTGCTGTCTGCGGGGTACGGATACGGCAAGGCCCTCCACTACGTCATGCACCCCTCCGGCTTCGGGCCGGCCGAGCACGCCAGGGAGGGCCTGCGGTACTTCACGGCGGCGATGCACCTCCGCATCGACTACTTCATCGCCAAGTACTATGCGTGGGTTCTTAAAAGGACTTTGGCGGTGACCGGCGACTTCCGCCTCGCCGCCCTGTGGACTGTTGCGGTGGGCAGGCCGCCCAGGCATCAAGGCGACGTGGCCGCCTGGATGCTGATGGAGAGGATGAAGGGGCGGCCGCTCCTGGTCACGTCCGCCGCTCTGGCCGAGGGGCTCCGCCGCTTCCGCATCAAAGCGACGCCTGAGCAGGCCGCAGAGCTGTGGCTCCAGCGCTACGGCTACAGCTACGGCGCCATAAAGGCCTACCTAGCGGCGCACAAGATAGAGATCGACCCCGCGCACATACCGGCGTCGCGGGAGCTGAGGCTGTACCTGGCGAAGCATGGAGTAGAGGCGTGGAGCAGGGGCGACCCCCACGCCCACCTCCTCGCCTCAATAAGAGAGTTCCGCGTGCTGCTGAAGAAGGAGCTGGGAATAGAAATCGCCAAGGACGGGGCTGTCAAGCCCGTCTGGAACGCATGGCTGAGGGGCGCGGCCAAGGCGGCCGCCGCGGAGGGCAGCCTAGAGGCCAAGATAAGAGACGTATTGACGCTTCCGCCCAGCGTAATGGGGGAGAAGCTTAAGCTCTTCGCGGCGGAGCCCTACGACCCCACCGCGCTCAAGGAGCTGAAGAGGGGGCTTGAGAAGATCAAAGAAGATGCGGTGGAGAAGATCGCAAAGCTCGGCGCAAGCAGAAGCCTTGCCGAAAAAGGAGTGTGGGGAGTTCTGGCCGACCCCAACCAGAGCGCCCTCATGGGGCTGGACGCTGAGCGCGCCGCCTTGCTGAACGCCCTGAAGCAGGCGGTGCAGGACATAATCCCGCCAGATATGGCGGAGAAGGGGGCCGCCGCCCTAACCGGCGAGCAACTCGCCGCAGTATACGAGCTGGTTAAGGCCAAGGAGGAGCTGCCGTGGATCGCCAAGCTCCCGGAGCACATCCAGGAGAAGATCATAGACGTCCTGCCATACGGAGACCCGTCCTACGCCTACAGCGTGAAGTACGCCTCCCAGATAGCAGACATATCTTGGCGCGAGGTGACGCCTGCGGGGCAGGTGGTGGAGCACAAGGTGCTGGACTACCTCCCCGCCTCCGTCAGAGACGCCGTAGTTGCGCAGAGGCTGAGCTCGCTTGAGTCGCTCCAGGCGCCCCCGGCTCCGCCCTCCCCGCCCCCGCCGCCTCCCGACTGGAGGCCTGTGGAAGAACTTGCAAAAAGGCTAGGCGTGACCAGCTACGAGACGCCGCAGGGAGAGGTGAAGATCAAAATAGACGCAGTTGCGGCGACTCCCGAAGAGGCTAGGAGAGTGATTATAGAGGCCGCCAGGCTCGCCGTGGCGTCCGACCGCCACTACGACGAAGGCGTCGGCGTTCCTAAGACCTACAAAGACCTCGTCGAAGAGCTTAAGAAGCTGGCAGGGGAAAACTACGACTTAGCACTTAAGAAGACTGTTGAGTTCTTCATGACCCACGCCGAAGACCTCGCAGACCTAGCCGCCCAAGAGGGCGACCTTGAGGCGGTAGACGCAGTCTTCAACATACTGCGCGAAGCCGGCCGCGAGGTGCGCACAGAAGCAGAGGAGAGACCGGCGGAGCTAGTGGAGAAAGACACGGAGGCCCTAGACACAGAGGCATCTCCGTACCACTACATTCACAATCTGCGCGCTGAAGAGGTCGTCGACAGCGACGAGGAGGTCGTGGATTCCGAAGAAGAGGTCGTAGGGGGAGAAGAGGCCGCAGAGGCGGATCTTGAGGAGGAGGAGAGGAGGGCCAGAGAGGCCCTCAGAAGGTTGGGCATAGACCTAGACGAGCTAGACAAGGACGTGTCCCACGCTGAGGATCTATCCAAGAGGTACGGCATCCCCCTGGAGGTGGCGTCTGACCTAGTGAGCGAGCTCGGCCCCAGAGGCGCCGAGGCCGTAGCCGAAGACTTCAGGAGGGTGGACAGGTGGATGAGGGAGGCCGGGCTGTCTGACGAAGAGAGGGCCAAGATCCTAACTGAGAGGACGGCCGACATCGTCGAAAACCCAAAGCTCGTCATAGAGGAGCTGGCTGAGCGGCTTGCGGAGAGGGCGCCGAAGGAGCTCCGCGACTTAGTTGCCGAAGACCTCAAAAAAGGCGATTTCGACGAAGTGAACTGGAAGCTGTCTCAGGTGGAGAAGTACTGCGCGGCCAAAGGCGGCTGCACCCCCGAGGAGAGGCGCGGCCTCTACCGCCGTCTCTAATTCAATTTTTTCCCCTCCTAAGACGCAGACGTGTCTGCGGTAGTAAAAACGGCGGATCGCATCGGCCACATCTTAAGCCCCTGGGGCTGGGCTCAGTTTAAATTTAAGGCACCGGTTTCCGACTCCATCTTCGGAAGAAGCTCTTCTGCCTACGACGTAGGCGAGTACGGACACACTATAATGCCGACGTCGGCCACCGGGTTCAAGCCCGCACCTGCATTTGACGAAATCCCGGAGTTCATATGCATGACGGTGACGCCGACGATACGGCTGCCCCAGCACCGCTCGATGGACATAGGCCCCCACAGCAAAGCCTTATCTACAGCCGTTACAACCATATGCGTAGCGTACTACAGCGGAAAGGCGCACAGGCAGAGGAAGTGCATAGAGCTCCAGCTGGGGGAGCGGAGGTACGTTGTCTGCCTGTGGCCCGATTCCTTCGCGGCGGCCCCCCTCGCCCAGATGTCCCACCGCCTCTACATACTCTGCAGGCAGCCTAAATGCGACCTGTCGCCCGTCTTCGCCTTGGCAGACCCCCTGGAGTACCCCCACTACGCCGCCATCGTCGCAAGGGCGGTCTACAGCCTCGCTCCCAGCGCAAAAGACGTCAAAGTCGCGCGCTGGCTTCCGATATGTGACTACATAGACTGCGGCCAAAGAGACGAGGAAGGCGGCGCCGAAAACAGCCACGCCGTCGAAAACAGCAACACCGAAGACGACCAAATCAACATCATATTTAAAGCTAGAGGCTACGAGCAGAGCTTCGGCAAAGCCGCGCTGGATATATTATCCAATCCGCAGAAACTACAGCTCCTGTTTAAGCTCTTCTTCGACAGATCCAAGGAGACTCGGAAAGCCGGCTTCGCCGCCGGGCTGTGGACTTTGGATCCCGACGCAGCGCCGGGGGATGTGTGGCCGCAGATAGAAGACGCCGTCAAGAGGAGGGATGCATACCAGTTGATTGACCTCGTCAAGCTTCTGCTGGGCGGCGAGCCGGAGAAGGGCCAGTTCACAGTGGCCGCCTCAGCCGCAGCGGCCTACGTCATCCACATGACCCACGCCCCCATCCTGCTCGGCCAAGGCGTCTTCCGCTTCACGCTCTAAGCCCGCAGAAGAAGAGAAAAAACGCAAAAAAGAGTCCTAAAGGGACTTAGCTAAGGCGTACACCTCTTGCGCATCTATTTCCCATTCATGGCCTCTATACATAATTAAATATTTATCTGGTTTGGCTAGCTTGTACAGTGCTCTGCCTCCCGGTGCTATAATCACTGGGTCAAACTTTAAGATTTCATTTTCCCGTGGAAAGAAGTTGAACGATACTATATAAGGCCGCGTCGTTGCAGGCCAAATCTCTCCGTACAGAGTGTTTAATACAACTGCCAGCGCGTCATCTAGCACTAAAAGGTACGGTATAGACGACCGTAATGCGTATATTATCCCAATGGTCATCCTTTTTATCAGCTCATCAAGTTCTTCCAAGCACAAGTATATTAGCAACTTGTCATCGCGAATAAAGAACTTCTGAAGGGCATTAAGTCGAGAGGCTATCCACCCAGATACTTCGCTTCTATATTTCTTCTCTACGAAGTCAATTAAACACTGAATTCTGCTACATTCGCTGGTAATCAATAAATCGAACGACGGCTTCAACGTATTTGACGTGGTGAAGTGCAACACGGTGCTTATCTTTCTCACGATCCGCTCTTCAAGATTCGGGATCTGAATCTCTGCCACTTCTTCGCTACATTCTTTCATCTTTATAAACAGCGTCTTTATCCCTCGCTTTCTTGCAAATTTTTCGAATAGACGCAGAAATGTGGTTTTTCCCGCCCCCGGTGTGCCGAATATTGGGCCCCGGGGGGTTTGCCCCAGCACACCGGGGAGTGTCATTTATGATGATTTCTAGGACCTCCTTTGCCTTGCCCATGTCTTTCTTCTTCTTAATGCGCCATGTTGAATCAATTCTATTTGTTGTCCTTTGGTAGCTGGGGCATGTACCTCTACTCCGTGCCTGCCTCGTCTGAGGAGGACTTCATCCACACGATCATTTCGGCCAGCAGGAGAATCGGGCTTGACGTGGTGCGGGGCTACGTCCTCTCGGAGCTGCCCCTCCCGGAGCCCTACCTCGCCGAGGGGGTGGAGGAGGAGGCGGTGGAGCTCTGCAGGGGGAGGCCCCCCCTTCCCGTAGTTGCTTATTATCCGCCGCGCCACAGAGGCGGGCCTAGGGTCGGCGCCGCCATGGCCCCCCACGGCGTGGTTTGGCTTCAGCCCATCGGCGTCCTCCGCAGAGGCAGGGAGTGGCGGGTGGCCACCAGCTGCAGAACTAGGCCGCCCCTCACCGGCTGGGAGAAGGTCACGGTTGACGCCGTGTCGCACATGCTTGAGATGCTCTCCTACTACTTCTGGAAGTTCTGGCCCCGGGGCCTCCGGATAGACGCCCGCGGCTCTCAGGCCTGGATGGAGTCCTCTGCCCGCCTCTTCTACGAGAAGCGCCGCAGGAAGGCGGAAGACGTAAGGGCTTTGATAGACGGAGCCCGCGGCGCAGCTCTGCCCGAAGAGCTCATGCACGTGTTCGTGGCCGGGGCGTCTGCCGCAGGCAAGACGACGTTCGTGAAGAGCCTCATAGAGAGGAGGAGACACGTGATCATAGACATCACGCCCAAGGGGGAGTACTCCGCGGGGGGCGCCGTGGAGGGCAGCATAGACTTCTCCTCGTTCTCTGTGGAGGAGAGGATACAGCTGCTGACTTTGGCGTTCGCCGCCACCTTGGGCAAGGGAGACAGCTCGTTCTCCCCGGTGCAGTTCGGCGTCCTGCGCAGGTTCGGCTCGCTGCCCCTCAGCCGCCTGATATCTGAAATAATTTCGTCGGACATACCGCCGCTGACCAAGCAGGTTCTTGTGGAGAAGCTGTCCTCGCTGTGCGTCTCCCTAAACGACGAGTACGTCTGCACGCCGCATCCTGCCTTGAGGAGGAGCGCGCGCGTGCAGCCGCCCGCCGTGGTGAGGATCTCCGTGCAGGATCAGTTCCTGCAGTCTGTGGTCGTCCACGGCCTTTTGATGAGGCTCCTCAAAGAGCCCCAGCCGGATCACACCTTCATCGTGATTGACGAGTACCACAGAGTTGCGGCAAAGGTAGAAGGCATCGAAGACCCAGTGGAGCAGCTGATCAGGATGGGGAGGCACGCCAACTGGCACGTGGTGGTGTCTACGCAGTCTCCTCTGGAGCTGAAGGCCTCCGTCATCTCTATTGTGCCGACGCACGTCTACTTCCAGCTCCACGGAGAAGCCGCCAAGCTCGCCGCCTCCATACTCAACGTAGACCCCGCCGTGGTGTCGTCGCTGGGGCCCGGGCAGTGGCTGGCCGTGGTGAGGAGCAGGCCCGGCATGCCGGCCTGGCACAGGCGGTCTCCATAGTGCTCTTCCTCACCTACACCAACTCGACCGCCCTCCGGCTCCCCCACCCCGCCATGGCGTCCTTCTTCTACGCCAAGTACCTCCCGCCCCACGCAGAGCCCAAGCGGCTGGACTCAGGCGGCTACCTGGCGCTGAGGCGCGGCGCCCCGCTCCCCGCCCCGCGGGAGCTGTGCAGGCTGTGCGAAGATGTCGGGGCGGAGGCGTGCTTCGCGCCGGACGTCCCCCCGCCGCCCGATGCCGACGCCGCCGCCTACATCAAGACCGAAGCGAAGAACTTCTCCACGGCAGAGTCCGCGCCGTGCCCCCTGGCTCCCGTCGTCCACGTCCACCCACATCCAGGCGCCTACGCCGCTGCGCTGAGGCTCGCCGTCAGGGCCGCAGAGAAGGTGGGCGCTCCGCTGCTCGGCGTGGGCGGCGCGGTGCCCCACCTAACGGCGCACAGATACTCCCTGGTCAGGGCCCGCGCCCTTGAGGCCCTCCAAGCTGCCAGCCGCATCCACCTCTTCGGGGCAGGCTCCCCCACGACGCTGATGCGCCTCTCTCTGCCTTCCAGCGTTTCAACGGATTGGGCAGGGTGGACGCTGAAGGCCTCCTACGGCAAAGTCGCACTGCCGCCGGAGGTAGGCGGCGGAGGGGAGAGGCACGTCACTGGCAAAAAACTACACAAGAAGTACCCCGTCCTCAGCTACCGCGAGGCAGAAGCGCTCTACAGGTGGTTGCGGGACAGAGGCTTCGATGCTCCCCGCTTTGACCAGTTCCTGGAGAGGCTTAAGGCCGACTACAAGTACAGAGCTGAGGTAAACGCCTACGTTGCGCTGAAGTGGTACGAAGAATTATTTTCAGTTGCGCAGAAATCCATATAAGCCGTTCGTGCTTACGGCAGTCGGATGCCGGTTGCTAAAACCGGGGGAGTCGTCCTCCAGCTTCTCACTGTCAACAAAAATACATAAAGAACTTCCCTGACGCATCTATGAATACAGTGGAGGTGCTGAACATGTTAAAGTCGGGAATTTATGTATACGGCTATGTCGATGCTGAAGAAAGGAAAATTGACGTCTCAGAAGGTGAAGTGTTGCTACAAAGCAACATAAGATTGTGTAAAGCGGCGAAAGTAGCCATCAAGCCGTTGTTCGACGTAAAGCTGCCTATCGACTTCCAGGAAGCAAAGTGGTTGATAGAAAAGGTAGGAAAGCCGCCAAGCGTTAGGCTGTTTCAATACAAATTCTTGTTGCAGCCGTTGCAACTCATCGGGAAGCTGGGGACTGGGGCAGAACTCTATAGGATTGGCGACCAACCTACAGGCATGATTTTGGCAAATGTTGCCCACTTGTTCTACAGCGTATACATTAGCCGCAGAGGCCGCGTATACGGCGAAAAAGGAGGAATCAAGGCATATTCGTTGTTAAAAAAAGGCGAAATCAGGTGGCCCCAAGTGTATGTATGGCGCGGCGGGTACCACCACGTCGAAATCGGGCTGCGTATACCGCTTGACGCGGATAAAATCCATCAGCTGTTCTCGCACCTTCTTTCCTGTTAATACCGCTTTTTTTCTATGCTGATACTTTGCACGCATAGCTCGGCTCACCGCCGGTAGACAAAAAACGTGAAAACTTATTTGAGTCGCTCCAGCACCCACACAGGCGTGGAGAGCAGTGCGGCGTAGCCGCCGAAGGCCTGCATGAGGGTTTTCGACTCCTCGACGCCGCGGGGTACGACCTCAACCTTGATGCCCTTCTCCTCCGCCTTCATTATCACCTCAAGCACAACGTCTTCTCCCAGCTCCTCAGCCACAACCACCGCCTCGGCCATCCCCATCTCTAGGGCTTTCAACACCCTGTCTCGCCCGTATACGATGTAGTCGCTCTTTTTTACGGCGTAGTACATCACCCTCTCCATCACCTCCTTGGCGCGGACGTACTCGCTCTCTTTCAGCTGCTCCTGGGCGCCTCTAATCGCCTCTCTCACCCCATGCTCATTGGCGCAACAGGCAGGGACAACCGCCAAAATCTTCTCTTTGAGCCTGTAGTCTAGACCCCCTGCCTCCAAGAAGCCTCTTGCCGTTACCTCCGGCCCTGCTACAACTATGCCGCTCAGAGTCGGCATCTGGAGGAAGATGCCGTTAGCCTCCTCAGCCACCAGCTTGTAGAACGCCTCAGCCAAATGCTCCGTCTGCCGCCTGAAGCGGTTCGCCGACTGGCCGCCCGCGCCGTGTTTACCCGGCACGAAGAACTCCACGGTCTTCACCACCTCCCACTGGCCGCCCTTCAGCAAGGCTATGACCGCCTCCCCCCGCTCCACCACCACGATGCCGTACACAGCGCCGGCGCGGAACTGTTCTTCTAAAATCTCAGTGTGAAACGCCGTGTCGCAGATGTACTTAAATGTGTAGATGGGTTGCGGCGGCACCACCACGTAGTAAACCCACTCGTAGCTGCCCTGGCTGACCATGTGGAACCCGGCGAACACGGCCATGCCGCTTTCCGGCGCCTTGGCCTCGCCCTTGAGGTTGTTGATTATGCGCTCCAGCGCGTCCTGGACGTGTACGCGGGTGGTTTTGTCCTTGATGTTCGCCGCCGTGGCCCATTCGCTTCTGAGCAGGCTCAGCACGTCGGGCATGGGCCTTTCCGAGTTTATGTAGAGCGTGATAAGAGTGGTGGCGTATCCTCTGAACTTCTTCAAGATGCCGACAAAGGCCCTGAGCTCCGCAGGCGTCTTGATCCAGTAGACGCCGTTAGCCAAACTCCCCAAACCCATGTCAACAAGGTCTGAGTCATTTAAAAAGTCATATTCCCTGCAGGGAGCGCTTTACAGGGAAAACCCAACAGGGAAAATTTCCCTGTGGGGAATTCCCTGTGATTTGCCGGTTCAATAAATGATGCACGTCAAGCCGGCTTAAGGCGCGGCGCACACTATTCATCTCATCCAGCAATGCAGAGCCCTTCATGGATAAGGTCGAAAAACTCTTGGAAAAATACAAGATCTACATGGGCGTAAGGGACGTCAATTTGGTGGTGAGGCCCTACAAGACCAGAGATGCCTTCACCAACCTGTCCAGCTCCCCGCCCACCATCTACCTAAACGAGCACCTAACCGACGACGAAGAGGTCGTCGAATACCTAATCATCCGCGAGCTGATACACATAAAGCTCCACCGGTACCCCCAGCCGAGATATATGATTCCAACCTCATATGCAGAAAAATTCGAAAGTAATCTTTACTTCTTCGTACCAAAGGAGAAGGTCGAGAAGATCAGAGAAAAAATCTGGAACAAGCTGTTTAAGAGACTTCAATAAACACAGCCGTCCGCCTAATCAATTAGTAGCCGCGTCTGCTATAACGGCGGCGTCTGACCCATCGGGAAGAGCTTTAATCATGAAACTGGCCTCTTAATCCGGCTGGCTTGGCGGTTAATAGTTTCTCCTCCATAAATCCACCGCTTTTTCTCTTATCTACTCTTCACCATCTTCGCCGGCTCTGCGGCGAAGACCATAACGGTTTGTTGAAAAAGAGGGGAGGTTTTAGGGTTAGAGGAGCTTGTATATGGCGACTTCTCAAAACGTGAGTCGAAAGAAAAGAGAAACGGTGGAAAAAATCAGAACTCATCCGGCTCTGAACACGGCTTGCTGTCGATAATCTTTTCTAAGAGCTCTCTAGCCTTCCACGCGCTTCCGTTGTTTAATGAGTCGTAGGCACGCTTTAACAGCTTCTTCTTCAGCTTATCTGCCCCTGTATCTGCCAGCTCGTATGCTCTCCATATATATTGTGCTGCTAGCTCCACGTCTCCCAGACCTATTAATAAGTTGTCCAGCTCGGCCTTGGCCGCCAACACGTATAGGGTCAGCTCCAGGCCTGTTTGAGGCTTTCGTTTATCCATACATGTAAGGCACGTCAACCGTTAAAAACTTTGTGCACCTGAAGCACGCGTAGCCGAAAGATTTGTATGCAGTTGGAGTGCACCAGTTGCATGCCGACTTGATGACGTGGAGGAGGTTCTGATGCAAATGCCTAACTTTGTGGAGAAGAGGAGAAGCGTTCAACACTTATTTTTTGGCACGACGGCACCTCTTTGATCCCGGCGCGTGCTGGTGCATGCAGCGCCTCCCCCCTCGGCCTCTGCAACGCCTCACGCGTACGAGCCGCCACCGCGGCCGCACTGCGCATATACAGCGGTGCACCTGCGGCCCTCGACTCGCCCTTCTCCTACATCAGCAAATATTTCAGCAACGTGCACATCTTGACGTTTGGCGACGAGTTGTCAGAATCAGATGCAGGTGCTGAAGGAAGTTGCATCGCTGTTGTCAGCGATGCGCATTACGTTCCTTGCAACGGCGGCTGTGAAAAAAGAGCTGGATTGATCTGCTTGACAGATTCCTCATTTTCTGGTTTGCGGTCGGCATTTCACACATCCTCATCGAACTTTCAGCAAAATACGACGCGATGTCGCAAACGCTGTTGCTCATCTGTTACGCAATTTCGATGCTCATCCGGCATATGCGTGCAAATAGGCAAAGCTGCTTTATTCAACCTCTTTTTTCCTCCAGACAGGTATTTTTCAAAGAGTGCCCTGTGGCAGTTTCCCTGTAGAACTGTCCCTGCCGCCGCTGGTTCTTCACTGGGTCGAGGCGCTGATCCACTTATTATGCATATGCCGCAGAGCGGCTGTGACCCGCAGGCCTCACCCCATCTCGCCGTTTTCACCGAAGTAGCCCGTCTTCCTTGGCCAGTTCTGCTGCCTGCCTCGTATAGTACGCCTTCGCCCTTTCGGGCACCAGTGCCTCTGCGCAGTCGTAGTAGAAGCCGTCTTCGCCTCGGCACTCGCCCTCCTTCAGCCACTTGGCGCTGTGCATGTCTTCTTCGTAGGCGGTGTGGGCGTGCCGATAGTGGGCGATTATTATGAGCCGCCTTGCCTCCTCCGGCTTCAGCTGGCCGCACACCGCCGACTCAAGGGCCTTGGACTTCTTAGGCGGCTTCACCACGGTGCCGCAGCGCGGGCAGAGGAAGGCCAGCTTCTTCCGCATCCTCCACCGCCTTGCGTAGAGCCTCTTCGCCTCCCGCTCCGCCTCTGTGTACCTGGGAAGCGCCTTGATCTGCTCCAGGCCGGCCTCCAGATCCTCCACGGCTATTAAGAAGCCGCGCCAGCCCCGCTTCGTCTTCATCCAGAAGCCCCTCAGCAGGCCTTTTACGTACGCAAGCCTTATCTGCGTCCTGGTGACGCCGTACTTCTTCACGGCCGTCGAGGAGTAGATCCACCTCCTCGGCGCCGCCCTCACCTCCTCCAGCCTGGCGCGGAGGTCGTCCTCGTTAACCACATACCGGCTGCACCGTACTGCAAGCCTGCCGCAGGCATACTGGATCTGGAGGAAGGAA
>Ga0209741_1000420_pt1 | contig 11164 bp, 10 predicted proteins | sample OctOCTMetagenome_FD_184734 | JGI IMG/M metagenome (GOLD analysis project Ga0209741, IMG submission 184734) | Hot spring and microbial mat streamer communities from Octopus Spring Streamers, Yellowstone National Park, USA - OCT_B (SPAdes) (version 4) | ecosystem: Environmental > Aquatic > Thermal...
GAGGGATTACCTCCCCCTTTCGGGGTCGGAACCCGCTGTCCCCGCCATTGTAGCCCGCGTGCAGCCCAGGGGTTTCCCGGCCGTGGCCCCAGCGGACTTCATGATTCTAAGAACCTACTATCACGAATAAGCTTAATCCTTTCTCTATGATGAGGATTTAACAATAAACTAGCTATTTTCCACGCAAATGGTGAATCTATATGTACTTCATATCCATCTTTTTTATTAGCTTTATGTGCAATAATGTTGTGAGCTCTGAGAACATCTATGATCCAATCCCTTAACTGCTTACTCTTGGTCTTTATACCTATTCTCATGTAGTAATATTTCCTCCTTTTTCCTTTTTCACCGCTTGCTCAACCCATCCATCACCATCAATAAATCCAATTATATTCCAATTATATAAGGCAGCGCTTTCTCAGGCTTAATTTTTGGAGGTACTATTCTATCGCACTTTCTTCCGGCTATAAGTCCCATATCGAATAGATACCTATAAAAAACCGGATCCCTAATCTTGATCTTCCATACCCCAGCTGATTTATCATAGAATAACGATGATACTTTCATATTAATTCTAGCTAATAGATCCGCAATAACATATGTGAATCTCTTATCCTTCTGAGCAATAGTCACATAACCATTTTGCTCAATATGACCATCAGCAGCTATTAGGCCTACCAAATATAGCTTTAGTTTCTCCACATTCTCCTCATCCTCAAACACTCTACACAGACCAATTAAATTAAAAGCAAACATATATAAAACAACCCGCCAGAGCCACGGCTTTCGGGGCCTCAGCGGGATCGTCCCATATGAGACGGATCCCTATGCTGACCTGCCGTGGCCCCCTCCTTCCTCCGCCTTGAACAGCGGCAGTCCCCCCAGTGTGCCCACCCCCCGGAGGAGGCGGTAGCAACTGGGGGCGGGGGTCTCGCTCGTTGCCGGACTTTCGGCCCCGGGAGGGAGAAGAGGAGAAGAGAAGATTCATCTTTATCCGCTATTCTTACAAAATACTTCCTATCTCTTTTATAACGATATAGATAACTATCGCCTTACACGTATCCGGCTAGATATTCCAGCCAATTCACGACAAGAACCCCCATAATCTTAATATATCTATAATCTCCCTCCCTGGGTTAACCGGACACCTCACGGCACGAGCTGGCGACGGCCATGCACCTCCTCTCAGCGCGTCAGGCAAGGTCGTCAGCCTGGCCATCATCCTGCTGTCGCCCCCGGTGAGATTCCCGGCGTTGACTCCAATTAAGCCGCAGGCTCCACCCCTTGTGGTGCTCCCCCGCCAATTCAGGGAGAGGTGGAGGGCTTAAGCGATGCAGAAGCTTTAAAACCAACCCAAATTATTAAATTTAGCCCTCCACCTACTCTTTCCTTTAAGTTTCAGCCTTGCGGCCGTACTCCCCAGGCGGCGGGCTTAACGGCTTCCCTGCGGCACTGGGCGGACTCTAAGTCCGCCCAACACCTAGCCCGCATCGTTTACAGCCGGGACTCTCCGGGACACTGCCGCGGGAAGATCCACCATATGCTATGACTATCTTTATATCTTCTTAATCTAACTTTCAGAACCTTACCATATACCCTCTCTATTAGAGTAGCAAGAGTCATTACTTCGTCTTCGGCTCCAGTAGCTATAGCAATGCCCCTTTCCTCAAACTATCCATCAAAACTATCCATCACCGAGAAATCCTCCTAGCAGATAAGCCTTTTCACATCTCATTTCCATAACACCTACAACAAATCCAAATATAAAGTATATAATTTTATATAAAACCCGCGGCATGTGCCTACCCGGGTATCTAATCCGGTTCGCTCCCCCGGCTTTCGGCCCTCACCGTCAGGCGCGTTCCAGCCGGGCGCCTTCGCCACTCACCTGGCGGGTGTAGATGATCTATTATAGGAAACCTGGCACCCGCCATCTGGTGGTCCTCCCGGGATTATCGGATTTCGCCCCTACCCCGGGACTACCCCCGGCCTCTCCCGCCCTCTAGCCCGGCAGTATCCCCGCCCGCCCTCGGGTTGAGCCCGAGGATTTCAGCGGGGACTTACCGGGCCGGCTACGGCCGCTTTAGGCCCAATAATCGTCCCGACCATCCGCGCCGAGGGTCCCGGCTAGGTATAAGTAATAAGAAGTATAATCTTTTCCACTTAAAATGTGACATAATATACCTAATATACCCGGGACACCTCGGTCTCGCGGGGCTGGTATTACCGCGGCGGCTGACACCAGACTTGCCCCCCGCTTATTCCCCCGCCTTCTTACAGCGGGGAAAAGCCCCTCTTCGGGGCACTCGGGGTGACCCCGTCACGGTTTCCCGCATTCCGCTAGGGGTGGGAGGTCTTCTCCCATCCCCTATTTGCGGAGGTTTCGCGCCTGGTGCGCCCCATAGGGCCTGGGCCCTTGTCTCAGGGCCCATCTGGGGGCTCCCGCTCTCACGGCCCCTACCCGTTATCGGCTTGGCGGGCCGTTACCCCGCCAACTACCATGATGGGCCGCAGCCCCATCCTCGGGCGCCCACACCAACATCTTGGTGTGGGCCTTTGGGCGGGGAACCGTTCCAGGCCTCCCCGCCTATCGGGGATTAGTCCCAGTTTCCCGGGACTATCCCCGTCCCGAGGGTAGGTTAGCCACGTGTTACGCAGCCGTCCGCCACGCCCCTTTCTGGGGCGTACGACTCCCATGGCTTAGTCCCACCCCGATAGCGGTCGGGTCCGCCAGGATCAAGCGGAGTCGCGGCCGCAAGGCGTGGCCGCGGGGGATCCTGGTGTGGAGTGTTATGCGGGTTGGAGGTGCCTCTGTCGGATCCGAGCCTCTCGGGGTTAGCTCCCCGGGGCTTCGGACCCCCATTGATAAATGTTAATATGTCCCCGCGATTGGAGGCCGGTATCTCATCCAGGGATGTTACATCCCCGTCAACCCGAGCCGCCGCCGGGTATCGCGGGGAGGGGAGAGCCCATTATATTTAGTGGTTTCTGAAGCTTATAACTGTTTCCCCGAGGATCCTGAGGTGTTAAGAGGGTAGGTAGTATTTATTTTCTTATATTTAAAACCCATCCATAATTCTCTGGGAAGCGGGGTTTAGAAATGTATATAAAAAACCTAGAGGAGCTATCGAGAAGCAAGGTGCATAGAGATGTGGTTGAGGTGTTGGAGGAAGGGTTAAAAGCCATAGATCCTGAGATATCTTTACCCAAAATAGTGAGGATTGAGGATAACTCAATATATATAGCAAATTATAAAATCGAGATCAGAGGCAGAATCTATGTAGCAGGGTTTGGAAAAGCATCTGCAAAGATGTTGAAAGCCCTCACAAAGATTATGAGGTGGAAGATAGATAAAGGAGCCATAATCGTGCCCAAGGGATATAACATAGTGGGGGATATACCACAAGGAATCGAGATCCTCGTAGGGGAGCACCCAATACCAGGAAGAGATACCATTAGATCCTCAGAAAAGCTTCTAGAGATATTAGAATCAGTAGAGATTGGGGACACAGTAATACTACTCATATCTGGAGGAGGCTCATCACTATTCGAAATACCCATGGAGGGGATAGAGATAGAGGAAGCGGCAGAGCTAACCAAAGCACTACTAAGATCCGGAGCAACAATTGAAGAGATAAACACCGTGAGAAAACATATATCCAAAGTCAAAGGAGGAAAACTTGGAAAACTCCTCAAATCCAGAGGAGCAAAGATAGTAACCCTTATAATGAGCGACGTAATAGGAGACCCAATAGACATAATAGCCTCAGGCCCAACAGCCCCAGATAGTTCAACATACTGTGATGCACAGAGAATCCTGAGAAAAAGACTATTAGGCTATAAAATTCCAGAAAGTATATGGAAAACGATCGAGAGAGGATGCAGAGGAGAGCTCGAGGAAACCCCCAAACCCGGTGATAAAGATCTAGAAGAGATATTAAATATAGTTATAGCCTCCAGCATAGACAGCTTAAAAGAAATGAAGAGAAAATCAATTGAAAAGGGCTATAACACCATAATACTAAGCAACACCATAGAGGGAGAGGCAAGGGAGGTGGGCAAGGTATTTGCAGGAATAGCGAGATCGATAGCAGCGCTAGGAGAACCCCTAAAGCCACCTGCAATTATACTAGCATCAGGAGAAACAACCGTAGAGGTTAGAGGATCAGGGATAGGGGGGAGAAACCAGGAGCTAGCCCTCTCAGCATCAACAAAACTCGATAGATGCCCAGGATGCCTAGTAGTCTCACTGGGAAGCGATGGGGTAGACGGAGTAAGCCCTGCAGCTGGGGGGATAGGGGACTGGCTAGTATGTAGAGACGCAGAATCTATGGGGATAGATGTTGAGAAGCATCTCGAGGAGAACGACAGCTATACAGCACTTAGCAGGCTAGGAAGGAGCATCTACACAGGCTTTACAGGAGTAAATGTAGGAGATCTAATGGTGATAGCGGTTGGAAAGAGCAGCTAGAAATAATACTACAATTTATATTTGTTGAAAGTATAGTATAAAAAAGCCGGGGGTGGGGGTTGACGAGGGAAAGAGGTATAGGCACAAAGCTAATACATTCGGGAGAGGACATTTTGGTTCCAGAAAAACCTTTAGAGGTGCCCATATACCTCTCAGCAGGGTTTATAACACCATCACTAGCAAGAATCTACCTATACTCGAGGGAGGCAAATCCAACAGTAACAGCATTGGAGGAGAAGATCGCAGAGATAGAGGGATACCCCTCAGCAGTAGCTTTCTCTTCAGGCATGTCAGCTATATCAACTATTTTCCTCACCCTTTTAAAGCCAGGATCTAAGATGGTTATTCAAAGAGACATATTTGCGAGAACAATAGTGCTTGCAAGAGAATTCTCTGAGAAAATAGGCTTTAAACTCATAGAATCATCGCCAGAAGAAGTTATAAACGAGGTTGAGAGGTGGAAACCAGATCTAGTCTTCATAGAATCCGTTTCAAACCCATTATTAAAAGTAATAGATATATATGAGCTAGGAAAACTCTGCAGAGAAATAGGATCTATTCTAGTAGTCGATAACACAATACCAACACCCATAAATCTAAGACCATCAGAGGCAGGAGCACACATAGTTGTACACAGCGCATCAAAATACCTGGGAGGACATAACGATATCATAGGCGGAGTAGCTGCTGGAGAACCAGAATTAATGGAAGAGATAAGGGATAAAAGATCGGATTTCGGGACAATAATGGATCCATTCACAGCATTTCTAGTAATAAGAGGTCTCAAAACACTACATATAAGGATGCACCATCACAATGAAAACGCTGAAAAACTTGCAAAAGCGCTAGAAGTAAATAAAAAGATCTCTAAAGTCTATTACCCAGGTCTTGAGAGCCACCCGAGTTATAGCATAGCAAAAAAGATCCTTAAAGGCTTTGGAGGGATCGTTAGTATAGAAATCAAAGCAGATATGGAGGCAACACTAAAGTTCATGAAAGAGCTAAAAATAGCTAAACCTGCAGGAACCTTCGGAGGACCTGAAACCCTGGTAAGTCACCCAGCCACAATGAGTCATAGGCATTACTCAAAGGAAGAAAGGGAGATGCTGGGGATAAGCGATAGCCTAGTAAGGATCTCAGTTGGTTTAGAAAATATAGAAGATATAATAGAGGATATAGAGGAAGCCCTCTCTAAGATCTGAGATGCCCCTTAATCTTTATAATACCCATGGTGTCAGCAGCCTCGAGACACCATCTAGCAACAAGCTCAGATATCATAGAGACCGCGGATTCTTCTCCAATATCAACACCCAGATATCTCCTATACGTTTCTCTAGCAACCTCAGGATCTATCCTAGCCTTTATCGATAAGGCAAGAACAGAGACTATTGCCTGGACATCTCTGCTGGAGCTACTCGCAACAAGATCTCTCAAAAACATCAGATCTTGTGTAGTTATCACCACAGAACCTGGATCCTTACCTTTCTCCCTAGCGACCTCCTGGTAAATCCTTATCGGGGTATAATCGCTAACAAGCTTACCAGATGCCAAAAGAGGCATCCAACCTTCGGAAGATGTCTGACTACCCAGAGGCAAGGCTAATGCCTCTTCCTACCAAGCCTTTCATGAGCCCTTGCAAGCTGATCCGAAGCTAGGGCAGCAACTAGGTTCACCTCACCCGCTAAGGCAGCCGAGGCCACGATCTCAGCAAATTTAACGGAGTTAATTCCAGGGGGATCCCCAGAACCATATACCCCCAGCAACGAGAGAGCCTCCTTCTGAGTAGGCAGCCATGTGCCCCCGCCAACAGTGCCGACCTCTAGGCTTGGAAGTGTTACAGATGCATATAGATCACCATCTTGGGTCTCCTCCATCCAAGTATAGGCTATGCTGCTCTCGACAACTTGTGCAACATCTTGACCAGTTGCGATAAATATAGCTGCAATTACGTTAGCCACATGAGCATTCAACCCTATACCCCCGGCCATGGCTGTTCCAAGTAGATTCTTCCTACTATTCACATCAACCATAGCATTAACCGAGGTTTTCAAAACGCTGCTAACCACATCTTTTTTAATAACTGCTTCTGCAACAACACTTTTACCCCTACCGAGTATCGAGTTAATATAAGCCGGCTTCTTATCAACACACATATTACCGCTCAAAGCAACTAGCTCGGTCTCACCGAATTTCTCCTCTATATACTTAGCAGCCTTGTCAACAGCCATAGTAACCATATTCATGCCCATAGCATCACCTGTTGTGAATTTAAACCTCAGCCACACGTTATTACCAGCTATATATGGTTCTATAGCTACTAGTTTCCCATATCTAGTGGTGCTCTCTGCAACCTTTTTTATATCCTCTATGTTGTTCAAAACCCATTTAGCGAGCTCAACAGCCTTCTTAGCATTAGCAGTTTTAAAGAGCGGAGCCCTCGTCATGCCATCTCTATATACAGTTGCAAAAGCCCCTCCGCTCAATGTGATAGCCTTAGCCCCCCTAGAAATGCTCGCTACTAAAGCACCTTCCGTAGTGGCTAGGGGTATGTAGAAATCACCATGCACATGCTCACCAACTATTTTCAGAGGCCCTGCAACACCTAGGGGTATTTGAACAGCACCTATAGGGTTCTCAATATTCCTTCCAACAACCTCCTCAAAATCTATAATTGTCGAACCTATAGAAGAAAGGGAAATACCTTTTATATCCTCAAGATATAGTCTTCTTATAACAGCCCCCAGGTTTTTATTCCCAGCTATGTTATCTATTTCACTAAATCTGATCTCTCCCCTACGCAGTTTATCTAAGATCTCCTGGATCTTATCTCTTTCAGGAGCTCCTTCCATGATGAACACCTATAGCCGGCCTAAACTTCAGCCCATATGTGATCAAACCTGAGGAGCCATCTACTCTTAGCCTTCTAAGCACAGCCTCAACCCTCATACCTTTCCTCAAATCCTTAGGATCTATATCAACTACCTGCCCATACATGTTAAAACCCTCATCAAGCCTGATCAAACCTATTATTAGTGGTGCGCTATCTTGGAACCTAGATGATACCTGGTATAAAATTGTGTACTCAACAAGGGTACCTAGACCTTTGGATATCATGACTTCAACATCCCTTGATGAACATCTAACACAGGAAATTCTGGGCGGGTAGAACATGTAGCCACAGGATCTACACTTAGCATATTTAATTCTATAAAGAATATCTCTCAGCCTCCAGATCCTCGGTGGAGAGTCCCTAACAGCCATTTACCTCGCCCTCCTAAGGATAGCTATATAGCTTTGTGCACCAGCACCATTCATGCTTTGTGCAGCAGCATAGCCATTGCTCATATCAACGCCAATAGGATTCCACCCCCCTACCAAGATCTGGAAGAGTTCGTATACCTGGTAAATACCCGTAGCACCCCACGGATGTCCCCTAGCTTTCAAGCCACCACTTAGATTAACATATACCCTATCTATAGATGAAGTATCTGGCGAAAACCTCTTTGGAGCCTCGCCTCTCTCAGCAAAGCCCATGGACTCGAGGATTATATATGAATATGGCGTATAGCTATCGTGGATCTCTAGGTAATTGATCAAATCTCTATTTATCCCAGCCATTCTGAGAGCCTCCCCAAAGCTCTCACGTATTGAAGAGAAGAAAAGAGGATCCTCTCTCGAAACAGCATCATGAGCGTCGTTAGAAGATCCTATCCCCAAGATCTCTGCAGCAACATCTCCAGGTTTACTGCTCATATATACAGCCGAAGCACCATCCCCAAAGGGATACGCATCTAGAAGCCTAAGAGGCTCAGATATAATTGGTGAGTCCCTATATGCGTCAGCCTTTATCATGAATTTAAGTTGGGCATGTGGATTTCTAACAGCATTCCTATGCATAGTAATAGGCCATTTAAAAAGCTCTTCATAGCTATATCCATACCTAGCCATATAGAGCTTCGCGATCATCGAAGCTTCAGATGCAGGGGATATACCATATAACCCCATATACTCGGAATCCCCTATCATCGAGTAGACCCTCACTATATGGCTTGTAGCCAACTCCGTTATCTTCTCAACACCTATAACAAGCACCCTATTAACAAGACCAGAAGCTATTAGTGAATAAGAAGCCATTATAGCAGCGAGACCGCTAGCCTCACCCATCTCAACCCTAAATACCTTTAGCCTTCTCAACCCTAGATAATCTGCTATTACACCTGCGAGTCCTATCTGTTCTCCCATAGACTCTGGCGACATAGACGATACAACGACAGCCTCCGGTTCTATAGCGCTGAATCTCTTTTCCATTCTTCTAATACTCTCTAGCGCTAGGGCCTTGTAGCTCTTATCAAAGTGTCTATCAATCTCTATAGCTCCAGCTGCATTTATATATACCTGCCTAGTCATCTGATATAGCCTCACAGCTTAACTATTTTCTTTCTATACTTAACATACTCTCCATACTGTATATATAGCTTCCTATTAATCAGATCGTCTAATCTGGGAGCTAGATCCCTTCTCTCCTCAATACGATCTTGAATCACTATCGAAAATGCATCAGCACCAGCACCACTACCAAATGGCGCAAGCAAAATTCTGGAGCCGGGCTTAGCGATATCCAGGATCCTGACAAGCCCTAGAAGAGCAGAGCCATTATACGTGTTGCCTGTATAGGGAGTGACCATGCCAGGCAATATCTTTTCCCTCGGAAAGCCTAGTTTCTGCCCAACCTGTAGTGGGAACTTACCGTTAGGCTGATGGAACACTGCATAGTCAAAGTCAGATATGCTTAGCCTAGTCTTCTCGAGAAGCCCCTTAACAGCGTTGATTATATGGCTGAAATAGGCTGGCTCACCAGTAAAGCTCTCCCCATGCTCTGGATATGGAGAGCCCTCCCTTCTCCAGAAGTCAGGTGTATCTGTAACATAGCTATAGCTAGCCTCAATAACCGCCACAGAATCTTTGGGAGAACCTATTACAAAGGCCGCTCCCCCGCTGCTTGCACTAAACTCAAGTAGATCTCCTGGAGAAGCCTGGGCAGTATCTGCTCCAATTACTAGCGAAGCCCTAACCATATTGCTTGCAACAAGCCCTATACTTATCCTCATAGCTTCCGAGGCAGCCCTACATGCAAACTCCAAATCCGAAGACATCTTGTTAGGGGGTATACCGAGCGCCTCAGCTATTATAGTTGCGCTGGGCTTTACAGCATAGGGCTTGGATTCGGTGCCTACAAATATTGCACCTATTTCACTGGGATCAATGCCGGCTCTCATTATAGCATATCTCGACGCCTCCCAACCAATTGTAATCGTATCCTCGTCTATAGCCCCAACCGCTTTCTCCTCGATCCAGAGGGATTTTACTACAGTCTCATCATAGCCCCAGATCCTAGCAATTTCAGAGACCTTTAACCTATATATAGGTATATAAGCGCCCCAGCCTAAGATCCCTGCCCTCGGTCCTGCTACCAACGCTAACAATTGTAGCACCTCTTAAACATTCTATGAGGGGTATATAAGTTCGCCAACTGTTGAATTTAATATCGACAATCGTCTAATACATCAGATTTTCTTCAAAATAACTGCAGTCGAAACAGATAATATATATGAAAGTGGAAATAGAGAGCCTATTGATTCAAGCCTATGAAGCGCATTAAATATCTTAGTTGTTAACTTGCCTCCCCTCTCAGAGATCCTCGAAGGCATAAGAGCTGTGAATGTATGTATAGGCTTTATGCTGACTACCTTAAAGCCGCTCATCTTAGAAGCCCTAAGGACTTCTCGGAGTGAATGGACCTTTATATAATATCCACCTAGGTCCCAATAAAATTTATAGCCCTCGCCAAAACCGCTCATAAGGGATGAGAGATACCCCCAAGGGGAGTTATTGAATATAAGTGTTTCATAGAGATTATCGAGACTGCTAGCATTATCAAAGTCAAAAACAAGATAGCCTCCCATCTTAAGGATCCTATTTACACTCTTGAAAAACATCTCCAGCTCCTCAATATGATTGATAACAGAGCCTAGGGACACAGCTAGCTCAAAAGCGCCTCTCCTAAATGGAGCTAATCTAGCATCAGATACAATGCCCTCAAGCCCTCTCGAACTGAGTACATAAACAGATCTAGGAGATATATCCAACCCAACAACCACGTACCCTTTACCCATTAAATAATTGCTCCAGAAACCAGTACCACAGCCTAAATCCACAACTAAAGATCCCTTAGGAACATATTTTAGAACTCCATCGACGATCTTTTTGAGCGATAAATAGTGCTCCCTATAGAAAGGAGAGAGCTCGGTAAAAAATTGATCGTAGAGCTGAGCAACCGAGTCATAAAACTCTATAAGCCTTGCTATAGAAGATCTAGTATTCATATTTCCAGCATCTCCCTTCCTAGCTAGAATATTACTAGATGATGACGTTCACCCGCACCCCTCTATTTCTTCCAATAATTATAATGTAAATAATAAGTTTTTAAATGCAAGCCATTATATAAGTTGGCTGGATCTAAAAGCTCTGCGAGTCTCTAATTTCATTTATAAGATCTTTACAGCTGAAAGCTTCGCCTTTCAAGGCGGAGATGGTGTCTATAAGCCCTGTATCCTCTGGTATTCTCGATGATGGTGATGCATGAAAGTCTCGGGGGCCACCTCTAGCAATACTCAAGATGCTGGATACACTAGG
>Ga0209741_1000428_pt1 | contig 11094 bp, 10 predicted proteins | sample OctOCTMetagenome_FD_184734 | JGI IMG/M metagenome (GOLD analysis project Ga0209741, IMG submission 184734) | Hot spring and microbial mat streamer communities from Octopus Spring Streamers, Yellowstone National Park, USA - OCT_B (SPAdes) (version 4) | ecosystem: Environmental > Aquatic > Thermal...
GAACCTTCGAAAAGGCGGTGGAGGTGGCGGCTAAAACCGGCGGGGAGGCCCGGCCCCTCTCCAGAGAGGAGGTGGAGAGGTGCCTAAGGGAGTGCGACGTCGTCTTCTCCTCAGTGCACACCCTGGAGTACTTAATCGACTCGCTGCCGCCTGATGCGGCGGTGAAAATAATAGTGGACCTAGGCGTGCCTCAGACGGTGGCTCCTGGACTGCCCGTGAAGGTGGTCCGCATAGAGGACCTCAAGCAATTAGCCGAGCGGTTCAACGCCGAGAGGGCCCCCGAGATAGCCAAGGCGGAGGCCGTAGTGGAGGAGGAGCTGGCGCAGTTGCCGCGGCTCCTGGCCAGGAGGCACGTGGAGGAGGCCGTGGCGGCCCTCATGGAAGTAGCCATGAGAACCGCCGAGGAAGAAGGTAGACGTGCAGGCCACCCGGCGGCGACGCTGGCGGCTAGAACCACGGTCAAAAGACTACTACTCCCCCTCGTGGAGAGACTCAAGGAGATGGCCCAAGACGGGCAGGTAGAGGAGGCGTTAAGGCAAGCCCAGCTACTCACAAGACTAATCCAAGCCCAGCCTCACCCCACCTGATCTGCTGAGAACCCCCTCCTCTATAGTCACTGACGCGATTGCGGCGTCAAGTAGAGCCTCCGCCTGATAGGCGGGTCCGAAGGACGCCTCGACGTGAGATGTACACGCGCCTATGCGTATATCTCTCCGGCGGAGAGACTAGTAAAATCCGGCGATATATACCGCGTCGGCAACTCATGGCGCACCAGCTCTCACGGCTTCCACCTGCCGCATCTCTCTACGGCCTCCCTAAGCCCATGACGGGCCGCGGGAGCTCAGACGCGGGATCTGCGTAGACGTGGAACAGAGCGGTGAACGGAGGCGGCTGGGGCGGGTATCGAATCGAACGCGTTGAGATTAGCCGGCGTATGTAATCGGCGCATCGCACAGCTAACACAAGACTTACATCTTATTCCGACACGCCAGAAGAGCTCGCTGGATGGGGCCGCCGGGATTTTTGGGCGGGTTCCTCCCTCTCCCTCCCCCTGAACCCGGGGTCACGCGGATTCTCGTGACCATGGGCTTCGCCTTACTTGTTGCCCACGGTGGCAACCCGAACCGCGCATCCTACCAGGCTAGACTACGGCCCCTGTCTCCCTGTTCTCAAGCCTATTTATCTTTTACCGCCTAATAAAGCACAGAGACGACGGCGGCTCCACCTCTCTATTGCCTGTTTCAGCTATCGTAGGGGGCCGGTGCGTCTACTTCTCGGATCCTCTGATCCCCCGCCTGCCGTCGGGCATCTCCGTGACCTGGGGTCTCTGCTCACGTAGTATAGCCTGCCCAGGGGCTCCCCGGCGCCGGCCTTGGGGGCCTTCCTGAATGTCAGAAAATCTACGAGCTCGCCATGAGTTAAAAGTCCCTGGGCTCATCCAGCACAGCGGCCTGTCGTGATAGACCGTTAGGCCGCACGCTAGATGCACCAAAGTGTTTAAACTTCAGCTATGGCTGGGCTGTGGAGTACCTTACTATTCTCGGCGGAAGGGGTAGACGTATCGACGAGCAGGTTGCGCGCGATCTCAGAATCCACGAGCTTCTTGGCGATATCTTCGGCAAACGCAATGACGACTTTCTGAGGAGTCTCTACCTTGAGCCGCTGGACAACGAGGAGGTTGCCGTGTTTAGGCTTAACGTATTCAGAGATTTGCTGAAGGACGAGGTCCTCGATGCCGTTGCTGAGTTCGTGGAGCGCGTCAATAAGGCCGTGAGGATCCTCGCGATGGAGAAGGACGTGTACGAGTAGCACAAGATCTGGATGCATGTGGACGCGGCTCTGATCTATACTGAGGCGGTGGAGACCGCGTGGAGCCGCCTCAGAGGTCTCCATATAGAGTCCGAAGGCTTGGCTAGCTTCACCAGATATCTAGGCGAGATTGCGGGGAGCGAGAAATTCCGCGAGCTGAGGCGAAGGGCCCGCGAGGCCGCCGAGGCCAGGGACCAGATTAAGATCAGAGTGTGGATAGAGGGCGATAGAATTAGAGTCACCAGGGAGGAACACGGCGAGGACCTCTCGGCGCAGGTGGACAGCCTGTTCTCCAGATTCAAGGGGGATGGAGAGGGCGCCGAAGTTAAGTACATAAAAACCACGGGAGATACCTCCCACATACATGCGGCGATTCTCAGAGGGGCCTTTAAATGTATAGGACCCAATACGACATACTGAGAAGGTTCTCGGAGGACTTTCTAAGCTTTATAGACGACGGAATTGCTAATTTCGCAAAAGAGGCCGAGTTCTATATTAATATATGTAAACTATATGAGGAGCCTCGAGCAGATGGGATACCGATTCGCCATACCGTCATTCACCGACGGCGGCATCTACGTGTGGAAGTTTTACAATCTGCTTCTGGCGAAAAGAGGGTCCGCCGTTCCGAACGACATACAGACCGACGGCTCTAGGAGGATTTTCGTCATAACTGGGATGAACAGCGGAGGCAAGACGACGTTTGCCACGTCCTTCGGACAGCTCGCCTTCCTTGCCAAGCTGGGGCTCCCAGTGCCCGCCGTCGAGGCGAAAATTCCGTTCTTCTCCTCGATAATGACGGTCTACCCCGTGGAGGAGGACGTGGAGGAGAGGTTGAGCAGACTCGAGCTGGACGTCGCGCGGGCTAAGGCGATTATAGAGAGGGCCGACAGCCGCTCTCTGGTCATAGCGAACGAGCTGTTTTCAAGCACGACCTCAGACGAAGGGCTCCTCTTGACGAAGCTCCTCTTCGAGGAGCTGAGAAAAAGAGACTCGTACTGCCTTTTCGTCACATTTCTGCACAGAGCCGCCGACCTCGACGGCGTCATAAGCCTCGTGGCGCAACCCTCCCCGGAGGATCCCGAGAAGCCCTCGTACGTGATAGCGCCGGGACGGCCGCCGGCGGAGTACATGGCCGCCAGGATCGCTAAGCGGTACCGGCTCACTTACGAAAAGATAGGGGAGGTGGTCAAATGATAGAGTTCAACTTGCTCAGAACGGGGGCCGCGTGGCCAGCGGCCGGCGCGGACGACCTCCGGAAGGATCTCGAGCTGGACAAGATAGTGGCCGTTGCGTCGGGCGGCGACGAGCTGGTGGCCGAGGTCTGGAGGGAGGTCCTCCTCCTCGCCGATGTCTCGCCCGACTCCATCAGCTACAGACAGGACGCCGTCAGGGACGCCTTGAGGAATAGAGACGCCGTGTTGCGGCTCTACAAGATCGCCAGCGAGACGGTTGAGGCGGTTCGGAGGAGGGTCTTTCTGTTCAGACCGCATGACCCCGTGCTGGTGGTGTATGAGGCCGTCAACGGGCTGGAGGTGATGGTGGCGTCTCTCCGCGACGTACTGGCTGTCTTGAAATCAGCCGTATTCACCTCGGAGGCCTTCAGGCAGACGTCCAAGTCCGTCTTGGAAAACATAAACGACGAGTTCCTAGCCTCGGCGCAACAGCTCGTCAAAATACTGCGGTTCGAGGACGGAGTCCAGTTCTCGGTCAAGATAGGCGAGCTAAATATTCTCGAAAACCCCGTCCTGCTGGTGCCTAAGAAAGGAGAGGGCAACATCCTCTCGAAGGTGCTGAGGAGGGACGAATATGTATATCGGCTGGACCCAAGAGATGAGGCGGGCGCCTACATACTTGACGACATAAGGAAGTGGGTCTTGGCGAACGCCGCATCCACGGTCTTCAAGGCGTTCAAGCATCTGGACTCTTTCTTCCAGTACCTACGGAGGCAACTGGCGTTTTACGTAGGCGCAGTAAACCTCAGCGGGTATTTCGAGAAGCTGGGCCTGCCCGCGACTTACCCACGGCTGTCCAAGGGCGCGCTGAAGTTCAGCAACATGTACTGCCTATCGCTGTCGATTTCCACCGGGTCTAGGCCCGTGCCCTACGACCTAGACATGGAGAGTGGGGGAGGATTCGCCGTGGTGGTGACCGGCGCAAACAAGGGAGGCAATACCACCTACCTGAAGACGGTAGGCCAGTCGCTAGTCCTCGCGAGGGCTGGGCTGTTCGTCCCCGCGGACGAATTCACGTTGCCCTCTACAGGCGCGGTCTATACGCACTTCCCGCGTCAGGAGGATAGAACGCTCTCATACGGCAAATTCGAGGAGGAAGTCAAGAGGCTCAGCGCCATAGTCGAGGGCCTAAGGCGGGGCGACTACGTCTTGATGGACGAGACGTTCTCATCAACAAACCAAGTCGAGGCGTCTGTAGTCGCCGAAGAGGTCGTCGCCGCGCTAGTGGATTCAGGCGTCTACGTCTTCTATGTGACCTTTCTACAGGACTTCCTAAATAGATTCCTAGACCGCTACAGGGAGAAGGCGGTGTTGCTGGTACCCGAGGTCCGGCAAGACGGGACAAGGACGTTCAGACTGGTGAGAGGAAGGCCGACGCCGGGATACGCCATCGATATATGGAGAAAGTACATGGCCGCGTAGCAGATGCGTCAGATGGAGCTTAGGCGCACGTAGGCAATCGAGACGGGGCAGATCTTACCGATCGTTTGAAAATTTTGTTATGCGGGTTATCGGCATTCTGTTCAGCAACTCTCCTACGGGCTTTGGCCAAGCGTACATTAATGTCGTTGGCAATTACACAATCGCCGGACCTCATGGGCTTATCGGACCCAAGGCCGCAACTCTCTACGGCCTCAGAATCACTAGGTTAATGAACTAGTTTTGGATTCAATTTCAATATAAATATATAGTCTTCACAACATCTTTAGGTTGCATAAGTTAAGTCAATTTTAATATATATTTATTACAGTTCTATGAGTTAATTTTTAAAGGTAAAGGTTATAACGTAAACCTCCACATGACCCCCTCCACCGGAGGCGGATTGGGTCAAGACGTCTTGTATTCGCATACGGCGAGCGCCAACAACGCCCTGGCTGTCTCGTCCTTCGGTATATACCTACACGCGGTTTTTGTCTCGTAGACGTTGGGCCTTCCTCTTGCCATCTTGGCGTGGCTCGTCAAATGGTACAGGTCAGGAAACAGGCTGTATCTGAAATACGCCATGATGTTGACCGCAGTCTGGGCAGTCAACTTCGCGCTGGGCGTCATGATAGGCACGGTGGTCGAGTTCGGCCTTCTGGAAATATGGCCTACCAGCATATTGCTGTTCTCGCCGTCTATCCTCGTCCCTCTGTTCTACGAGGCCACGATAGCTTCATAGACGAGGCGGTGCCCCTAGGTCTCTTCGTCCTGGCTATCGGGAGGTGGCGGGCTAGATATACCCTGTCGACATCGTTGACCACCTGGGCCTTGGGATCCCTCTCGGGCTACTTCATCCTGACCGTAAACGCCTGGATAAACGTCCCGTAGGACGCCGGCGGTGCTTCGAGGAGGCCAGGAGGTACGTCTTCGAGTTAGCATACGGGCCAAGGTACGTCACCATAGTTGACTCGGCCGTGGGCGGCGTGGGCGTGGCCCTCGTGTGCTCCGGCGCCCTCCCCTCCAGCTCTTTCTGGGTCTGAGCTCGGCGCTCGCCGGCGTGATGCTCGGCGTAGATCTCGGCACGGTGAGGAACGGCGTGGTCATGGTCTGGCGGGGCAAGCCCCTGCTCCACGCGGTGGTCCCGGCCGAGGGCCTCAAGAGGATCCTGTCCGGAGTCAGGGGCGTCTCCGAAATATCCGTGGGCTTCTCCCCGTACGTAGATTCCTCTGAGATACTTGGCGTGTTGAAAGCACTCTGCGGCACTCCCCCGCGTCAAGCTGGTGGACGAGAGCAAGGCCTGGTGGGGCCGCTACTGGCTGAGGCGGAAGTACCCCGGGCTGGCCGAGGACGAGATAGACGCCCAGAGCTTCGTTTTGGCGCGGGGTATTGCACTGGAATATGCCGGAAACCGTAACCGCGGGCGGATCTGCCCTCTCCGGCCCTCCTCACAGTCGGGGCCCTTGGGATCGGCGACTTTAGCGGTTGCAAGCCAGTTCTTGATTTTATCCTCTTACTGTGGCTTCGCCATCTGGGACTCTGACCTCAAGCCGTCTCAGGAATCTCGTTGTCGTAGTGTAAAGTTCAAATAGCCCAAGGCTCGTAACGCCTATGAGATTTTGGCTTTGTAAAGTTGGGAGATATGCGCCGGTACTGATAGGAAAGAGTGGATATGCATCATGGGGATCGTTTATTTTATACCAAGACCAAGTATATGGCTTTGTTTCTATTTGCGAAGATCCACATATATGTAGGGTATCTCTCTTTCGTTCAGCCAACCTTTATACATTTAACGAAGTCGGAGAGGTGCTTTCCGATGGTTTAACTGCAGCACCGTTTATATTCGATGATAAGTTTTACTTGATCTATGTAGATAGGAAGAGGGGAAATAAAGTGAGAATTGCTGTTTCGAGAGACATAGAGGGGCCTTACAAGGACTTTGCAACTGTCGCTACCCCGGAGCTTTTTGGCGCAACTGAGATAGATCTTGGGTCAAATGTATATATACGAGGTCCTCTTGTGGATGTCATTGTAAGCAACATACTGCCGTATCCGAGGAACCTTTGGGCATTGAGGATTAGCGTGAATGGAGGTTTTGTCAATACGTGGAGGATCTGGCAAAGCCCAGGTCTGCCAGGTCCATGGCATAGCCTACACAATGCGTCATTATACAAGTTTGATGATTACTACGTGCTACTTTCTGCGTCTAATGACTATACGGGGTCTCCATACCGTGGCTACATAGTTGGGTTCTATATGGATTCGCTCTACAATATGGATAGGGCAGTTAAGCAGATCGTGATAGACGCATCTGCGCAGTCACCAGCGCTCTTGGGAAGGGATGCCGTGCTCGGCGCAGATACGCCATCGCTCGTATTGGCGAAGGATAGGGCTATATTATACTTTAGTATTGTGGATAGATCTGTGGGAAGACCTTGGGATATCTATGCCGCGGAGTTCGTCCCATGTAACTATGCGCATTAAGGCGAGGATCTTAGTTACAGGCGTGGGGGGATCCGGCGGGTTTAATTTCGTTTCAGCGCTAAGAACCGCTGAGAGGGCTGGCGCCGCAGAGCTTTTTATAGTGGGTACCGACTACAACCGCTATCACATCTTGGCGCCAGACGTAAACGTACGCCATAGAACGCCGAGACACAGCGACCCGGAATTCATCCCGACCCTACTTACGCTGGCGAAACAACATACAATTGAATTCATACATCCCCATCCCAGTAGCGAGGCAAAAGTGGTTTCAGAGATGAGAAAGAGGTTTGAGGAAGAAGGCGTATCTCTATATTTGCCTGATGCTAGCGTCATTGCGCCATCAAAAGACTATATAATAAAAAGATTAAACGATAACGGAGTACCTGTACCACCTACAAAAATTGTCAAAGGACCTGAAGACGTAGAGAACGCCTTCCGCGAGTTGGGAGGCCCCCTCTGGATAAGGGCGAGGGCCGGCGCCGGCGGGAGGTTGGGACTTAAGGTAAATACGCCTGAGGAGGCGATTCTATGGATTAGACTAAATGTGCTCCAGAGAAGAGCGACATGGAGCGACTTTTTGCTTCACGCCTACTTACCTGGACGCGATTTCGCCTTTGATTCATTGTGGTACAGAGGTAAACTCATCACCTCCTATGCCCGCGAGCGGCTTGAATATCCGCTTAGACATATTTCTTTGTCTGGAATCACAGGTACGCCGTCAGTTGCACGCACTATACATCACGAAGAAATAAACAGAGTAGGAATCGCCGCCGTCCTAGCACTAGATCCAAGTCCACACGGATTTTACTCGGTAGATCTTAAGGAGGGAGCTGACGGAAAAATATACGTAACTGAGGTCGACGGCAAGTGGCACACTACAGCCCCTCTATGGGGAGAGGTCGTCTCGCTGGCGTATGGTGACCAAACAATGAACCTTGCCCTCATGTATCTCCACCTCGGCATTACCGGCGCACTTGATATAGATGTGCCGAAATATGATCTCTATCCCGAAGGACTCTACTTGATAAGACAGCTTGATACTGGCGTGATCTTGTATAGAGAGTCCGATGGAAAGACTTGGAGAATTAGATAAGATAGTTCTCGACTTTGATGGAGTAATAACATCACTCGATATAGACTGGAGAGCGCTTAGACAGAAGATTTCCGGGATTCTTGGCAGAGAAATTAACAGCATTCTGGAGGCGCTCCGTAGATATTACCGACAGCGAGAGTACTACGTAATACACGTAATAGCCGAAGAGGCGGAGCTAGATGCGGTCAAACATGCAACGATAAATCCAGAAATTGCCGCAATTATTAGAAATGCGAAAGAACCGGTATATATAGCCACCATGCAATCCGAATTTGCTGTATGGCGGTTTCTAAAACGCACAGGATATGCAAAATACATAGCAGATGTATTAGGTAGACCCTCATTTGGTTCCAAAGAGCAGGAACTTAAATTTATTATAAAAATGTATAAAAATACATACGGCATAGCCTTCATAGATGATAATAAGAATAATATAGAAATATGTAGGAAATTAGGTATATCAAAATGTATATATTATCGGATAAAATAAGATATATAAACTCTCTATATCACAAGCTCTTTATGGCTTGGCATATTTAATGGCGGGCTGAAAATGGGCGTCCCCCTTGCCGACAGGCAGACGCCAAGAAGTTCTCCGCCCTCATAAAGGACCTGACGGAGAAGGAGCCAAGGGTGTATCGCAGAGGCGACGGCAGGTTAGCGATAGAATGCGGCCGGGGGATTCTCGACGGCCTCGCTCTCTACGCCGAGCTTGCTGACGCTATAGAGAAACGGCCTGAGGAGACAAGTCGTCGGTAGGGATGGAGGTTGATGGCGCGCTCGTCTTGGCGCGGGGTATTGCACTGGATATATGTCGAAAACCTTAACCGCGGGCGGGTCCATACGTGGCGTATGTGGTCAAATGCATCAGCTACGGCTTTGAGCTCTACAGAGGCCCGGAGCCCAAGACCGTGGAGGCGGTCATGAAGATATGGGGCGGCTACTGCCCCAAGTGCCTCTCGCCCCTTGGGAAGAGGCCCATAAAAATCGCGGTTAAGCTTCTGGCCAGAGCCGGGGGAAGGGAGGCCGCCGGGCCGGGGTGAGGCGTTGGAAATAGTTGCAGAAACGCCTATTTTTAAAAATTCCGCCCACTCCCGCGCTGAAGGGCAAGGCTTTCCATTATTTGTAAGCTATCGAGACGGGGCAGATCTTACCGATCGTTTGAAAATTTTGTTATGCGGGTTATCGGCATTCTGTTCAGCAACTCTCCTACGGGCTTTGGCCAAGCGTACATTAATGTCGTTGGCAATTACACAATCGCCGGACCTCATGGGCTTATCGGACCCAAGGCCGCAACTCTCTACGGCCTCAGATTTGGTTAGTTAGATTGCTAAACAAATGACCGACGAAGTTATTCCTCAATAGGGCAGAAGTCCGGTAGCGGTGCTGGGTCTCATGACGAGACGTGGGAATTCTCTGCCGTAGATGATCTTCAGCGCGGCGCGGGCCCTCGCCTTGACCTCCTCGGCGGAGGGGGCGGTTATGGTTATGTGGCCCATCTTCCGCCGTGGTCTAGCCTCAGCCTTGCCGTACCACTACACTTTGCCGAGTTGCTCCAGCTCTCTTATAGGCGGCGCCGCCAGGCCTAATATGTTGACCATGGCGGTCAGCGCGATGGCCTGCGGCCTTTTTATGGGCAGGCCCATGACGGCTCTTACGTGGTTTTCAAACTGGGAGGCGTCGGTCTCCAACGTCCAGTGGCCGGTGTTGTGGACACGCGGCGCAATCTCGTTGACGAGGATGCGGCCCTCCCTATCCTCAAAGAACTTGACGGCGAGGACCCCCACGTATTTACGCCACTCGAGGATCTTCTTGACGTATCTATAAGCCTCGGGGGGCGCCTCAGTCGGCGCGTAGTTCCACACTAGAATGCCGTCGACGTAGTAGTTCTCGGCGGGCGGGTAGAAGTAGACGTCGCCGTCCTCCCCCCTCACAGCAACTATGGAGAACTCCAGCCTGATGTCTACATACTCCTCCACGAGGAGGAGCCCTCCCTCCGGCGTCTACCTGGGAAGGAGGTACTGGCCCTTACCGTCGTAGCCCCCCGCCGGCCATTTGGCCACCGCTCTACCGAGCTTCTCCGTAGCCGCGAGGGCCTCTGCCGGGTTCCTCGCCACGGTCCACCGGGGCACTGGGACGCCCAGGCCCTCCAGCGTCTCTCTTTCCGCGATCCTGTTCTTCTTAAGCTTGAGGTAGTCTATGTGGGGTCTGAGCTTTCCTGCCGCTGGGCGTAGTCGGCCACCGTCTCGTCTATGTTTTCAAACTCGTAGGTCACGTAGTCCGCCTCGTCGACTGCGCGGAGGGGGTCCTCCGCCTTCTTTGCGCATCTATACGCCGGGGCCCGCGGATCGGGGTCATGCGCCGAGAACTCCATCGGCATCCTCGCGGCGGCCCAGCACATCATCAAGGCGAGCTGACTCCCGCCGAGCACCAGCAGACGCATGTCGTTTAAAACATGTGTTTAAAAAATCTTTTCGGAACCTGTGGGGGCCGCCTTTGTTTTTAAGCTACGGACTAAAAGACTTTATGAAGCTTTTCGAGAGGACGTCGTCTCGCATCTGCGCCATGTGTCTCCTCACTTTTTCCCTCACCTCGGGGTACTTGACGCCTAGTATCCTGGCGGCCAGGTAGGCGGCGTTGGCGGCGCCTCCTATGGCCACGGTGGCGACGGGGGTGCCCCTCGGCATCTGGACTATGGAGAGAAGCGAGTCGAAGCCGCCGAGGTGCCGCGTGGGTATGGGCACGCCTATCACCGGCAGGTAGGTGTGGGAGGCTGTCATGCCCGGGAGATGCGCCGTGCCGCCCGCCCCCGCGATGACAACCTCAAACCCCTCCTCCTCAGCCCTCTTGGCGAACTCTGCCATGAAGTCCGGCGTCCTGTGGGCGCTGACCACCCTGGCCTTGTAGGGTATCCCCAACGCCTCCAACACCTCCAACGCCTCCTTCATGACCTCCAAGTCGTTTATGGAGCCCATAATCACCGCTACCTTCATGTCTGGATCTTGGGTGGGGTTTATATAAGTCAGTTTGTATTTTAGTGAATAAAGAGTAAGT
>Ga0209741_1000429_pt1 | contig 11071 bp, 15 predicted proteins | sample OctOCTMetagenome_FD_184734 | JGI IMG/M metagenome (GOLD analysis project Ga0209741, IMG submission 184734) | Hot spring and microbial mat streamer communities from Octopus Spring Streamers, Yellowstone National Park, USA - OCT_B (SPAdes) (version 4) | ecosystem: Environmental > Aquatic > Thermal...
ATACATCTAAAGAACTAATCGAGCAGAAAACCCTCGCGCCACTTCGAAAACCATAAACAAAGAGATTCGGAATTCGTCAAACAATGCAACACATAAACCAAAATAGTGTGTATAAAATGATATTTGGGATCGGCTATCAAGAAATGTACCAGAAATACTCAATTTATTAAGCGAAAAAGGATTTAGGATGAAGAAATTGCATTTTACTACATATATCTTGGCTTACCGTCATAATTTAAAACTCACCCAAAAGATCAGCTATGCGGATAGTGGTAGCTTCGGGGTCGGTACCCAAAACTCCATCGGAAATACGATTTAGCTTCGTCTACGACGAAGTAACAAGACTTGCAAAACACGGGATAGAAGTGCATGTTGCACGTAACGAGGTGGGGAGCTCGGGCATCTTCAATGGAATATACTTCTACGACCTTCCGACACGCATAGATCTAACAGTCCTTACACAACTATCCCAGCTCGCGAAATACCCCCTCCCATCGCTAATAAGAGGACCAAGAGGACTCCTTTCACTCTACGGTGAACTGCTTTATGCGAACCAAGTAAGAAAAATATTGCAAAACACGAAACCAGACATTTTACATGCGCACTTCGCATACGCCGAGGGATGGGCCGCTTACCTAGCGAAAACCTCATCTTCGCACAAACCGCCCCTGGTGGTCACGCTACACGGCTACGATATACAAACAGAACCTACCTGCAATTACGGCATAAGACTCTACCGACAATACGACGCCCTAGTCAAAAAAGTCCTAAACAACGCCGATGCTATAATTGCGCCAAGCACCGCCATGTACAGAGAAGCTCAAAAAATCGTCAAGAACTCCGACAAAGTCCACCTAATATACAATGGAGTAGACACCAACAGGTTCCACCCAAGTCTCGACGGCAAAAAAATAAGAGACCAATACGACCTACACGACAAATTCATCATCTTCACAGCGCGGAACCACAGATGCGTCTACGGCCTAGAGTACTTAATAAGGTCAGCTCCCATAGTCCTCAAAAAACGGAGCGACGTCGTCTATATCATAGGAGGAGACGGCCCACTACGACCACATCTCACAAACCTAGCAAAAACCCTAGGAGTTGAAAAGCACATCATCTTCACAGGATATATATCCAGAGACCAAATACCCCACTACTACGTAGCTAGCGACGTCGTAGTAGTGCCCTCACTTCTAGAGGGAATGAGCCTAACGATAGCCGAGGCAATGGCAACAGGAAAACCAGTAATAGCTACAAAAGTCGGCGGCAACGTAGACCAAATAATAGACGAATACAACGGCTTCCTAGTCCCACCAAGAGACCCCGAAGCCATAGCGCGAAAAATCCTCGAGCTATTAGAAAACCCAGAAAAAGCAAAAGAAATGGGGAAAAAAGCCCGTCAACTCGCTGAAGAAAAATTCGACATAGAGATAAGAGTAAAAAAAATAGTTACGCTATACAAAGAATTATTACATTAATCTCGTCATAAGATGTGTGAACGTCAGTTATATAACATTAAAGATAATAATAACATAAATATTGAACAACATATCCTAATTTAATTAGTCATAATGCTATCCAAGTCTTTAAAGTTCTGGGAAGCGTGACATTAGTTAGATAAATACAACAAGCACTGTCTCCTCTTCACTTCAGCAATACCGTCACAAAATCACACAAACCCCTCGCACCAGTATTATAACGGCCGATCCTAGTAATAAGAATCTTTTGTACATAGTAGGACCAAGGCAACTGTAAACAGCAAACTTTTAATTCTCTATAATAATGAGATATCATGTTTTATATAGTTTAGTTATATTACTATCTAATAAAATTAAAATATCGTTACATAAATGTATAGAAGCTAAAAGATTATTGTAGTAATAATTCTCATAAATTCGATGTCTTATTATTAATAACCATTTGTTGGAACAATTATAACGTATTAGCTTTTTCATATCATAGCCCACATGCCACCGATAATACCTCCTACTACGAATTCCACATCCTTGTATCGAAATCCGCTTATAGTGGGTTGTATATACTCAAAATTTGAATACCTCAAATAGGCTCCACTCCACCAATCGATGAAGTAGACACCAGATGTAACTAGTTTAATTATCTGATACAAGTTAATGGCTTCATTATATTCGAGTAGCCCACTAAGTGCAGAATAACTGTAGGGGTTCGCAGTATATGAATTCCCCGGTGCAAAAGTACCTGCATATGCAAAAGAGAAAATACTAAGGAGGAACAATATGGCCATGTACAAAGTTCCACCTTTTTTGAATAAATAATTCTTGTAGCATACGGAACAAATATTGACAACATCATTAAAGAAGGTAAACCTAAGTAGCGAAGAATATCAAAATCTGCAATCCCTACATAACCTGCCACAAGTAAGGATCCTAATCCAGTGATTAGTATTTTTATATTTTTGTCCTTATATAAAAATACTAAGAAACTTAGAACCCCCATAATAATTAATGACAACTGTGATAAAGCTACTGTAAATGGCGGAGGCATTGGTGGCGAAACCGTGGGAGAAATTCTTTTGACGCCAAGCACAAATGCCATAATTGCATCACTTATGGCGCGATATCCCCCTACTGTAGAATAGATTAGTGATGTGTACACAATATAAGTAATCGTAATTATAATATTTACCAATGATAAAACATAAAATCTCTTTTCAGACGTTGCAATACATAACAAAAAAAGAATAAGAGACATCAAAAGAGCCATTCCGCCATGAGTTAAAGTAGCTGTTAATAGTAAGATAATTTGCAAAACTAAGGAAAGCTGTAACATTGCAACAAGATACAACATAAGAGCATGTACTTGGGGTATATACCATACTGACCATACCACAACAAGCGGAACTGTAAGAAGCAAAAAAGTATCAGCAAAGTTGTTTAATTTTATGATTTTCTGAGAAAGAAGATATACTGATATTGATAATAGATATAAATATGCCACTCCAAAGAGCACGCTAGTCCACGGTAGATCCAATCCGGTTTGTAATGATATTATAGCATATGTCAAGGGTAATACAGGAAACGGATACGCTGAGTGTTCTATAATAGTCTCAGTTATAGACGCCCGTATCAGAACTTCTCTAGCCCACAGTAGATCTCTCCAAGTGTCGTTACCAAACATCGGAATATACAGCGAAAAAAGAGGTAAAAAAGATGCAATAATAGTCGCAGTTGCCATGGCTATTTTTTCTGCAGGTCTCTTCCGTGCAAAGACTATCAGAGTAAGAGTCGCTACTAATGTTAAGACGTAGGGAAAGCCAGTATTACCGTGAAACGCAATGTCTAATTGGCCAATCACATACATAATAGCTGGAAATAACCACAATGGAATCGGAAGATTAAACGTTAACGTCTCCCTGTAATGACCGAACGGTAAGCTCAATGCTGTAACCAGAAAGAGATATGCTGGTACAACGATAAATAACGAATAAATAGAAAAACGACCATTTAGAAGGAATACTATATATATGAGTAATATAATTATTGATAAATATATGACTAATTTCTCTATAAATCTTGTGCTACTCACGCCTATTATGTGCTCACATCTTTATATATTTTCTCATTAGCTAGATGGAAATGCGGATAATTGACATATCTCCTTTCGTTAGTTTTCTCTAATCTTCAATAAAATACGTAAATATATCACTAAAAATTGCATAATTTTTAAGATAATTAATTAATGTATTATGTATCTATTTTTGCAATGTTCTCAACATGTATTGCGCTAAAAGGTCATAATAGAATAATTTTACTAATGCGCTCCCGTTTTTGACAAGCTCTTTCCTCAGCGTTTCATTAGTAAGTGCCATCAATATTTTCTCAGCAATGTCTGCAACAACTGGTTCGCAGAAAACCACATGTTTATTGTCCACCAAACCAAGCTCTCAAAAATCTTATGCTTCGTAATAACCACAGGCATACCAAGCGCCCAAGCTTCAAGAAGCTTAATAGGGATATTAGAACTAGTAGTTGACATTCTCACACTAGGCATGACAAGCACATCAAAGACAGAAAGCAACGCAAGATTTTTCAGTTCATCTTCGTAAATTGCCGAAATCTTTATACATGACTTCCTAGAAATGTTACTACTCATAAGCGCGGCTGGCGCCACCAAAGATAAACCCACATATTAGGTATTGGTATCACCGGCAACGGAACTACCACATCATAGTTTACACGCTTAGCTCGGAATCCACCAATGAAACGACTCAGTTCTTTCAATAATGCAAGTGGAATCAAGGTAATAATATAACACTTATTACTATTACACAACTCCCTCAAAAACTGCCTCTCATTAACAGCAGACCCACTATTATCAAGAATCGACGGCACAACCGCCAGTATCTTAAGCCCCTCCGGCTTCACGCCTAATGCATTTAAATAGTTTATAAGCTAAGGCCGCTGTTAAAAACAAGAAGAGCAGACGCAAACCTAAGAAACCACTTCTCAAAAACTCTGGACAAGCCAACATGCGGCACCCTCCCCCACACTGCCAGGTTTTGCTCTATAGGTAAGTCGTACACATACAGGATAAACCTCCTCCCAAGCACAACAGCAGAAAACAGATACACAAAAAGATAAAGAAGCTTATACAAAAACCCCAGAAATGACATAGCCACCGGATTCAGAACACCTGGATACAAAACAACCACAACCCCCCCTCAGCAACGCCGCCACAAAACTACCCAACCCCCTCACACTAGCCACCTCAAAACCCAATTCACCACAAAATCTGTCAATGTCAGCTATGAGCCGCCCCGTAGCACGCCAAACGGACTGCCGTGGAGGCAATATACAGATCACTGACATACTGCCCGTCCTCTAGACCTGCAGTACCGAACTTATTATCTCTGCTATTCGTTGAGGCGCGTTTTCATCGCCTAACAACCCCTCAACGTAGCGCTCCGGCCTCCACTCAACTATCTTACTAATGTCCATCCCCTTGTCTTCAATATCGTATAGAACCGCCATACCAGCCTCAACCAGCTCAACCCACTCAGTAGTCCTCCTCAACACCACAACCGGTCTACGCAGTAGATAAGCCTCACGCTGAACACCGCCGGAATCAGTCAACACTATTTCTGAATGAGTAAGCAACTTAATGAAATCTATGTAACCAAGCGGATCCGTTACAACAACACCGTCCGAAGACAGAAGATGGCGTAACCCCGCCTCTTGAACTCTTCTCTGCGTCCTCGGATGCATGGGGAAAACCACCGGCAGATACTTCGCCAAGCTTCTTACCAGAAACAACAACTTCCTCAACCTCTCCGCATTATCTACATTCTCCACTCTGTGGAGAGTCACTACGGCATACCGGAAGCCACCGAGTCCAAGCCTATCCAACACCCTAGACCTCTCCTCCGCGATGGGAAGCCACCTCTTCAACGTAGCTACGTGGAGGTCTCCAGTTAGGAAGACGCTACCTGGAACCTTCTCCTCCTGAAGATTCCTCACAGCGCTATGCGTAGGAGCAAACAGGAGGTAAGAGATATGATCCACAACCCTCCTATTTATCTCCTCAGGCATCAACATATCAAAAGCCCTTAATCCAGCCTCCACATGTGCAACCTTAAAACCAGCCTTAACAGCTGCCAAGGCACCACCCAAAGTTGAATTAGTATCCCCATAAACCACGACAAGATCTGGCCTCTCCCTGAGAAGCACCTCCTCAGTACGCCTAATAATATCGCCGACCTGATACCCATGCGAGCCACTACCAATACCTAAGAAATAATCCGGCTCAGGTATATCAAGCTGATCATAAAAAACTTTATTCATTTCATAGTCATAGTGTTGACCAGTATCTACAACTACATGTTCAAAGAAGCGAGAAAAAACCCTATACACAGCAACTAACTTTATGTAATTAGGTCGAGCACCTACAACCGATACGATCTTCACAGCAAAAAGAACATACATCTAAAGAACTAATCGAGCAGAAAACCCTCGCGCCACTTCGAAAACCATAAACAAAGAGATTCGGAATTCGTCAAACAATGCAACACATAAACCAAAATAGTGTGTATAAAATGATATTTGGTATGAGCTATTCTTTCAATATCATATTTTGTCCAGTATCCTAATTTAGAATAAATATGGATGTTGCTTATTAGATTATGTATAAAATTATAAAATGTTTTTAGGTAGTTTTCACTCTTTGTTACTAAGTAAACATTATATATTCCCAATAAGGCGTACATAAAGTCGTTAAGCACATGCTTCACAGGCCGTTCTGAGAGATATTCTTCTATCCATAACCAACGGTCTTTCGCATATAATGCACCACCAGCTTCAATTGGCAAAAGGGTAGCTCGAATTGCCTTAACAGCTAGGCGTTTGTAATCGTCCTTGCCTGTAAGGTAAAAAGCTCTGGCAAACGTAGAAGCAACAACAGCTTGTGTTATTCCGGAGATCCAACCGGGCGAAGATGCACGAGGTGGATATGCAAATTCATAACGCCAACAAATAACTTCTATATTATTTATATTACAAGATATAACTGTTTTAATTAAATTGTTAGCAAATTCAATAAAATAATGTAATTTCTTTTTTAGAAAAAATAGTGCAAAAAACGCTTCAGTAAGAGGATTGTATAAAAATTTGTTGCTGTACTTTACATATATGTAACCATCACGGTATACTATTTTATTTGTCAAAAATTCGTTTAAAAAAAGTTTTTCCAAGTCAAAATAATAATTACTAAGAATCTTCTTGTTACTATCAAATTGTATCAATTTCTCTATATGATTTGCTAGATTTCTAAATCTCACGTAATCATACATATATTTTATGTATTTCATATTAGATCTACATATAATTCTATAATACTACTGAGCCTCTTATTAATATTGTATCTCTCTTCAGCAATTCTTCTTGCATTTTTGCCCATCTTCATTATTTCTCCCCGGTTTTCGGCGAAATATATTATTTTCTTGGCAATGGCTTCAAGGTCTCTTGGCGGAACTAAAAATCCAGTCACTCCATCAATTACCTAATCAATAAGACCCCCCACTCTACTCGCTATTACAGGTCTCCCACATGCCATTGCTTCAGTTGCAACAAGTCCCCATGTCTCCTGCAGAGAGGGCACAACAATAACATCACTCGCCACGTAATAATACGGCATCTCGCTACGAGGTAACCTGCCGGGGAAAATGACGTATTGCTCTATACCTAACCTCTTTACTAAGTTAAGGTAGTAGGGGCGTTGCAATTCATCACCTGCAATTACAAAAACAACATCATTTCGCAACTTACCTACAATTCCAGCAACTAAAATCAGATATTCAAGACCGTAGACAGACTCGAAAGCCTTAGCGGTAAACACAATAAGTTTATCTTTACCACCTAACCTCTCTCTGAGGTCATTTGCGTTGAGGTCAGGCTTAAGCGCTCCAAGTCTACGCCATGTGTAATTAAATGAATCTTCTCCTTGTCATTGGTTAGACGTGCAACCTCATTATATAAGGCATGGCTAGCCACAATTACCGCATCTGCTACTTCTATAACTCTTCTTACTAGGAGATCATATCGCTTCTTAAGCCTTATTCCATAGCCTAAGGATGGTTCGACAAGAACATCATAGCCATGTAGGGTGACTACAAAGGGAATTCTTTTTCTGTACCTACGGTACGAAGCCCAACCCTCTGGATATGAGAAGTGGGCATGAAGAATATCTGGCTTTACAACACTAAGTACCTTCTCAATATGGCTACTATATAGCAACTCACCATAGACCTTCCTTGGGTTCCTAAAAAACGACAGCAAAGGATAGGCCACCGCACTCTTAAAGAGCGCTGTTAAAATCAGAGGATCTATCTTTTTACCTAGGATCATAGATGGAAATCGACCCAACCTTTTTACTTCCCTTAAACATTAACCTAGTTACATGAACTTCGATTCCGCGTGTAGCCAAGCCGAAAATTTCATCCCACACAAAACTGTGAGTGACCCTGAAGGATCGTTATCAACCATGGAAGCTACTACTAATGCCTTCATCTCCATAAATTCTTCTGTTCACTTATAAACAAAAAACTTTCCGCTATTGTAAAGTAAGTCTCTTTCATTTACATTTATAGATATTTGTAGCATTTTTGTTTCTATACTTGAAAAAACATGTAAATAATCTTTGACACCTTTAATATTTAGCATCCCTAGGTCTTTATCAGAATATATTAAAATTGTCGTCTTTATACTCAGAGGACCTATAACGTTATAAGCGTACCGAGTACCCACAATCACGCTTCCATCATACCTTTCAGCAAGGTAAGAGGTGAGAACAACAGACTCTTTAATACCAATACGCGGATCACTTAATTCAAATGGGGTATCAATACCAAAGGCAAGGGACGGTTTCCAAAGAAAGGTATTAAGCAAAATCATAAAAAACAAGACTATGGCAATTCTTTTTCGTAACTTGTAAATAAGCCATACCACGAATGGTGAAGAGAAAAAGAAAAAGTAACTATAAAAACGCCAATAATAATCGCTTATATAAAAGGCAGGCCAAGTAAAAGTGTTGACTACAATAATTAAACTTATAGAGAAAGATAGAATTAAAAAAAATGATGAAGTACTAGTGAAATTAAGAGAACATTTATTAAATAAAACGCAAATTGTAACCGATAGAAAGACAATGAGATATAATGCAAGTCCAAAAAATCCTAAGTAGTACCGGCCACGATCGATAATCCATCCCGAGAATGAGTGAACAACTAAATCAATGTTTATGGGTCTTCGAAATTGAAAGATTACATCAAAAGGCAAAACATCACCTTTTATAACATAACTAAGATAGGTTATAACGCCACTGACAGTGCCCTTGCCAAAGAAATAAGTAGAAACATACAAATTATATAATAGAAATGCAATTAATATTAATAATAACATTAAAGATAATCTTCTTATAATCATAGAATTGATAAAGAATATAATCCTTAAATATTTATACAGGACTGTGTATACTAAAAAGAATAACATTAAGGTTACTATCAATATTAGAGCAGTCGTATTATGACTCATAACAATTCCTATAATTACCATGCTTTGAATTAAAAAATTGAAATTATAACCTCTAGATATACTAATGAGAGAAAAAAGAATTAACAAAGAAAATAACATATAAGCATAAGAAGGGTGTAAAGGTCTGATGAAGAATATTGAAAAATGAAATGAGAGTAATGACACAAGCGCCGCCTCAATATAAATTTGGCGATTGATAAATTTATAAATTGCGATCCATGTTATAAAATAATAAAATGTCGAGAAAATTGGGAATATTCTCATGATATATACTGGCTCTACATTGTTGTAATACGATAAGATGATTAACCATATTTCGAATAAAGGATAGAAAGAGTATTCGTATGACTGATTGGTACCGACTCCCGACATGACCCTTCCCTCCGCGGAAAACAATTTGACAAGTTGAAAAACGTAGTTTGCATCTGTGTATCTGTCAGCGACTGAATATGGAACAAGCGAGTAGCTTAATATTGCTATTGTTGTAGCGACATTTGAAATAACAATATATTTAATAAAATTAGAGTGTGAACTAACTAAAAGTAATATTGTTAGTAATAGTGTAATAATAATTGTAGGGAACACTATAAGCGAGGTGAGTCCGTTGTCTATGTGAAATAGTAAAATTGAAAGTAACAGCACGATGGGAATAAGTAACTTAATTTCTGTCATATGATGTGAATATTTTTATTAACTTAAGTATTTTCGAAAATTGGCGTAATATAATCTTGAAAATTTATAAAATCTACTAAGAACATAGTTAATGTTGCTTTGATCTGCTAAAACATCAACAATGGTTTCAGATAGCAACTCTACTGAGCCGGATTTGTACAGGTGAAATGACTCTGGAAATCTTTTAGCAAGTTCAACTAACGACGTTAGTGCAGATGTTATGACAATTTTACTTGTGATGACACAGTTTATAAGCTTATTAGGAACGGCAATGGAAGTTAGCTGATTTAATGCTAGTGGAACAATGCACATATCGTCTTTTAGTTTTTGATAGTACATCTCTTCTGGCAGGAAACCCATGAAGTCGATTACCTCAGGCATTTCATTCGGGCTTAGGATACTGGCTGTTGTGCTGTCGACTCTTGATAATGATGATCGAATACATGCAAAAGCCGGTCTCACGCCAAATGCATTTAAACAGTTTATAAGCTAAGGCCTTGTCTATTCCGACTCCGCCCCTCACGTCTCCGCATCCCCGGAGGAAAGCCTACTCATGGGCTTCCCTCTTCCAACACGCTCTCAACCACACGGAACGACGCACATCTCTGTCAAACCTCTTCACAAGCAACAAAGTAGGAGAATAACTAGCCGCTCTAAATCTTGCTCACAGGTAGTCTCTCTTCTCAGCCCTTCCCAGAGCCTCTCAACGGCGTAAGCAACTCTTCCGCCACCCTTAGGGGCTAATAAGGCTATCGAGCTCATACAGTTACGTCGTTGCCAGAGTAAAAGACCAAGTTGCATGAATTCTCAGCCAATACAAACACGTCGGGACTGTACACCTCCGGCATGTTGGTAGATTCTTGACGTAGTATGACCAATCTACTAAAGCTTCGAAAACATGCAGAATCGATATAAAGGCCATAGCTACCTCCATATATGAACTCGATATCTCTATATCCGAACCCTCGGTATTGAGGCTGTATATCAAGGTACGTGCTAGCAATGAAGAGACCACTGCGCCAGTCTGTCAAATAGGTGCCGGGGGCCAGCATCTGTAAAAGTGTACATATTTGCTGTGCGTCTCCGTAAGAAATCAAACCTGATAGCGATAGCCCATAGGGATTGCTGGTATATGGATTCTTCGTTGCAAATACGCCAGAGTAGGCAAAAGAAAATACGGCGACGGCTACAAGTAGCAAAGAGTAGAGAGTGCCGTACCGCCTCCTTCGAAGTACCTCGAAAACATAGGGAGCGAATACAGCCAACATAGCCGCCGACGGCAGGCCGAGGTACCGTGGCAAATCTGCCGCGGGAAATGCAGAGGCGCCGATATA
>Ga0209741_1000438_pt1 | contig 10973 bp, 7 predicted proteins | sample OctOCTMetagenome_FD_184734 | JGI IMG/M metagenome (GOLD analysis project Ga0209741, IMG submission 184734) | Hot spring and microbial mat streamer communities from Octopus Spring Streamers, Yellowstone National Park, USA - OCT_B (SPAdes) (version 4) | ecosystem: Environmental > Aquatic > Thermal...
ATTCACCCTTTTTGAAGCTTTCCGCCCTATTTGGCGTTTATTTCTTAAGTTTTTTCGTTGTCCTTGTTGGGGGTTTAATATCCCTCTGGAGTTTGAGGTATATAATTTCGGCGCTAATAATGCTCTCCTTCGGTATTCTTTGGAATTTCGTTTATAAATTACCCGAGCCTTCGGGTGAGATAAAGGTCGCGATTTTGCAACCCAACATCCTCCCGAGGTTAGATTTTGATCCCAAGGAATGGGAGGAGACTTTCAGGGCTTATAGGGAAATAACTGAAAATTTGGGGGAATTGGACCTCGTTGTAGCATCCGAATCCGCCTTTCCCGGAATACACACCCATTCTCAAAACTCCCAAAAGATAGTTTCCGAGATCTTGGAAAGAACAAAGGCTCCTATACTCTTTGGGACCGGAGGGGTTGAGAGGGATACGATCCTTAGGTACTACAATAGGGCTTTGTTGGTGGATACGGGCGGAAAAATAGTGGGGTTTTACGATAAGGTGCGCCTTGTGCCTTTCGGTGAAAACCTACCCTTTTATGAATTCTTACCCGAATTTATCAGGGAGATAGAGCTCGGGCAGGGGAATTACAGTAGGGGCAGGGGTTTTTATCCGATAAGCTACGGTAATTTGAAGATAGGGGTTATGATTTGCTACGAATCCATATTTAGCGGTATAGGGAAAAGGTTGGTTGATAATGGGGCTAATGTTTTGGCGGTGATAACGAGCGATGGATGGTTTGGGAAAAGCTTGGGACCCGTTGAGCACTTTTATTTAGGGATTCCGAGGGCGGTTGAAACGGGTAGGTATCTAATAAGGTCCGCAAAGACCGGAATTTCCGCGATAATAGACCCGGAGGGTAGGGTGGTGGAAAGCTTGGAACTCTACACGAGGGGTAGCATAGTTGGGAACGTTAAACTTTACGAGCATAGGACACCCTTCGTTTCATTTGGTTTCCTTTTCCCTTACTTCTGCCCGATCATTTCCCTGCTAATATGGATCTTAAGGAAAAGGTTTATTGGGCTTTCCTAAAACTTTTGTGCGCATTTGGTAGGCAAAACTGGTGGCCAAGGATATGGAATATTGCGGGCGTTGAGGATGAGGTGATATTGGGGGCGGTTTTGACGCAAAACGTAAGCTGGAAAAATGTTGAAAGGGTTTTGGAGAATTTAAAACGGATGGGAATAAGGGGCTTGGAGGAACTCTTAGAATTTGAAGATGAGGTTTTGGAAGAACTTTTAAAGCCCACCGCATTTGTGAATCGAAAAATCAAAACCATAAGGGGGATATTTGGGGTTTTAAGATCGGGGAATTTGAGTAGGGAGGAACTTTTGAAGGTTTATGGGGTTGGCGAGGAAACCGCGGACGTTATAATGCTTTACGCATACAATTTTCCAACTTTCGTCGTTGACGAATACACCCTTAGGTGGTTTAAAAGGTTTTTCGGCTTTCTGCCAAAAAAGGGAGAAATCAGGGAAACTTTGCACTTTGAAGATCTATTTTACCTAAAGGAGATGCACGCTTTAATTGATGAACTTGGCAAGAGATTTTGCAAAAAGGAGCCATTATGTGGAAATTGTCCCTTAAGGGTTAAATGTTCCTTTGCGAGAAAATAGAAAAGGGGGCGGGCTTTCACCCACCCCCCAGAGGTTTTAAGGGTTTTTTATCTGATCACCACCTTTTCCCTTATTGTCTTACCACCCGAGACAACCTCCACGAAATAAACGCCCCTTGAAAGCTCAAGCTTAACCTCGTCCTTACCCTTTACGGACTTGACCATAACCCCGCTCACATTATAAACCTTCACTTCAAATTCTCCAGATCCGCTAACCTTGATACCGCCTTTGTATGGGGTTATAAGACCACTTACAGGTTTGCAGGATTCGGAGATTCCGAGCTCGTTATCGTCGGATAAGGGACAGGGAGCGGTAACAGTTAAAGTTGGGGATGTAACGGTTAGAGATGGAGATGTAACTGTGGGGCTTGGAGAAGAAACGGAAGGAGAAGGTGTAGTTACTGTTGGTGAAGGTGTTGTTACCGTTGGGGTTACATTTCGAACTATTCCACACGAACCTATGTTTCCGTTCGCATCAGTCTTGATGAGGAAAATATCACGACTGCCCGCACCGAAGGAAGCCGTACTACCCGCCACTATGTATCCACCGTCAGATGTCTGTTGAACGGAAGAAGCATCCTCCCTGCCCATTCCCCCGTAAGTTTTAGCCCATTGCACGTTCCCGCTTGCATTCGTCTTGATGAAGAGAATATCAGCATCGCCCGCACCGAAGGAATATGTGGATCCCGCCACTATGTACCCGCCGTCTGATGTCTGTTGAACGGAAGAAGCATAATCATAACCTGTTCCCCCGTAAGTTTTAGCCCATTGTATGTTCCCGTTCGCATCCGTCTTGATGAGGAGAAGATCAAAAATGCCCGCACCGAAGGAAGCTGTATGACCCGCCACTATGTATCCACCGTCGGATGTCTGTTGAACGGAATGAACCCACTCATTATTCGTTCCCCCGTAAGTTTTAGCCCATTGCACGTTCCCGCTTGCATCCGTCTTGATGAGGATAAAATCAATCAAGCCCGCACCGAAGGATTCTGTCCTACTTGCCACTATGTATCCACCGTCTGATGTCTGTTGAACGAAATAAGCATAATCATTGCTTGTTCCCCCGTAAGTTTTAGCCCATTGCACGTTCCCGCTTGCATTCGTCTTGATGAGGAGAATATCAGCACCGCCCGCACCGAAGGAATTTGTCCAACCTGCCACTATGTATCCTCCGTCTAATGTCTGTCGAACGGAATAAGCTTCATCCCAACTCGTTCCCCCGTAAGTTTTAGCCCATTGTACGTTCCCGAATGCATCAGTCTTGATGAGGATAATATCACCACCGCCCGCACCGAAGGATTCTGTCCGACCCGCCACTATGTATCCTCCGTCTAATGTCTGTCGAACGGAATAAGCTTCATCCCAACTCGTTCCCCCGTAAGTTTTAGCCCATTGTACGTTCCCGAATGCATCAGTCTTGATGAGGAAAACATCAGGACCGCCCGCACCGAAGGAATCTGTCCGACCCGCCACTATGTATCCACCGCCGGATGTCTGTTGAACGGAATGAGCAACATCCCAATTCGTTCCCCCATAAGTCCTTGCGAATCTTACCTGCGCGTGAGCGTACTCTGTGAATAGTGCGACGAGGGACACACTTAAGGGGGCTAACATTAGCCCCCTACCCCATAGCGCGATAGTGCGTAAAAGTTCCCTTTTCATGGCGGATATTATAACTCTGTCCAATTCCCCTATTGCCCCCTTAAAATACCCAAACTATGCAAAGGGTTAGTCCCACGAGGATGAATCTTTTGGCGAGGAAGAGGCAGTTGGCGATAGCAAAGCAAGGTGCGGACCTTCTGAGGAAAAAGAGGGATGCCCTTTTGAGGGAATTTCAGAAACTTCTCTTACCAATAGTTGAAACCCATAGGGAGATTGATAGGCAGGCAAAGAGGGCGATAGGGGTACTTTCCTTGGCGTTGGGGTACGATGGACCCGAAGCCCTAAGATCCGCTTCTTTATCCATAGGTAGAAAGATAACCGTTAAAAAAACGGAGGTTAAGGTTTGGGGGGTTAGGATACCCGAACTTAAGGCGGAGAACCTTATCAAAAAGTCAAAGGAAAGGGGATATTCCCTTATCACGGTAACCTCAAGGATAGACCTAACCGCAAGCGTTTACGAGAGGCTAATACAGAAGATCTTTGAACTTGTACCCTTGGAGGCGAAGCTCAAGAAGCTTGGTGGCGAAATAAGGAAGACATCAAGGAGGGTAAATACCCTTGAGCAAAGGGTTATACCACAAATAATAGCGGAGATGAAGTTCATAAGGCAGGTCCTTGAGGATAGGGAGAGGGAAGATAAGTTCAGGCTTAAGAGGCTAAAGGCGAAGAAGAGATGATAATTTTCCTACTTTCGCAGTGGTCCTTTGGGCAGAACAAGGTTGAGGCTAAGGATATAAAGTGGAAGGTTTTGGATACGGAACATTTCAAGATATACCACTATCAGGGTGGGGAGGCTTTGGCGGATTTTGCATCTTTGGTTTTGGAAGATGCCTTCAACGAGTTTAAGGACTATTTTCCCGGAGCTATAAAAAGCGGGGAAAAGATCCCAGTTTTGATATACGTATCCTATAAGGATTTTCAGCAAACCAACGTATCACCATACATAGTACCTGAAGGTGTGGGGGGTTTTACGGAGGGTTTTAAGAGGAGGATTGTGGTCCCCTTTGCCGGGAATTACGAAGAATTCAGGCATGTATTAAGGCACGAGCTGGTTCATGCTTTTCAGTTTGGCTATAGCAGGAGTCTAAGTGGTTTAGTGGGGAGATCCCAACCTCCGCAATGGTTCATAGAGGGTATGGCGGAGTACCTCGCCGAACCTTGGAGCCTGAGGACGGAGGTATATATGAGGGACCTTGTTGTAAATCTCAGGCTTCCGAACCTTGAGGAGATGAACTACTATTCGGGATACATATCCTACAGGTACGGGCAAGCATTCTATAAGTTTTTGGAAGACGCTTACGGGGAGAAGGCGGTTAGGGATTTTATTAGGTTGGGTTTGGGTGGGAACATAGACGCGGTTTTAAACAGGATAACGGGTAAGAACTTTGCGGAGATTTCCGAAGAATTCTCCGCGTACATAAAGGGTAAGGTTTTGAAGGTTTTCGGAAAATACACCTTCCCTACGGATGCCAAAAGGATAACAAATAGGAGAGACAATTCCTTTATGAACGTAGGCGCGACGATATCCCCAGATGGCTCATACATAGCCTTCATATCGGATAGGAAGGGTAGGATGGGGGTTTGGGTTTTGAATTTGGCAAACAGGAAGTTAAGAATGCTACAGGAGGGTGAAAGATCCCCGGACTTTGAAAACCTCCACGTTCTTAAACCCTCCCTAAGCATTTCAAGGGATAACCTACTTGCGGTGATATCCCAAGGGACATATTCCGACATAGTGAGCGTTTATGATTTGAGGAGATTTAAGAGGGTTAAGAGGTTTGAGCTTAGGGGTCTTGATGGGGCGCACAGTGGAGAGATCTCGCCGGATGGCAAAAGGTTCGCCTTTGTGGGGTACAAAAACGGAATACCCGATGTTTTCGTCCTTGACCTACAGACTGGTGAGATAAAAAACATAACAAACGATCCCTTTACGGAAGATGATCCGAGCTGGTTTGACGATAGTACGCTTATCTTTGTAAGCGATAAAAACGAAGCTGGTAAAATTGGAAGCTACGCCATATTCAAGAAAACCCTAAGCGGTAAGGAGGAGAGGGTTTTCGGCTATAGGAAATTTCTAAAGAAGCCTAAAAGGGTTGGGGAAAGGCTCGTTTTTATAGCGGAATACGAAGGGTGCGCCAACCTCTTCTCCCTTGAAAACGGAAAGACAAAGATTTTAACGAAGTACTTTACGGAGATCGGAGATTACGATATTTCCGAGGGGGGAAGGTGGGTTATGAGCGCCCTTTGGGAGGGGGGATGGGATGTATTCTTTTTCTTAAAGTTCCCCGAGGATGGGGAAGAGGTATCCCTTGAAAGCGAGGAGGGGACCTTAGTGGAGGAGAAGGATATTGAAGTGGTTAAGGAACCTCTGGGTTTCACCTTGGGTTTGGACTTTGCCTATGGGGGACTTTCTTACTCAAGCCTTTATGGAACCGTGGGTGCCTTGGTTATGCTTTTTTCGGATATTCCTGGGGACAATTGGATAATAGCCCAGATAATAGGGCAGTCAAGTAGCATAGAAAACTCCCAATTTTTGATAAACTACTACAACTTCAAGGGGAGGATAGACAAGGGCTTAAACCTTTACCAGCTCTTTTACGTTAGGTACTTCAGGCCCTACTTTGTTTTTGAGAAGAGGCTTGGAACGGACATTTTCGCATCATACCCTTTCAACAGGTTCTTCAGGCTTGAAACCGGAATTTCCTACCATTACAACACCTGGGTAAATCTTCACATTGATACTTTTCAAGACTACTGCGGGATAAACTTTGGTCCGAATTGCAAAATACCCAAGGTTGAGTATCCGAAGGGGTTTGATGGGTTTTTAGGTTTCTTTTACGACGATGTGATAATTAACCAGTACGGTTCCGCGGAAGGTATAAGGTTGCACTTCGGCTTATCTTCATATTTGCCATCCTCCCAAATTTTCAATACCTCCATCCGATTCATCAGCATGGCGTTCAAGAGCTTGACCTACCGAACCATTTGGGCGAACCTTTTCATATCCGCCAAGAGCTTTGGAAAACACGCGGAGCTATTCTTTGCAAGCGGTCCATTCGGTATAAGGGCTTACCCCGAACCTTACTATATCTTTCAAGACCCAAAGGAAGGAAGGTACGTTTACGCCCTTATGGGAAACAACCTTGTCCAATACACCACCGAGCTCAGGTTTCCCTTCATCGACAGGTTGAGGTTCGGTTTTCTACCCTTGGAGTTTAGAAATATTAGAGCCCTATTATTCCTTGATGTCGGGAACGCTTGGTTCAGTGGGGATGAACCATTAGGGGATAGATACGACTACTTTTACCCCATAAACCTTAGGTTTTTGGGTAAGGATTACGAAGTTTACGAAGTTTTTGCGGATTTGGGTTTCGGATTGAGGTTTGGCTTCGGAAGTCCATTTTATATTCCTATTAGGCTCGATTGGGCTTTCCCCGTGGATGAGAGGGGCATAGTTTTTCCCGGAAGGTTCGTCTTATCCTTCGGATGGGACTTCTAAACTTTAAAAGGACGATTGGTCAGGAAACTGCAAAGGTAATACTGTCAAAATTAACAAATAACAAAGCAACTTTAATGTTTTATGGTCCCCCGGGTGTGGGAAAAGCCACCTTGGCCCTTGAGTTCGCCCAGTCTTTGGTATGTTCCTCGGAAGAGAAACCCTGCGGTGAATGCTATGGTTGTAAGGCTTTCGGAAACCTTAAGTCCCCAGATCTTATCATAATTTCTGACATAAAACCCCAGCCCGGGAAACCCAGGCCGGACGAGTTTTATAACCTTGAGGGTGATCTAACAATAAAGATCTCCCAAATTAGGGAGCTTCAGGCGGAACTTTCAAAATCCCCCTTTGAGTTTAAAAGGAGGGTGGTGATAATTATGAACATAGAGAACGCAAACCTTGAGAGTCAAAACGCCCTCTTAAAGGTCCTTGAGGAGGGTTCTAAGGATACCATCTTTATCCTGATCTCATCAAAGCCCACCTTCGTCCTTCCCACCATAAGGTCCAGGGCTATAAAGGTTAGGTTCTCCCCCTTATCCCCATCGGATTTCTCAAGGGTTATAGGTTTTTACGACGAAATTTTGTATAAGATCTCGGAGGGAAGTCCGGGAATAGCGAAAAGCTTACTTCAAATGGGGGAGGACCTTCAAATTTCTTTGGATATATGGGAAAGGGTGATCTTTGGGGATATATCCGCACTAAATCGAGGTTTGGAGATGTTTGGCAAGTGGAAGGGACTTTTTTTGAGGATCGGATATTTCAAGGTTTCGGAAATTTACCTTTATTCGGGGGATATATTAAGTTTCCGAAGACTTTTATATGCCCTGAAGGACGTGGAGGTGGGATTTAGGAGGAACACCCGGGAGGAACTTTTATACCTATCCGCCTTATGGAATCACCCCTTCAGCGTGATTTAAAACTCCTTTAAAATATTTGTATATGCTTGCAATTTTGGGACAGATAACTTTGCCAAATTGGGATGCCTTACTTACGAAGGATAAAAAGGATGCGGTGGTTAGGATCATATCCTTCGGTTTGCCAAAGCTTAGGTCGGTAGGGGATGTTGCGGTTGATTGGAACATAGTAACGGGCTCAGGCTTCTTTATCGATAAAAACGGGAAGATAATAACAAACAGCCACGTTGTAAGGAACGGGAGGGTTATAGCAGTGATTTTACCAGGACCTTCCGCCACGAATTTCAAGGAGCTCGTTGATAGGCTATATTTTGCTGAGATTATATACGACGACCCGGATAACGATATAGCGGTGATAAAGGTAACGGGGGAAAACTTCAAGGCGTTAAGGTTATCATCAAGGGATAGCTTAAGTCAGGGGGAGCCGGTTGCGGCCTTAGGATACCCTGGAACCTCTTATCATGACAACCAGCTTAAGGTTATGTTTGGATTTGTAGCATCCGATAAGGGTGCCAATCCCATATCCCTGAATATGAGTGTAAATCCGGGGAATAGCGGGGGACCGGTTTTGGATAGGAACGGGGAGGTTGTGGGGGTGATATTCGCAAAGGAGGGTATGGGGAGGGAGGCTATATCTTATGCGGTACCTTCATCCGTTGTAAGGAAGGTCCTGAAAAAGGTTGAGATAAGGGAATTTAAGGGAAAATATTCGGGGACACAGCTTTACGAGGCTTACGAGGAGCTCGGCAGGGGCCTGATAAAGGCGCTGTTCTTTGAGGATTACAACTCCGCCATACAACACGCACAAAAGGCAATAGAAATGGATGACAATTACGCGGAGGGGCACTTCTTTTACGGCTTTTTGGCTTACAAGTATAAGGCGTATAAAATAGCGGAAAGGGAATACAACATCGCCTACAAGCTCAAACCTTCCCTATTTGATGATAACTACAACAAGGAAACCGTTGAAAAGCTCTTAAACATAGGGAAGGATAGCGCGGAAAACAAAGGGGAAGATGAGTACAAGGCGGAGAAAGAAGAAAGAACTTACATACAACCCGTAATTTCAACGCCAAGACAGACGAGGAAGGTGGAATTCGGGGCTTACATCCTTAGGGGGTACTTTGAGGATTATATAAGCGGAAGTCAAACCCTTTCTCCGGACGACAGGATGGAGGTTTTCCTTGGGGTGGATCTAAGGTTATGGGGTTCGTGGCTTTACATCGTTAAAAACGCTTCCTTCGGTTTAGGTTTATCCTCTTCCTTCTTAAAGGTCTTGGCGTTTTATAAGGGGTACGAGAGCCTTAGGCTTGAGGGTATTTATAACTTTAGGTCCTTTAAGTTTTCCGCGGGCTTGGGGGTCCTTAGGGAAGGGGACAAAAACCCGGTATCCTTCAGGTTTTCGGCATATTATAAGGCTAAGGAAAACCCCTGGTTCTTTACCGCATCCCTTGAGAGGATAAAGGCTTACGAGCTCTCAGAATTAATTGAAAATAAAAGGGGAGTATTCAATCCCCTAATCGGACTCGGACTTGGCTTCCTCCTTGAAATTTAGTAGCATGGGCTTGATGGAGAAAATATCTATCCCATCCTTATCTTTAACGAGCTCCCTATAAACGAAAACCCTACCTGTCCAGCTCAAGCTAACAAAAACCGCAAGGCATAGTATTAGGGCGAAGACGTACCAAAGGGAAAGGACCTTTGAGTAAGCGTCCGTTAGGGGTGTTGGTATGGGGGTTCCGACGAAAACTAAGAACTCTTTAGGAAGGATGAGGGAGAGGAAGTTGGAAAGGTAGGGGTGAAGTTGGGGTAGGGAGCCGAAGTCTATGTTAGGATAGAGTAAAAACTTCAGGCTCGGGGCAAAGAAGGTTAGGATTTTGCTTGTGAGTAGAACCGCCCTAAGGAAGAGGAAGGAGAAGGCGGAGAAAACCACAAGGCTAACTATAAGGTTAAGAAGTTCAAGGAATAGGGCTTTGAAGGGCCTCTCGTTCAGGACCGTAAAGCCCTCGTAGAATATATCAAAGGTGTCTCCCTCAAAGGATGTGGCGGTTATTGGACCGTATATGATCCCAACAAGAAAACCGAGGAGCATATAAAGGAACATTGCGGAGAGGATGAAAAGGAAGGGGAAGGCGAGTATAAGAATTATTGCGGTTGGGTAAAAGAGCGGTTTAAAGTTGGCGGTGAAGGAGAATATGAGGTGGAAGAATAGCAAAAGGAGGAAGGAGGAGAGGAGGGTTAGGGTGGTGGTTATGAAAAGCCCGGATTTTTTAAAGGATTCCTTAAGGGCATCAAGGAAGGGATAGAAGGGATCCCCCCTCTTTTCCTCAAGGGTAAGCCTTGAGATCCCTATGCCAGCGCAAAAGTAGGAGAGTACCAAGAGGTATATCCCCAAGAACCATAGGGCTTTACCCATAAAGTTAAACCTATCAAAATCCGTCCTAAAGAATACGTCCCCACCCCTTTCCGCGATGAATTCGGGAAAGGTTTTAGCCCATGTGGGTACGGGGAAGAAGCGGTGGATCTCCCAAACCCTAAAAATGTCAAGCCCTGAAGAGAAATAGGCTAGGTAGGTGAAGAGGGAATAGAGGGCAAGACCTAAGGATATGAAAATTAGGGCAATAGAAATTTTCTTTACGGTCAGCGCCTTATATGGTGAGTTTATGATCTCCATCATTTTTCCCTCGCCAAAAGGTGGTAAAGTACGGACATCCTCAATGCAACCCCATTCCTAACCTGATCCAATATAACCGTGTTCCTCCTTTCATTCACCTCCCAATCCATTTCCATCCCCCAATTTACCGGTCCCGGGTGCATTATCAGGGTACTTTCCGGTATCCTCCTGAGCCTTTCGGATGTAATTCCCCAGAACATCCTATACTCCCTCTGGGAGGGTATAAAACTTCCCTCCATCCTCTCCCTCTGAAGCCTCAGCGCCATTATCACATCCACCTTATCAATATACTCATCAAGTTGCACTATCTTCGCTCCCAGCTTTTCAAACTCCTTCGGAACTAAGGTGGGGGGACCGGAGAAATAAACTTCGCAGTTGAACTTCCTCCAAAGGAAAAGGTTTGAGCGGGCGACCCTTGAATGCAAAATATCCCCAACAATTAGAATTTTTAACCCTTCCAATCTACCCAGATGTTTCCTAACGGTGAAAGCATCCAAAAGCGCCTGGGTTGGATGCTCGTGGGCACCATCCCCCGCGTTTATCACCTTTGCGTTGGTGTGCTTTGCCAAGAAATGGGGAGTTCCCGGAGATGTAGCCCTAACGACTATGGCGT
>Ga0209741_1000444_pt1 | contig 10934 bp, 12 predicted proteins | sample OctOCTMetagenome_FD_184734 | JGI IMG/M metagenome (GOLD analysis project Ga0209741, IMG submission 184734) | Hot spring and microbial mat streamer communities from Octopus Spring Streamers, Yellowstone National Park, USA - OCT_B (SPAdes) (version 4) | ecosystem: Environmental > Aquatic > Thermal...
CAAACTCAATTGGGAGAGAGGAACACAAATAAGAACTGTTCAATCTCATGTTAGGCTTGAAGTGATAATAGCGGTAGATGAGAATAAGCGAAAGATAATAACTGCAGTGGAAACTGGAGGACCTTATGAGAGTGAGATTGAGATGTTGAGGAAGGCATTAAAGAAACTACAACCTCAAAAAGGACTACCTTTCATAACGGATAAAGGTTACGATGCTGTGGATATTATAGAAAGCCTTTTGGACAGAGGATTTGAACCAGCCATAAGGATTAAGGAGACTATGAGGATGAGTATAAGACATCCTTTGAGGAAGCTATCTAACGAGAATTGGAAGAGATACGGGAAGATGAGGTATAGGGTAGAACAGTTGTTTGGTAGCATAAAGCAGAAGGTTGATTCAAGCTTTAAATTGCTCAGGGAGGACTTGGCAAGGAAAGCATCCATTGCTTGTGCTATCCTTTGGAACTTCTGGTTGCTTGCAACCTACTTATTTTTGTTATTTCTGTCTGGTATCTTGCAATATAGCTAAGCTAAGGGCTATGGTAGATTTTTAGAACAGCCTCTACAAATCCATTGACACACAAGGGTTTTAAAGCTAAAATTTAACCCTGATGTTTGTTAGCTTACAGTTCAAGCTTGAGCTGAAAAAGGAAGACAGAGAAAACTCATAAAGCTTATGCGCAAGCAATCCTCCGCCATCCGTGTGGCATACAATATGCTAAAGGAGTTGGAAAAAGAAAAAACAAGAAACCCTCACGCCCAAATATATCACAGACTAAGACAGCTATTCCCTAAATTGCCAGCAAAATATATTGATTCAGCCATATACAAAGCTAAGCAATATTCCACAGATAAACCAGTGGTGTTTGGAGGCAAAAGACTTTTTGAAAAGCTTTGTAAAAACTACCTTACAGGAAAAGTAAGAGAAAAACTTAAAAAGCAATGGAAAGAAAAAAGACAGGGAACACTTATAAGCATCGGGTCAAAGGCAGACAAAGGAAACAGACTAATGAGATTTGAAGACCTAAACGGACAGCTTTGCCTTAGAATTACCATAGGAAACAGAGAGTTTATCTACGCCAAAGTGTTAAGGGAACCCAGTAACAACAAAGACAAGGGGCTCACCTTTATGGCTATGCTTTTAGAAAGTTGGCAAACAAAAAACTACATTCCCCACACAGTGGAGTTAAAACTGAGAAATGGAGAAGTTTATGGAAGTGTATCCTTTGAAATCCCAACGCCTGAGGTGAAATACACCAAAGAAAGCGGAGTAATAGCTGTATATACTAATGCATCACCCATACACTTAGCCGTAGCTGAAGTTTCAAAAACTGGAGAACTACTAAGCTATCAGACTATCCTAGGACTTTCACAAAACAGCAAAGACCACCAAGAGTGGATATTAGCCCATCAGCTACTGGATATAGCCATTCAGAAAGGTAAAGCTATAGCCGTAGAAAACCTAAAGAAACTCAAAAAAGGAATGCGTGGGGATGGAAAAGCTGAGTTAAGAAAAAAACTTCACCAGTGGAATGCCAAAAAGTTCTTGCAAAAGCTGAAGAGGGTGGCAATGTTAAAGTGAGTGGAAGTAATAGAGGTAAATCCTGCCTACACATCAGTTATTGGTATGCTAAAGTATGCACCACAGTTAAGCATAGATAAAGATATAACATCCGCATATATAATAGGGAGGAGAGCACTGGGATTTAAAGAGGACATTCCTGAGAATTATGAAAGACTGCTAAAAGACAAAGCATATCTAGAGTTTGCCCTAAAGAAGTATGAGGAGAGGGAAAAAGAACTCATGGAATTCATAGTCACAGAAACCAACGAATATAAGAGGAATGCATTAAGAAGCGAACTAAGGAATGTAGAGTATGCAAGGAAGTTATTAACTATCTCATACAAAGCCTTCAGAGTAAGCCAAGCGGATGTGAGGGAGCAAATGGAAGGAATCCCGCTTAGCAAGTTCTGAAGGTAGCCCTCCTATTCCCTATCCTTAGACGAATTCTACCAAGGGATTTGTCCCCTCTGAAGCCAGTGTTGGTGGAAGGGGTGTGGGATAGGGTGAGGAGTAGGTTAGTTCCCTTATCCGCTGGGAGGACGGTCCCAATAAGGGATTTTTAGAACAGCCTACCCTTTTCCACTGCGGGCATTATAAGGCTTGTAAAGCTGGCGATTAGCATCACACCACCCGCAAAGGACAGGCTAACGTTCAGGGATGGAGAAGTTTTTCCTCTGAAGAACAAAACCATAAAACTGCCAAGGGTGGTGCCTATTACCAAAAGCAAAGAACCCAGCAAAATGTCCATCAAATCAACTGGGAGAGCTTAAAAAGAGAATAAAGCTCAACGCCCTCTATACTCAAGTTTTCTTGAGCACCCTCCTCTCTATCCACTACCGCAAAAACGCCCACTACCTCCAAGCCCTCCCTTCTGCAAGCTTGCACCGCCTTTAAAGAGGAACTACCAGTGGTGATCACATCCTCCACCACCGCCACCCTTTCCCCCGCCATTAGGAGTCCCTCCACCTGCCTTCCTGTGCCGTGTCCCTTTGGCTCCTTTCTGACCACAAAGGGCTTTATGGGATTTCCGTCCAAATAGGACACAAAGGCTACCGCATAGGCTATAGGGTCCGCACCAAGTGTGAGCCCACCCACCCCTTGAACGCCAAACTGCCTGACCAACTCATACATTAGCTTACCCACCAAATAGGCTCCCTCTGGGTCAAGGGTGACCTGCTTTAGGTCTATGTAGTATCTACTGAGTTTTCCAGAGGAGAGCTTAAAGATGGGCTCCTCTGCCACCTTTAGGGCTCTGCTGAGTATGAGCTCCCTTAACTTATCCTCTGACATTTTTGCTCAGCTTTTCTTTTGCATACTCCATAAGCCCACCAGCCCGCAAGATCGCCTGAAGTTCCTCTGGGAACTTGGTAGCCCTGTATTCCTTGCCCGTGGTAAGGTTTCTTATTATGCCACTCTCCAGATCCACCTCCAGCTCATCGCCGTGATTTATCTCATCCACCGCCTCTGGTGCCTCTGCAATAGGAAGTCCTATGTTTATAGCATTTCTGAAGAAGATCCTCGCAAAGGACTTGGCAACCACCACAGGAACCCCCGCATACTTTATGGCAATGGGTGCATGTTCCCTTGAAGAGCCACTGCCAAAGTTCCTACCTGCCACTATTATGTCTCCCTGTTGGTGTTCTCTGGCAAAGTTGGGATGTTCTGAATCTTCCATAACGTGCTGTGCCAGTTCATAAGGGTCCGAGGTGTTCAAATACCGAGCGGGTATAATCTGGTCTGTATCCACATTGTCTCCAAACTTCCAAACCTTTCCTCTAAAGCGCATGGGCATATTTTAACACAGGGCGTGCGTTATAATTCTTTCCGTTGGTTATAGGCTAAATTTCTAAAAAGCTCAAGGGACCTCTCTTTTTCCTCGTCCAAAAAGTAGTCAATGCAGTGATAAAAGTAATCCTTCAGTTCCTCCCCTGAGAAACCCTCCACCTCCACCCTTCCTTGTGCAAAATCCTCATAAAAGGCTTTTATAGACCTAAGGGCTAACTCCTCTATAAGCCTGTCCAAAAAAGGGTCCGCATCCTTTCTCACCAAAAATAGGGCAAACACAAAGGGTAGGCTATAAACCTTGTGCCACTCTTCCGCCAAGTCATAGACATATTCAAACTTGCCCAACCTTTTTTCATACAATGCGTCATCTCCTATTAGCAAAAGGGCATCCGTAGACTCTCTACTTTCCACATACTCGGGCTTGAGCTTATAAACATCCTCTAAAAGGTGTTTGCATAGTAGCTTTGAAGTCAAAGAAGCGGGAGTAAGATACACCCTCTTTATCTCCAACATTGGTCTTTTTGAGAATAAAAGAACAGAGCAAACCCTTTGCTTGGAGGCTATGCACAGCCCTGACACAACTCTATATTGGGAGCGGTTAAAGAGATACTCCACCGAGGAGACAATGCCCGCATGAATTTTTCCATCCCTGAGCAAAGAAACCAAATAGGATGGTTCTCCCTCTACAAGTTCAATCATTGGGTCCTCAAAGCAGTAAAAAAGGGGAATGGTGTTAAGGTAAGGCACCTTACCTACTTTAAACATTAAAGCCTTTTTGATAAATCAATAAACTCGGAGAGCTTCCTCTGGGCTTTACCACTCTTTATGGAGTCCTTTGCCATCTCCAAGGCGGTTTTTAGGTCATCAGCCATGCCAGAAACGAACACTCCAAAGGCGGAGTTCAAAAGAACCATATCAAGGGCAGGAGATGGTTCTCCCTTTAAAACAGACATGGCTACCTTTGCGCTCTCCTCCACAGATTTTACTTTTATGTAGTCTATAGGATAACGCCTAAAACCAAGCTCTTCCGGTGTAAATTCGTACACGCGTACCTCTCCACCACTTACCTCCGCCACGGTGGTAGGGGCAGATATAGAAGCCTCATCAATGCCATCCTTTCCGTGCACCACCACCGCCCTCTTTACACCAAGCCTGAGCAAAACGTGGGCTACTTTTTCCACAAACTGGTCTGAAAAAACTCCCAAAAGTTGCCTTTTGGCACCCGCTGGGTTAGATAGGGGACCTATAAGGTTGAAAAGGGACCTTATACCCACCTCCCTTCTGGGACCCACCACCCTCTTCATGGCAGGGTGGAAGAGGGGTGCAAACATAAAGCCTATGCCTATCTCCTCTATCATCCTCTTAACCTGCTCTGGTCCCAGGTCTATCTTTGCCCCCAAAAACTCCAAAAGGTCCGCACTACCACTTTTGGAAGAGACAGACCTATTGCCATGCTTTGCTACCCTTATGCCCGCACCCGCCAGCACAAAGGCGGTTATGGTGGATACATTGAAGGTATCCGAAAGGTCTCCGCCCGTTCCGCAGGTATCCACCAGATTATCTGGGTCCTCCACATCCACCTTGGTGGCTTTTTCTTTAAAAAAGCTGGCAGCACCCTCTAACTCCTCCACCGTCTCGCCTTTCATCTTCATAGCCATTATGAAGGCACCTATTTGGGCGTCTGTAGCCCTCCCCTCCGTAATATCCTCAAGACACTGGATCATCTCCTCTTTGGTTAGGTTGTTGAACTCGGAGAGCTTCTTTAGAAATTCCCTCAAGGTTAAAAGCCTCCAGCTATGGCAGGCACAATAGAGAGCACATCTCCGTCTTTAAGTTCTGTGTCTATACCCTTTAGGAACCTTATGTCCTCGTCGTTGAGGTAGATATTGACAAACTTTCTCAACTCTCCGTTCTCATCCAAGAGACGCTCCTTAAAGCCCGGATAAAGGCTCTCCAGCTTTTCCACAGCCTCTCTGATGGTGAGGGCTTCCACCTGCACTTCACCCTGTCCGTTTGTAAGCCTTCTAAGGGGTGTAGGAACTCTAACTATCACAGCCATGGCAAATATTATACTATAAGAGGCTATGGAACCAGTAGTAGAAGTGGAAAACCTCAACTTAATTATAGAGGGTAGGCACATTTTAAAGAATGTCTCCTTTAAGATTAATAAGGGCGAGATATTTACCATACTTGGTGGTAGCGGAAGCGGTAAAACTACGATCACAAAGTGCATAGTGGGACTGTTAAAGCCCACCAGTGGAAGCGTAAAGGTCTTTGGGAAAGATATAACCCAAATAAATCCACTGGAGCTAAACGAGCTAAGGAAAGAGGTCGGCTATGTTTTTCAAGGTGCAGCCCTCTTTGACAGTCTGAAAGTTTGGGAGAACGTGGTTTTTTACCACTTAGAACGTTCGCACATGAAAGAAAAAGAACTAAAGGAAATAGCCCTCACTTACCTAAAGATGGTGGGTTTGGGAGAACACACCCTTGATCTTTATCCCTCTGAACTCTCCGGCGGTATGAAAAAAAGGGTAGGAATAGCCAGGGCTATAGCTACACAGCCCAAGCTGGTGATCTACGATGAGCCTACCTCTGGCTTAGACCCTATAACAAGCAGGTTAATAGACAACCTAATAAAAGAACTTAGAGACAAAACCTCATCCACTTCCCTTGTAGTCTCCCACGACATGGTCTCCGCCTTTACCATCTCAGACAGAATTATGATCCTAAAGGAGGGTGAGGTTATTTTTATAGGCACACCACAGGAGGTTCTGGCAAACCAAGACCCCTTTGTGAGGGAGTTTTTAAGAAGCGGTCTCGGAGAACTTCAAGCCATCAACAGAGGCTGAAGGAAGCTCCTCCTCATAACTGGATAGTTATTGACCACACCCTTGGAAAAGAGAAACTGGAAAAGATGATTGCTACCGTTGTAAAAAGAAACTGCGGATGCCACCAAGTACAATTCCCACATTCTAAAAAACTCTTCTCCATACTTTTCTTTTACATAATCACCCACAGAGTAAAACCTTTTTAGCCACTCCTTAAGGGTAAAGTAGTAGTGAAGCCTCCAATCGTCTATGTCAATCAGGTTAAAGTCTAAGTGCCTTACTGCCCTTAGGACTTCCTCTATGGAAGGAAGGTAGCCACCGGGGAATATGTATTTTCTTATCCACCTGCTCTGCGAAGAAGGATGGACCTTTCCTATGGTGTGTAGCAAAAACAGTCCCCCATCTTCCATTATTTTTGACACCACTTCAAAGAACTTTTTATGCCTTCCCTTACCCACATGTTCAAACATGCCAACGGAGACAACCTTGTTGAACTTTAGACCTAACTTAGGGAGGTCTTCATAATGCATTAGGTAAACCTCTACCCTACCTTCAAGTCCCTCCTGTTTTATCCTTTCCTTTACATACTCGTACTGGTTTTTTGAAAGGGTTATTCCTACTGTAGTTATTGGATAAAGTTTAGCGGACTCAAGGATTATAGAACCCCACCCGCACCCGATGTCCAAAAGCCTGTCTCCTTCCGATAGTTGTAGTTTTTCGTATATGATCCTTCTTTTTTCCTCCTGAGCCTCCTCTAAGGTGCAATCAGGAGACTTAAAGAAAGCACAGGAGTACGTCATAGAACTGTCAAGCCAAAGACTGTAAAAGTCGTTGCCAAGGTCGTAGTGCCTTTGAACTTCCTTCTCTTCTACGAACTTCAACAACCCTAATATTTTTAATAGGGATCTGAGTGGCATAAACCTTAACTTTTCTCCCTCATCCTTCAAATACTTCGTGCAACCGCAAAGAAGCCCTTCCAAGTCTCCGATTATCTGAATGTTTCCTTTCATATAATGCTCACCAAAGCCCATCTCCGGGTCCCTGATTATATCCCTTATAACCTTTGGGTCCTTCACCACCACTTTGCACTTGCCCTCCCCAATAACCCTGCCATCGTAAAGCTCCACAGATAGACCACCTTCAACAAATTTCGCCAAATCTTTTACCAAGTTTTCTATCATTTTTCCACCCTCCGTGTTAAAATAAAATTTATGGTAAGAAAGGCAGTTTTGCCAGTGGCAGGGTGGGGGACGAGGTTTTTACCCGCTACTAAATCTATGCCCAAGGAGATGTTCCCAATCATTGACAAGCCAGTGATCCAATTCATAGTGGAAGAGTGCCTGCATGCGGGCGTGGAAAATATAATCTTTATTACAGGAAGGCACAAAAGACCCATTGAACACCACTTTGATATAAACACAGACCTTGAAAAACACTTAGAACAGATGGGAAAAGAAGAACTCTTAGAAAACATAAGAGAAATTAGCAGACTTACAAACCCAATATACTTAAGGCAAAAGGAACAGTTAGGTCTTGGTCATGCGGTTCTTGTTTCTGAACCCGTAGTTGGAAACGAGCCCTTCATAGTTGCCTTGGGTGATGTGATCCTTGAAGGTGAGAAAAACGTAATAAAACGCATGTTGGAAATATACGAAAGGTTTGGCAAGAGCGTAGTGGCAGTCTTTGAGGTAGATAGAAAAGATGTAAGCAAATACGGCATAGTGGATGGAAAGCTAATAGAGGAGGATATATACCTCGTAGATGACCTTATAGAAAAGCCAAAAGAGGAGGAGGCACCCTCAAACCTTGCCATAGTTGGTAGATACCTTTTTACTCCAAAAATCTTTGAAAAACTAAAGATCACACCACCCGGCAAAGGTGGAGAGATACAGCTAACAGACGCCATAAAGCTTTTGCTTGAAGAGGAAGTGGTTTATGCCCTGAAGATAGACGCAAAGGTGTATGATACCGGAACACCTCTTGGATACCTCACCACCCTTGTGGAGTTCGCCTTAAACAGAAAGGACATTCGGGATGAGTTTTTAAAATTTCTTGAGGATGTGGTCAATAGATATATCCAACAGACAGGTAAAGCTTGAAGTTTTTTAGAGGGTTTCCCTCTCCAGGAAAGGCTAAGTCTAATCTTATGGGTCCCACGGGCGTTTTTGCGCCAAGCCCAAAGCCAAAGCTATGTTTTATTTCTCTTGGCAATCGGTTGGAAGATTCTCCTACCCCTCCCACATCATAGAAGGGCACAAAAACAAAAGAACCCTTCAAGGGGGCCTCCAACTCCATCCTACCAAAGACAAAGGATTTGCCTCCTGTTGGACTTCCCACCTCCTCGTAGGAGTAGCCCCTTAGGTTAGTCAATCCACCCAAAAAATACCTGTCAAATATGGGCACGGAGCCCCAAGCGGAACCTCCGGAGACCTTAAAGCTCAGGCTTAAGTTTGTGGTTATAGAAATGAAATGAAAGGTGTTAAACTCTGCTTTTGTATAATTGAGATCTCCAGAAGCCCTTGAAAGGTTCAAGCTGTCATAATGTATCCTTCTGGGATTGAAAATGTCATCTTTGTACTCCCTCAAAAGAAATAAACCGTATTTATTAAGCCTTGCACCTGTTCCTAAATATCGGTTGTCAGAAACGGAAAAAAACGGACCAAAGGAGGTATATCTGGTTATTCTATAGCCCAGGCTAAGGGCAAAACCCTGAGTGTTTAAGTCAAATACTCTGTGTTCCTGATAGTCCTTAAAAAGATTGCTTTTGAACCAAAGCTTTCGTGTAAAAAGGAAGGGATCTTCAAAATTTAAATTGTATGTTTCTCTTTTTTTATTGCGTTTGTAGTTTAAAGCGGGAGACAAGCCTACACCAAAGAGATTTTTTAAACCTAATGTTAGGTCCAGAACCAAACCTTCTTGAGAGTTATAGCCCACTCCAACGTCATAAAACCCCCTTTTGTCCTCTTGCAGTTTTATAAGCCTATGCACTTGCTTTTTATCTGTATCTATAAATGTGTCTATCTTTACGCCAAGAAAAAGATTGCTACTTATAAAGTTGTATAAGGTCTCGTCTAAGGTTTTCTCTGAGTAAAATTCTTCTCGAACTGTCATATAGGAGAGTTCTCTACTTGTGGTGGCTTTTGCTCCGTAATAAAGGTCCAAGCCCGCTTTGTATCTGGGTCCCTCTAAAACTTTATAGGTGTATATGTAGTTTATGACATCCTCCTCTTCCTCCAGCATAACATCTGCCTCAAAGCTACCCTCCATATAACCATTACCTTTAAGGTATTTTTCTATTCTTAAGTTCAACTGCTCTATCAAGGCAGAGCTATAAACCGCCGGCAGTTTTTCATTAACCTCCCTGAAAATTTTTGCTATATCTTTGTTGTTGCCGACATATTTTATGGTCTTAAGTATTTGTTTTTTACCCTCGTTTATATCAAAGGATACATCTACTAATTTTTTGTCTCTATCAATGTTTGTTTTAATCTCTCCTTTTGCAAGGGTATAGCCTTCTGCCCTTAATTGTTCTATAATTTCTTCTAACTCTTTCTTTAACTTTTCCTCATCGTATGGTAGGATTTGATCGTCTAAAATAGCATTGTATCTTTGACCTTCTCTGATAGAAAACAATATTCTCTCTCCCTCTTGCTTGTATTCTACCTCTACATCAAAAAAACCTTTTGATCGGTAGGTATTTACTATACTCTCCTTAGCCTCTTCCAATGAAAATATGTCTATTCCCTTTTGAGGAAGTCCCGAAATTTTTAGCAGTTCCTGCGGACTAAAAAAGCTGTTTCCCTCAAAAAAAACTTGATATCTTGTCCCTTCATAGACATAAAAAACGGGATAGGCTAATTTTCCTTTACCTAAGATCGCCTTTAGGGTGCTTATGGGATGGCTGAAAAGGTTCTTAATACCCTCCGCCAAGGCACCCACAATCCTTAAGGGACGCCTTTTAATGTTCGGGTCTGTGGGCAGGAGAACCCTCCAAAAGGGCTTTTCCATGTCAGCCTTTTGCAGTCCCTCATAGTAAGCGAAGCTGTCCCAAAAGCCAAGGGATAAGTATATATCCTGCAGGTCAAAAACCTTTCTTGAAAGTTCTCCCTCCTTGGCTACCCTTCCTCTTACAATACCCAAGCGTTCATCCAAAAAGCTTGGGTCCAGACTGGAGCCCTTATAAACTCCTCCACCGATGAAAAAAACATCTCCCTCCTTTACCTCTATCTCAATAGACGCAAACCCAAGCTCGTCAATTTGTATATTTACCTTCGCCTGTGCCTCAAGATGTCCATTTTCTCTGTATAGCTCTTTAAGTTTGTCCTCTAAACTTTTGGCGTCCGTTTCCTTTAGAGGTGCACCCTCATAAAGGGTCAAATAGTTCAAAATTTGATCCCTCAAAACCGCCATATTGCCTATTATTTTTATGCTTTTTAGTATTGGATACATCTCCACTTTAATGGTTATCTGTTCATCCTTTTCCTCAACGCTTACATTTTTCACCTCCTCCAAACTTCTAAGAATTTCCACAATTGTTTGGTAGTTTTCTTCATTAACGGTGCTTTCCAAGTTGTTTTTTTGCAAGGGATAGTTGGAAAGGATCACCACCTTAGAAAAAGCAGCTATGGGTAAAAGAAGACTAAGGGAAAAAAGCCATTGAATAAGAACTCTCATCGGTTTAAATTATACATTTAAATACGTCGGGTGAGAAATTAACTCCATATTTGAGACTTCCTGAAAAAGCTATAGCCTATAGC
>Ga0209741_1000445_pt1 | contig 10910 bp, 9 predicted proteins | sample OctOCTMetagenome_FD_184734 | JGI IMG/M metagenome (GOLD analysis project Ga0209741, IMG submission 184734) | Hot spring and microbial mat streamer communities from Octopus Spring Streamers, Yellowstone National Park, USA - OCT_B (SPAdes) (version 4) | ecosystem: Environmental > Aquatic > Thermal...
GCTTTACTATTGCGGCTGTTTTATTTCCGTTGAGATGGTGGCATATTAGCGGCACAACAACATAGTCCTCCCTCCCATCACCCAAAACGATTAACGAATCTATGGTTGAAGGTGTAACTTTGTCTGCTAGCACCTTCTGGGGAAGTTGCTTATCGATTTTACGCAGTTTAAACCTGATATTGTCATAGAGTTTGCTGTCTAATGGATGGACTCTCATAACAGGAAAACCTCGGCATATCGTGGGTCAATACCTGCTTTAGCCCACTCCTCCAACTCGTCCGGCTTTACCCTCCTAGCCCTCAGCTTCCCATCCCTGAGCGAGGTAAGCAAAACAGTTGAGTCATTGACGTATGAAATGATTTTTTCGACGACTTCAAGGCTGTGGGTTGACACGATAACCTGTTTTCCCTCCTCAACCAAGTCAGCGAACCACTCTACGATGTGCGACAAAAACCGTGGATTGAAGTGCGTCTCCAAGTCATCCCACAAAACCACGTCAGGCCTATAATGCTCGTAAAGGAGCCTATTGATGATGTAAAGATGCACGCCTGCACCGAGGTCGCTTAACCTAATTCTAGTTCCGTCGTCCAACATTACGTAGAGGGTCATGGAGTCGGCCATGAAAGGTTCAGCAGTTATATTCACGTATTCCTCTGAAACGAATCTTGAGACTTCCTTAGATATGAGTGCTGGAACCTTTGTATTCAAAATTTCAATCCACATCCTTTGCAAATATTCGTGTGCGAACTTCACTAATTTTGTTGAGAGAAGCAGAGTATTATCTGCAATTAGTATATTTAATACATTCGGTTCACATTCGATTCTGCTATCTGGATGTAAATATCCCAGATATATATAATTCTTCTCCTTAATTCTACGTATAAAAGAAGAATACCCAACAGGAAAATAACTTGTATATACTGCAATCCCTGGCCCAGGATCTTTTGTGAAAAGCAACTCTCGCTCATCAACTTTTATTAGCATGTTTTTTGCGATATATTTGTTGAGAAGGAAAGTATATCCTTTCTCGAACAACGTTTTATGATATTCCAGTAGGAGATGTACGGCGGTTTCCGGAACATACGGAACTTGTCTGAAGGGGTTTGGTGCGAGGAATAGCGCCTCGAGTATCGTCGTTTTTCCCGAGTTGTTAGGACCAACGAGTATTGTGAGTTTGTCCAGCTCGACTTCGCCCTCGACGACGCCTTTGAAGTTTTCGAGTCTGAGCCGTTTTATCACGTCGTGTTTTCATATGCTTCTCTGGGTTATTAGGGTTGTTATTTAAAGAGAGTGTTGAGGCATCCCCCGGCTTCCATTCTCACTGTACAATCCGCGTCACAGCATGTAGGCTTCATAAAGCGGACGTCGCTAACCTACCTCGTCACCCGAGACATTCTCCGAGAGACCTTTCATCTCCAAAAAGCGCGCAAAAAGGTTCAAGTAAAAACTTGTCAGCATTAAACTAACTCCATTATGTCGTGAATCAGTATCGCGGTCTTCTCGTTCAGCACAGGCTAGGGCGTCGCTGTTATCACCTTGACCTTGGGATTGTCCCAGACCATCGACCTCTCCGATGCCTCCTTTGTCACAGTTGCTACCTCTTCCCTCTCCAGCTTCAGGTGCCTCAGGATAGACTCCCTGTGCTGTAGAGCGGGGGGCTTCGTTGGCGTTACATCAAAACCCTGCAACTTGGGCACCTGTAGAAAAGCTCGGCTGCCACAAGATCGGCTATGACAGTCTTCCATAGTGCAGTCAGGAGGACTACGATCGTGCTGACCTTCTTCCCTTGTCCCCATCGCTTATGAACTCAATGTTATATCAGCTTTCATCGGCTGTCGTCCCTCCCTTTCGCGAAGCTCTCCATCAGATCGTCGAAGGGTCCGGCATTTGGGAATGTCGCGTTGATCTTGAGCCAGCCGAGGGATCTATGGTTCTCATGAATGACGAGGTCGCTGAACCCTGGTCCTTCTGCATCCTTTTCAAGCTTGTTGTTTTCTATGTTCTCGTCGATCAAGAAGGGCACAAGTACGCTGTGCCGGACTTCACTTGATCATCTAATAAAGGAGTCTGAAGGAAGACAGATCGACGGGGTATTGTTGCTTCACTGACGATCCCTCGCTCACGGACCTTGAGAGGGAGAAGGAGGACCAGGGTTCGATTTTCAAACCCAGCAATTTATATGAGATAATATTGATATAGAAGTCCACGGTAAATTTGTTCCGATTATGTCTGAGGGGATATTCGATGAGCCCGAGAGTAAAACTGTATCTGTCAGGACACTTATGAAGAACGTGCGTGGTGCTTGGAGGCTTCTTCTGCCTTCTTTCCAAAGGTCTTTTGTTTGGGATGAGGAGGACGTAAAGAGGTTCCTAGAGTCTATTTTGTTAGGATATCCGACAGGCACCATCCTGCTGTGGAAACCAACGAATCCCGAGGTAGACCCGTTCGCCCTCGATATGATTGATCGTGTTGAGTCTGCTACACTGAAAGCAACGACCGATGGAAGTGAAGTTTACTATGTTGTTGACGGTCAGCAGAGGCTGACTTCCCTCATGCTTCTTATAAATGGTTGGCAGCTGTATAGGGGCGGGAAGCCTATAGCTATCCATGCGATCACGGTAAACCCGTCCATGGAGTTGCCGAAGCTCTACATAGATCCATCAGAGAGAAGAGGCGTAGATCTTTACAGGGGCATTCGCGACAGGTTTTACACCGATACGATGGAGTCCGAGAGACTTAGGAGGCAGTTGGGAAGAGATGCGTATGACAGGCTGATGCAATGGATCGATAAGATACTGGACTACAATATTCCGATGTATGTAATCAAAACACGACATGAAACGCCAGAAATCCTTGAGAGGATGGCTAACATCTTCATAATGGTTAACAGGAGTGGTCAGAAGATAACTAACCCAGAGCTCCTTTTATCATACACTGCGGGTATCTTCGATCGAGAGCTGGCCAGTCAGATAAGGTCTTTCTACGACGAATATCAACGCGATTTCGGCGAAGAAGTGAGCATAACATCATACCTAAGGTTCGCGTTCTCGATACCTCCCCTAAACCTCAAGCAGAAAGAGATAGACAATGTAAAGGCTTTCAAAGCGAAAGTGGATGAGATTCGGAGACAAATAGACATGCGGGGGAGAAAAGTGCTATACGAAAATATCTCGATAGCGGGTAAAGCGTACAGCTTGACCCTGACTCTAGTCAACAAAGTTTTTGGAAAAGCAGCGATAGATCTCCTTCCATCACACCTTTCCCTCATACCTGTTGCAGCTTACCTTTACAGGAATAGGATAGAGGATCTTAAGAGTTTGTCGGTGAATGATCTTGAAAAGATCAAGAGATGGCTCCTTCTCGTCAACTTCAATGGTTATTACTCAGCTAGAACCTCACCTCGTCTCCAAAAAGATCTAGACAGCGTATATGGATCAGGTAGCAACACCTTTCCATACGACGAATTACTCGAAAACATTAGGAAGTCGAAGGAATCGGCAGCCGTCATAGATGGTGCAGACATACAGGAGGGTAAGTTTAAGGACATACTCAAGCGCCCGAACAAGTCTTACCTGTTCCTCCTTTATACGGTTCTTGTAGACAACGACGCAGAAGACTGGATGGGCAACTCTCTGAGGATGCTGCAGATGAAAAGTCTAGCCAAGGCGCACATATTCCCACGTGAAGAGTTAGGTAAGCGCTATCTGAGCAGCAGGCTATACAGCGAGCTATACGATGAGGAAGAGAGGGAGCTTGAGGCGAAAGGGGTTAATGGTATAGGCAATATAACGCTGATGAGCAGGGAAATTAACTCTGAGATTAGCGATGATCTCCCTGCCAACTATCTAAAAAGATTTCATAAGAACATATTGAAGCAGCACTTCATACCAACGCGGGAAGATCTTTGGAATATAGAGCGTTTCGAAGAATTTACGGAGGAACGCACTAATCTGATTAAGGACTTCATAAAAAACCGCTACCCAGACATATACCACGAATCTAGCTAGTAATCATACTCTAAATGTTGAGAATTATAATGTTAAGAATTATCTAAGTTAAGATTAGTCGGTTTACCGCTTTACCATTATAATACTTTGGCATAATCCTCCGGCAAATTCTCAAAAGACTCGTGCCCGCTCACTAACTGGATTTTCCTTTTAAGATTTTTTGGGTTCGGCCTCGTAGAGCTTTTGGGTAGCATTGTAGTACCCCTCAGCACTCTCCTCTGGGCACCTGTTGTTGTGAGGTTCGACCACTTCTTCGTCTGAAGTCCTCTTTTCTGATGACTGAAAGGATCTCGCCCAGAAGGACTGATGCCCTGTTGGCGAGTTCGGGCCTGAGGACAGCGTAAGGGTCATTTTTGTACTCGGCCATAGGCTCCAAAGATAATTCCTCAAATTCGGCAGTCAGCTAGTCTATCCTCTCGACCCTGCTGTCCTCGAAGAAATCGTACACCAGGCCGAGCATGAGAAGCATTTAATGGTTAACCGCAAACGCGTGGATAATCGCATCGACCTGAACGTCTCCCTTTTCTCAGTGCTATAGGCGATCTCGAGGTTCCTCGACAAGCTCGTCGAGATCAGACTCTTCCGCAAGTTCACGAGGGCGATTCCCTAGGTCCTGACAGCCCTATCGATCATAGACTCCGACTTCCTGATCTACAGCATAATCTGGCAGATGACATATGCCGAGGCCGTCCAGTCGTTCACGTACTCCTTCACGACCCTCTCGACGCCGCCTTCGCGGGCGGGCCTGATCGACACCGAGAAGCCTACGCCGCGGAAAATCCTGAGGCTCAAGGAGTCCTCTTTGCTGAAGAACACGTGCCTTATCCCTTCTATCTTCTCCTTGAGGAATTCCTCCAGATTCTTTCTGTCGTCATGAGTCCCTCTGGTGAGCGCAACGAGGACGGAAGCGTTCACAGCCCTTTCACCCTCTTCTCCAAAAGCTTCGCGAAACGGACGGAGTACAACTCCAGCGGGACCTTCTGCAGATGCATCAATAGGTCATACGATTCGCGATCTATAAGCCTCAGGCGCCCGCCCTCGTCCCTAACTCCGAGCTCCTTGCGATATTCGGGTGGGAGCGCGTTCCACAACCTCCTCATGTCCTCCTCGAAGTTCCCGGTGAGCTCGAAGACCAGATCGGACCTCCCGGCCGTCTTAAGAGGGCGTTTGCGAGCTTGAAAAGAGACAAACGACAACGAGGAACGAGTGGACGGGCCATGGCTCAGGCGACAGGAAAGGATCGGTATATGATCAACGTCCCATCCCTCTCTCGATTTCTAAGAACAGTTTGGTGATGTACACGGAGCACCATTCTAGCGGAGTCTTTTGTATCCTCACGAAGAGGTCATACGGTTCGCGCGTTTTCATGAGGAGCCTCTTAAGAAGGTCCAGGTCTCTAACGCCGAGGTCTTTACGGCTCCCGGGCGGTAGCATCTCCCACATCCTTGAGAGGTCCTCCTCCAGGTTCCCCGTCGGCTTGAAGACGAGATCCGGCATTCCGGCCATTTCGAAGAGGGCGTTCGTGACCTTGAAGAGCATCGCATCGGCGACGAGAAGGGTGTGTCGAATCATCGCCTCAGGCGGCAGGAAAGGATCGAAGCTCGCGGTTGCTGCCCTCCTGAGGACCCCTGATAGAGTCGATGTCGAGCTCTTGGTGAGCCGCTTCCAAGCATGTATCCCGGAGAGGAGCTGGGACGCATAGGTAGCGGAAAGGGAGGAGTTGAAGGCGAGCGATTCCAGCAGACTTAAGGCTTCTCCCTGGGTTTCGCCCTCTATAATGATAATTCGTCCGTCCAAAGACGCCCTGACGAAAGGATAGAAGCGTGAGAGGAAAGGCACCGCAACTTTCATCAAGCCTTCGTTCACCTGTTTTTCGTCTCCTGGTTTTCCTTGCATCACACCTTCAATCGTCTCGAAGAAGTCAGCATAGGGTTTCTCACATGTGAAGGCAGCGTAACCGGAACTGGTTGGACTCATTACGGGTTTTTTAGCTTTGACGTCTTCTATTACCGCGTCGGCATAAGGCGGTTTGAACTTCTCCCACGTCTCGCGAATCACATCGGCAGTAGGCTTGATCAGGACGAAGTGTTTGCCTCCGGGATTAAGGGGGTCCAGTGGTCTCAGATCAAATTTTTTGTCCAAGCAGCAATAGTACAATACCAAGGAAAGTAGCAGGGCACGTGGCTCCACTTTTGTAGTCGTGAAATAATAGGGCAAGCCATGTCGCTCCACGATGTCTAATGTTTGATCGACCGGGCGGGAGAGACGCGGGCTAGCTGCAATGAAGAAGTCATAGAGGTATTCGAGTTCAAAGGGCGCTGAACGCGTAGCACGGACAACGACCATGTCCTGGAGGAGGCTACGCAAAACGGTCCAGACATGATGATAGGGTCTTGAAACTAGAGTGATAAAATACGTTGATGTCCTATCCCACAGAAGACTGAAATTTAGTGAATACAATGTATTTGCGTAAATCGACCTATACCACCACGTCCTTTCCAATTCACTCGCGGAAGGTCCACCAAAGATTTTGCTTAACTTTTCAATTCCTTGGGAAGCACTTCCGCCTAGGATTATTGCAAGGTTTGTGATTATGTTAAAAGCAAACGCGCCTCCGACAATATTATTTGTAAGAACTTTAAGCGCATAACAGCTCTTTTTATCTCCTTGAATAGCCTGTCGTACAGCCTGGGGGATATTCGCAAGTTCACGAGGCTGCCTCTTCATAAGATCGCCATATTTCAAGATGATGTCGCTCATGCTTTCGACAGCGGCTTTCTTAAAACCCATAAACTCGCCATCCAGTTTTACCAGTATCGGAAAGTCCCGATCAATGAATTCTATGATTGGGCTCTTTCCAACATGGTAGTGTTCCTCACCCATGATTTACGCCCTCCGATAATCTTCGGGTATTGACGGGCGCAATATTACCGGTGTCCTTCTGGACAAACATTTTATTGTGCCGATGGTATGAGATTTCAGCCGCAACGAAACCACCTCCAGGAGGCAGCGATGGTGCAAAAAAGGTGCGTCAATTGACGCGATAGGGTATAAATACGATGGTGCAAAAAAGGCGCGTCCATTGACGCGATAGGGCGACGGGTTCCCCTATTGGCTCACCCTCAAGGCCCATGGTCAGGCCTCCCAGCGTCAACCTCTCATGAGCTGACTGGTTCACGACTTCAATTTCGCCGCACTACTTTATATTATTTCACGGCCCTCAATAGCAGAAGACCTGACCGAAAGTGAGCCTGGCCAATAAGCGTTGCGAAAATGGAGGCTTGCCCGCCAAAGACATCGTTATTCTGTTAAGATGAGGACGTTAGGCCAATTTTTGGCCTTATGATGGCAACCATTGTCCATTTTGACTGCGAATCTGAGGCAGAGTACCTCGGTGTTCCCTGTTAGATCGATATGACAGGCTTGTATTACCTTTGGGCCTGAATCTTCACTTTGTGACGTCAATTCAGAAGAGAACTGAGGCAAAGTCGTCGATTAGCTTGATGATCAGTCTGAATGAGTAGGATTATGGTCATTAATACGGCGATGACCTCGAGGATCACCAATACTGCGTACCGGTAAAACGGGCGTAATTAGCAGGAATTTACATGACCAGCGAAAGAGCAATTAGGGAAAGTGTAGCGAGAGCTTTCACAACCCACCACCCAAGAGCCGGTGTATTAAACCCCTGAGCGTCCTGAAACTCGGCGACTCCGATCATGTGACTTCACGATTACTTATCATTATTACTTATTATCCATACTGTCTTGTCTCCTCAATATCCCTCTTTCAGGGTCCCCTGTTTAGCGAACTTCTTACTCTCATCTTTTTCATCATTTCTAATAATCTCCTCTCTGATGCGATCCTGCCTTATGGCCCGCTTACCCTCCTCGATCAATTCGTCACTGCTCACGCAGACTACCCCCATTTGAGGGACATACGTGCGAAGGGGTAATTGGGTAAGTGAAGCATCGGTGACACGTCAGCTTCACCACCTTTTCCAGCTGGCTATGCAGCTGCAAACCAGCGAGTCTCCTGACAAGCTTCTCGAAGGTAGGCTTCGGCGACCCTATCTTGGGATCGTATACTCCCAAAATTTCGAGCCGTCTCTTCACGGTCACATTCACCGAACCCAGATCGAGCTTTCCATCTCTGAAATTGCCATTAGTTATCAGGATGCAGGCCGCGAGGACCTCCTCTCTCCTGTAATTCCCGGGATATTTCGTTCTGAGTTTCGAGATCAACTCGGTTAGCGGATCGTATCCGAGAACCGGCTCCTGTTTCCCCACTCCGTCAGATGCCGGCATGCTATCCTGTGCACCGCCAGCTCGGCCTGCACCGTGTCTTCTCTCCTCCTGGGCGCCGCTAGGAACCTTGTCGGATTTAGGGACTTTCACGTGCTCCCCCAGGATCTGAGCTGAAAATTTTTTGAGTTTCGCGTTGATTGCCTCCCTCTCCTTCGCGATCTCATTCTGGACGAGCCTCAGCTGCCAACCTGGTACGAGGAGTCTGAACATTTCGGCCACTACCCAGATTTTTGATCTACCCTGGTAAAGTGTGGCAGCCGCAAGTCTTTCCAGGTCGTCCGTTGTGCTTCTATTTAATATCAGGGCTGCGTGCCTCGGAAGCTGGGGTCCAAGTTGTCTTAACCTCTGAAGTCCCGTGTATTCTACCAGCTGTTCGACCGTCTCCGCGTCGGCTATGTTCAAATGCACCTGAAGGTCGGCGTTGGAGGCTATCTTCCCGACATCGGACCATAGCTGTGTAAGGGCAATTATGCCGACGTTCCAGTTCCTCCCTACTCTGTAAAGCCACTCGAGCTTGGTCCTATGATGGGCGTCCTCACCCGGCTTAAGGAGCCTCCAGGCCTCATCAACGATTATGAACCACTTCTGAGGGGTCGGCGCTATGCTCCTCTTCCCGCTCTCGATGTAGCGGGCAATTTTCCTCAGGATTAGCTCGGCCGCTATCGCCTTTACGTCCTCGTCGTGTATCGAACTGAGGTCGATCACTCTGAGGTCTCCCCACTCCGTCTCGGACGTCCCTGCTTCCATGTCCGAAGGTGTGACCGGTATTCCGTTCGGCTCAAGGAAAAGGGCCAAGAGTATTAATCGCCTCTGGAGGCTCCTGACAATATACTTGTCTCTAGGATCATCGAGCTCCGACAGGAGCTCGACCAAGATCTTGGCTACTTTCGAAATCTTCGGCATCCTTCCCTCCTCCCTAGCCTTTTGGCACTCCTTATGGCATGCAGAGACGAGGTAGTAGTGTTGATTCGCTCCGAGAGAAGTTCTTTCGACTACCGAAATCGAGTATGAGAGGTCGTCGGCCATGACGAGGTCGGGCTCTCCGGCGACTGGCGAGAAAACGTCAATTCCCCTCTCTACCACATTAAATACCTTAAATTTCTGCTCGAGGACTCTCCTCAGCTCCGGGACGTTCAGCTCCCCTCTCACAGGCCTCCTCAGAAGCTTCCTGCCCAGGACCCTCTCGAGCTCCGTGGGGAATTCTTTCGCCTTCTCCTCATCGATCTCCATGCCCTTCTCCGTCATCTTAACAGGCTTTCTGAGGAGAGCGCCGATGATCCATTTGGCGAGTATTACGTACTGTCCTGTCATATCTATGACAGTAACTCCGTGGCCCCTCTCCAACAGCTCGAGGATCAGGCGGTAGACGAATGTGGATTTGCCTGCACCGGATTTCCCGGTGATTACTATGTGGGAGTTCAGCTCCCCATTCTCTCCCTCGGGGCTCCAGAATATCGGGATCTTATTGAGTTGGATCAGCTGCTCCTCGTCCCTCCTCACGGAAATTATGTCGCCATACCTGTTCTGGACCTCCATGGGCCCTATGAACAGCGCGTAAAGCCCAGTTCCGAGCCTGATTCCCTTCTTAGGAATGGTCTCCGTGCGCCTGCTGGAATAAATGGCATAGCCTATCATCGCCAGGTGGACGGGGTAGATGCCGAGGAAGGGAAGGTTCAGCATTAGCACAGCAGCTGCCAGGAAGTGCCTGAAGGATTTCTTCAGCCTGCGGGCCGAGAGGGCATCCCAGAAGAGCGCTCCCAGAGACATCGCTGAGGCAAGGGCAAGGGCTCCTGGTCCTGAGACGATGAACATCGAGACGGAGGCGATCAGCCTGACGAAGATCATATAGCCCAGCCCCATCCCTCCTATAGTCGTCGGGCCGTAGCTCGTGACGTGGGAGAACCCTTTGTTGATGAACCTGAACGAGATGAGGCCTGAGACAGCCCCCAGTATTATGCCCACTATCAGGTAGTCCTCCCATGAGTGGAGGTTCCTCGCTATCAGCGAGAGCGGAACCAGCGGCGGGAAGGAGTCGAAATTAGGCGCTATCATCTCGATCTCACCCTCCTGAGCAGGAAGAGAATGGGAACGAGGAATGGGACGGCCCCGAACAGTAAAGCGCTGACGAAATTAATGCCGTTCTATTTTCCGCCCAGGGAAATGTTTGTGAGTCATCTGGTCCAGCAAAGGCCGGCACTCTTCTAGCGGTGTACTTGGTTGCGGTCGGCAGGTTGTCGATGAGTCGTCTGGCGGCGTCCACGACCTTTTCCTTCAGGCCATTTTTCCAGCTCATCTCAAGAAGTCCTTGTTGGACCTACGGACCTATATAAACAGATATGGTCATTTTTGTTAACGTTATATAAACAGAAAGGGATTCCGGAGGGCTTTCGGAGCAACCGGCTCGGAATCGTTTAGCAAAAAAGTGATAGGACTAAGACTTCAAGGGTTGCATATAAAGAGATATGGTCGATTTTTGAAATGTTACTTAAGTTTTGGGGGTCTATCACTCAGATGCCAAACTTGCCTGCTTCCATCTCACACCAGCTGCCGCGGAGGCACGGCACCACACCCGGAGGAGGGGCGAGCCGACTCCCTC
>Ga0209741_1000459_pt1 | contig 10798 bp, 10 predicted proteins | sample OctOCTMetagenome_FD_184734 | JGI IMG/M metagenome (GOLD analysis project Ga0209741, IMG submission 184734) | Hot spring and microbial mat streamer communities from Octopus Spring Streamers, Yellowstone National Park, USA - OCT_B (SPAdes) (version 4) | ecosystem: Environmental > Aquatic > Thermal...
AACACTCCATCATAACTTCCATAGGTGGCGTGCCCACATCCACTACAGGCTCTATTTTTACTACCTTCCCCCTCTTTTTGAGTAAGTTAAGTATGAGCTCATAAGCTTTCGTCAAGCCTTCCTTAAAACTCACCCCTTCTTGGAAGATGTAAAGGTCCATGTCTTCCCTGTAGCCCTGTAGGCGGTAGTTTTGTAGATCTTTGATCTGTGCGTCCGTGCCCAAGGCGTAAGCCTGTGCCACTCTTAATACCGTCTGAAAGGGTATGTAGGAAACCGCATAACACTCCATTTCCACTTCCTTTAAAAGCGTTGGGTCTGAAGGAAGCGACACCACATAAAGCACCCCTTCTTCCTCCACCCTTCCATCTTCAAACTGTGCCCTAACCTGTATTAAATAACTCCAAGACCTCATAGAGAATGCTTTCAAAAATCCCTCATCGGGACGCCCCTCCAACCTCCAAAGGAGCTAACCTACTACTCACCCTATCCCACACCCCTTCCACCAATATGGGCAAGACCTTTCCAAGAATAGGGAAGAGGAGGGCTACCCTCAGAACTTGCCAAGCGGAATTCCTTCCATTGGCTCCCTCGCATCCGCTTATCTCACCCTGAAACATCAAGCTTAGATTTTAGCAAAAAAGCCATAGTGCGTCAATGGGTTTGTGTTTTTAGAACAGCCACCCCGAGTTAGTTGCAAATTATTTTATGTGCTTTATATTATTAACTTAACATGATGGCGTACCAAAGAGAACGCCTTGAAGAATTTGTGAAGGTTTGCAAGGAAAAGGGGTTAAAGATCACTCCTCAGAGGTTGGCGGTTTATGAGATCCTTCTGCGCAGAGAGGACCACCCCACCGTTGAGGAAATTTACGAGGAAGTTAAGGAACTATATCCTTTTGTCTCTTTAGCTACCGTGTATAGAACGGTGGAAACTTTGGAGGAGCTGGGTTTTATAAAAAGGGTTGCCTACTGGGGAAGTTCAGTAAGGTATGACGCCAACGTCCAAGAACACGACCACCTGGTCTGCGTAGTGTGTGGAGCCATACTGGACCTAAAAGCAGATGCTGGATGCAGGGTGCCCAAAGAGGTAAACGGCTTTAAGGTATTATCCCATTCCCTTTACATTTATGGAGTTTGTCCCTCATGCCAGAAGAAGGATTAAAGCGTTACAGCCCTGAGGAGGTCCTTCAAAAAATACAGGACGAAATCCCCCAATGGAAATACGAGAATGGATACATTTGCAGAGAGATCAACACCAAGAACTGGAAGGAAACTGTTATGCTCTTCAACGCTATAGCCTACTTGGCGGAAAGCCTATGGCATCATCCGGATGTAGAGCTGGGTTTTAAAAGGCTAAAGATAAAACTAATGACCCACGATGCAAAAGCAATTACAGACAAAGATTTTAACCTTGCCAAGTTGATTGAAAGGCTCATCGGTTTATCTTTTTAGCACCTACGCAGAAGAACCCTCCCTCTCTCCAAAAGCCTTCCCTTATTTCTTGATTTTTCACAGGCTCTTTGTCCTGTGGCTCTTCAAAGAGGGTAGTGCATACCTTTTCAATCCTGAAACCTGCTTGTGCTAAAATGGAGGAAATTTCTGCAAAGGAGTAAAACCTTGCGTGGGAATAAATAGGATGTCCCCTCTTTGCCTTTTCTTTGTAAAAGTCCGCCCAAGGGCTGTCCGAAAGAACAAGCCCAAGCGCTAAATATCTATCGTTCTTTAAAACTCTGTGGGCTTCCTTAAAAGCGCGCAATGGTTCTTCAAAAAAGCACACAGAAACCACCATAAGAACCAAGTCAAAGCTTGAGCTTCTAAAGGGCAAAGCCTCCACCCTTCCGAGGACTCCAAAGACACCCCTTTGCCTTGCCAACTTTAAAAGCTCAATTGAGGAGTCCATTCCGTATGGAATCCCTAAGGCTTGAGCAAACCTACCGCTCCCCACCCCCACCTCAAGGGATGAAGAAAAGGGACTTATAACTCTCTTAAGGCAAGCGACCTCAAGACTAAAGGTAGAACTTCCAAAGGGTCTTTCGTACCACTGATCGTAGTTTTTGGCGTGTTGGTCAAAAATCTCAACGTGTGTTATAATATAACTTTAAGGAGCCGTAGTTCAGCCAGGTCAGAACGCCGGCCTGTCAAGCCGGAGGTCGCGGGTTCAAGTCCCGTCGGCTCCGCCACTTACTTTCTCAAAAACCAAAATAAAAGATTAAGGATAAGGGTCAGCAGAAGGCTTATCAGCAAAGAAGTTGCTAAGGGAAAGTAAAAAGTAAAGTTGTCCCTCTTTATGAAGATATCCCCGGGTAGTTTGCCAAAACCAAAGGGAAGCTTTTCAACTAACAGAAGGACTACACCAAAGACTATGAAAAACACACCTACAAATATTAGCCACTTTCCAAGGTCTGTCATACAGCAATCCTCCTCATGCAAGGTAGAACTTAGGTGGGATCTCCTCCACCCGCAACTGCTAAAAGCACTAAAAGCGTAGGTATCGGACTACTTTTTCTTCCGCCATAGACCAAAAACTATTATAAAATCTTTAACGATGGACCAATTAAAAAAGTGGATAGAAGACTCCTTAAAAGGAGAGCATGAATACGAAGCATACATAGAGAGCACGGAAAAACTTTTGGTGGAGACCTCAAAAGAGAGCTTGGAAAACCTTTCCAAGTCAAAGGAGGTTGGCCTGGGCATAAGGGTCCTAAAGGATTTTAAACAGGGATTTGCATACACTACAGACCTATCCTGGACGGCGGTCTCAAACTGTGTAAAGAGGGCAGTGGAATCCTTGGAGCTAACGCCAGAAGATGACGGCTTCGTTCTGAACAAAGGCGAGTTTAAAGGGCAGTTGCAAACGGATCACGACCACGAAGGACTTTCTCTGAGTGTGGAGGATAAAGTTGAGATGCTCATAAACCTTGAAAGGCTTGCAAAGAACCTTGACAGAAGGGTAGTGGGCACAAGAAAGACAAGCCTGAAGGAGCTTAAAGTAGAAGTTCATTGCTTTAACTCTCATGGTCTTGAATACAGCTACACAACCACATACTTTTCCTGCCTTACCTCAGCCCTCGCGGTAGAAAACGGGGAAGAGGCTATATCCTACGAATACAGGAGCGGTAGATATTTAAAGGACATAGACTTTGAAGAGATGGCTAAGGATGTAGTCTTTAAGGCTACTGCCCAGTTGGGAGCGGTTTCTTACGAAACAAAGGTCATTCCCGTTGTCTTCTTCAGAGAGAGTGCGGTATCCCTTTTGGAGGCTTTCAGCCCGATGTTCCTGGGAGATGCCCTCGTAAAAAACAAAACCCTGCTAAAGGGCAAAGAAGGTCAAGCAATAGCAAGTCCATTGCTGACGGTGATAGATGATGGAACTTTAAAAGGGGGTGTAGGGTCTTTGGGACTGGACGCGGAAGGCATTCCATCTAAGAAAAACATAGTAATTGAAAAGGGAATTTTTAAAGGGTTCTTGCACAGTGTATACACTGCAGTCAAATGCAATGCCAAACCAACGGGTAATTCGGTAAGACACGGCTATAAAAGCTTGCCCACCTCTGGCATAAGGAACCTTTACATAGAGAGGGGAAACCACACTCTGGAGGACCTGTTGAGGGCTTACGATGAGGTCTTTTTAATCTTAGATTTAATGGGTTTGCATACCGTGGACCCAATCTCCGGAGACTTTTCTTTGGGTGCTTCTGGTATAATTTACAAGAGTGGCAAGAAGGAGAAAGCAGTGAAGGGAGTAGTTATAGGAGGGAACATTCAGGAGCTTCTAAAAAATTTAGTGGGAATAGGAGAAGACCTTAGGATGTATGGGCATGTGGGTTCTCCATCCTTGCTCGTAGAAGCTATGACGGTTGGAGGGTAAAAGTGAAAAGATTTCTGCCTCTTATTTTTGTGAAATCGGGTTTATTATTGTTTGGATTGGGAATATACACATCCTTTGAAATATACGCCATAAAGAAACAAGAAAAAATAAACGCAAATTTTGCCAGTTTTATGCTATCGGTACATGAAGGTAAAGAGCTAAAGAATATAGACTATCCAGACCAAAGTTTTTTTATATTCAAATCTGCTGAAGGAAAGATATTCACTAGTCAACTGTTTCAGAACCCTACGGATGTCAATATGTATTTGTCCTACCACAAAATATCACCATCCAAGTCAGAGGTGTATATATACACCAGAAAATACAATTTTGTAGAATATATAGAAGAGATGCTCAAAAACCCAACGTCCCTTGGTATAGCTTTGGCTGGATTAATACTATCTGCAATAGGTGTTTATATACTAATCCTACAAGCCCAGCAGAAAAGCACTGAAGTAAAAATAGTTGAAAAAACCTACCCACAAGATTTAGAAGGGAAGCTGAAGGCCCTTCGGCTGGCTATTGCTACCCACGAGGTAATACCGAAGGAAAGCATTGAAGAGGCAAAAAGAATACTTGATGATATATTTAAAAATATGGAGGGAAGAAAATGAAAGTCCTGATAGTTTCCTTTGACAGAAACTTAGTCAAACAGATAAGGAACGCCCTCGGCGAATATGAGGTTATGGATGTTAAAAACGCGGAAGAAGCCCTTAATTTGGCAATTCCTCATTTTGATGTGATCATTTACGACGGAATATCGGGAGCCCTCTCCGAAGAAGATATAAACAATCTATATCTACAGAAATTTGAGGATGCGAAGTTTGTGGTGCTTGTGGATGACCTGTTCCCTATAAATGCTCAAAATCTAAAACCACGGAAAAAGGTGCTTATACCAAGGGAGAGCACCCTTGATCAAGTTCTATCTGCCGTTAATGCACCTGTTCAAGAAGCAGAAGAATACCAATTGCCCACCTTAGAGCTTGAAATAGAAACTCACAAACAGACTGTGGAAGAACTGGAGGGGGCAATGGAGATAACTCCCTTAGAACAAGAAAGCATAGAAACACTGTTTTTTGAAAAAGAGCTTAAACTTGAAGAGATACAGCCAGAATCCAAGGAGGAGGTTTCCCAATACATCCCCGAAGGTGTTCATCTAAAGAAAAAGGTTGCGGTGGTATCCTTTGATAGCACCCTGGTAGATAATATTACTCTCTTACTATCTGAAGATTTTGAGCCAGTTGTAATAAAGTCCTTTAGAGACTTGGAAAGTATTTTAAAAGATGTAGATGGAGTTATATTTGATGCAGTCTCAGGGCTTGCAGCAAAGAAGAGATTAATGGAATTGGCTAAGGACCAGGATATAGCCCAAAAGCCCTTTTTAGTGTTGATCGACGAGTTATTTAACATAAGAATAGATGACATTCCTCTTAGGAAAAAGCAAGCAATCTCAAGAGAGGAAAATCCTAGGGAAATAGTAGAAAAGGTTAAAGAACTACTCTTGCCTTTGGAGGAAGAAGAAACAACACTTATGCAAATGTTTGGAGAATTAATTGATAAGCGAGAGGTTGTGCAGGAAAAGGAAAAGGATGTTGAAGTTGAGGAATTTCCCCAGATCATTAAAGAATTTGAAATGCCTAAGTTAGAGGAAGGTCTGTTGCCTATGGAAGAGTTCGCCTTTGATGAACAAAAGCAAGAACCTACCATAACCCCACAAATGCCTATACAGGAGGCTGTGCCTACGGTAAGTGCTTGGGAACATAAAACGGAAGAAAAGGTTGTATTAAAAAGCCTGTCTATTAGGCAGGTGATAGAGGAAACCATTAAAGAGGAAATCAAAAGAGCCTTTGAAGGTTTTAATCCGAGCGACCTTGCCAGAGAGCTCCTTAGAGAGGAACTCAAAAAGGATATTGGATCAATGTTGAAAGAGGAAATCAGAAGAGCCTTTGAAGGTTTTAACCTAAACGACCTCGCCAAAGAGCTCCTTACGGAGGAACTTAAAAAGGATATTGGATCAATGCTGAAAGAAGAAGTCAAAAGAGTGCTTGAAGGTTTTAATCCGAGCGACCTTGCCAGAGAGCTCCTTAGAGAGGAACTCAAAAAGGATATTGGATCAATACCGTTGGAAAGCATAATTAGGGAGATAACCTACCAAGTTCTTCGGGAAAGGCTAAGGGAGCTTATCACTTGAAAAACATATACTCCTCTTCGTATTGACCCCAAACGGTGGGAAAGTAATTTTCAAACTTATCTCTGGCTCCCACCATGCTTTTTGGAGTAGCCAAGAAGATGAGGGGTTGCTCTTTGGCTATTATTCTGTAGGCTTGTCTGTATAGCTCAATTCTTTCTTCTCTGTTTAGCACGGAAGAAGCTCTGTCAAAGAGCTCATCCACCTCTCTCTCCCAATCTGTAGCCGGTGTTTTTTGCCTTGGATTCCACATATGCAGGGTGCCCGAAGAATGCCACACGTTCCTGCCAAAGTGTGGGTCCAAGGAACCAGTGAGACCTATTATTACAGCCTCCCACTGGTAGGGAGGAGTGGTGAGCCTACGCACCAAAGCATTAAAGTCTATCGGGTTAAAGATTACCTTTATACCCAACTTCTCCAAGTCCTCCTTTATCATGTTTCCTATGGCTTGTCTTTCTTTGTTTTCTGCGTTGGTGAGGAGGATGATCTCCACGGTGTTTCCCTCTGGGTCCTCGAGCCAGCCATCCTTATTTCTGTCTGAAAAGCCAAGCCCTTCTAAGAGCTTTCTGGCGGTTTTTAGGTCGTAAGGGATTTCTGGGAACAGTTCCTCGTAATAGTAAGGTCTGTTGGCGGGTGTGATGGGTCCATAGAGGGGCTGTGCCAAGCCGTTATAGACGAGCAGACTTATTCCGGAGCGGTCTATTGCCATAGAGATTGCCCTTCTGAATTGAGAATTTTGGAACCACCTTAGCTTATACTTGGGAATGTCCGCCTGCGGGTTTTGGTTAAAAACAAGGAAGGTGGTGGATGGAGTGGGTCCCAAATCAAAAAGGCTGACTTCCTTCAAGCGAACTACAGTCATAAGGTCCGTGGGTCTGATGCCATGATAATCTGCCTTGCCGGTGGAGAACATGAGAAGGGCTGTGTCTGGGTCTTGGACTATGTAAGCGACCCTTCTTTTTATGTATGGTAGCCTTTTGCCCCCTTCGTCCTTTCTATAATAATAGGGGTTTGCCTCGTACTCCACCAGCTGTCCTTTTATGTATCTTTTTAGCTTGTAGGGTCCCGTGCCTACGATTTCCTCTGGGTTTGTGTTCACATTCCAAGCTTGCATAAAGGTTCCTTCTTTGACAAACTTTTCCAGCTTATGCTTGGGTAAGATGGGACTTGCCAAGATGCCAAGAAAGGGTGCAAAGGGTTTTGGAAGGTTAAACTCAAGGGTGTATGGGTCTATTGCCCTTACAAAGTTCTCCACATCCTTTTCTTCTCTGAGAATTCCCCTGAGCATGTCTGCGGTAGAGTTAGGAATGTTTTTGTTGAGATAGACATCCCTGTATGTAAAGACCACATCCTCCGCGGTAAAGGGCTCTCCATCGCTCCACTTAACATCCTTCCTTAGCTTTACTATATACCTTTTCCCATCCTCAAAGGCTAAGATGTCTTCTGCCAGATCGGGCTCATACTCCATAGTTTTTAGGTTCAGCCTTGTTAGTCCACTGAAAAGGTCCGAGAGCACTGCGGTGGAACTGGTCTCTTGGGCAAGGGCTGGGTTCAAGGTCTTTGGGTCTCCCAAAAGTATGTAATAGAGAGTTCCTCCCTCTTTGCCTACCTTTACCTCAAACTTGGATGGGTCTGTGTTTTTCATGCTCACCGAGTAAGCCTTCGGAGAAGATAAAAGATGAAAGGGCAAAAAGGCAAAGAACACAAAGAGAATGGCGTAAAAGACTTCCCTCATAGCACTCTGCCCAACACTTCATCCACCTTTTTGTAGCCCCACTCTACCGCTTGGATGATCTCCTCTATGGTTTCTGGGTCTCTTATGCTAACAGAAGAGAGCACTTCCTCCACCAAGGGGACTATTTTATCAAAGCTTATGCGTTCCTCCAAAAAGAGCTCCACTGCCCTCTCGTCTGCACCCAAAAGAACGGGCACATAAACACCTCCCATCCTTGCGACCCACTCACACAGAGCCAAAGCCCTGAACTTTTGCCTGTCCACCCTTTCAAAAAAAATGGGAGAGAGCTCAAAAAGGCTAACCTCTCTGAAGGGATTGTCTCGCCTTTCGGGATAAAAAATGGCGTTCATTATAGGAATTTTCATGTCGGGCGGAGAAACCTGAAAGAGAAAACTGCCATCTCTTAACTTTATGGCTCCATGCACCAGGCTTTGGGGATGGATCACCACCTCTATAAGGTCTGGGTCCAAACCAAAAAGTGCCTTAGCCTCCAAAAGTTCTATGCCTTTGTTCATCAAAGTGGCAGAATCCACTGTGATCTTCTTTCCCATCTGCCAGGTGGGATGATTTAGGGCTTGGGCGGGTTTTACCTTTGAAAGCTCCTCAATGGGCGTGTCCTTGAAAGGACCACCGGAGGCGGTAAGATAGACCTTCTTTATTTCTTTCCTGTCTGTCATTGAAAGCAGTTGAAAAAGGGCGTTGTGTTCGCTATCCACGGGCACCACATTTTTTGACTTTTCCCTGATGAGCCCCTCCAAACAGACCACAGATTCCTTGTTACTGGCAAGTAATATCCTGTTCTTTGAGAGCACAAAAAAGGTAGGCAAGAGTCCATCTATGCCAGAGATAGCGTTCAAAACCCTTTCAGATTCCTCTACAACAGCTAACAAACCCTCTTCACCCCTTAAATACACACACTCCTTTGGGAGACTTTCAAGCCAATCCTTTTCGGGCTCCTGATAGGACACCACATACTTAGGCTTAAACTCTCTTGCCTGATTCAGCAGTTTATCCGATGCCCTCCTTGCCACCAAACCCACCAGTTCAATATTCTGCCTGTATGCCCTAACCACATCCAGGGCTTGCGTTCCCACCGAGCCAGTAGAACCTAATATGCTTAGCTTTACCATCTGGGATATTAAATTATACGAGCTTCCTTCAACTCCACAAGGTTCATTGGAAACCTTTACATAGACCAAAAAGCTTTTGCCTTGCTTAGGGTTTCCTCCCATTCCCTCTCTTCATCCGAGTCATACACAATACCCGAACCCGCGTAATAAGAAAGATCTTGCCCAATGCCAAAGGCCGTTCTGATAAGGACGCACAGGGTAAAGTCTTCATTCCAAACAAAGCCTGCGCATCCGCAGTAATAGTCCCTCGAATGAGGCTCCAAGGCGTCTATCAGTTCCACCGCCTTTTTCTTTGGGGTGCCCGTCACGGAGGCAGGGGGAAATGTGTTAAATAAAATCTCTCCAACGTCTTTGTCTGTTTGTGCCACCACGGTGGAGTGCATTTGGCATAGAGTTGTATATTTTTCCACCTTAAAGAGCTCCTCCACCTTCACACTGCCCACCTTTGCCACCCTTGAAAGGTCATTTCTCATCATATCAAGGATCATCAAATTCTCTGCCTTATCCTTCTGGCTGTTTTGTAAAACCTCTTCACTCTCGGCAGTGCCCTTTATGGGCTTGCTTTTTATTAACCCTCCCTTTTTCTCCAAAAAGAGTTCCATTGAACCGCTTAGGATGTAAAAGTCCTTCAGGTCAAGAAAGAAGGCGTAGGGGGTAGGCTGCCTTTCAAAGAATTTCAAGAAAAGGTCTAGTGGAGAGCCTTCCAGTTCAAAGTCCATCCTCGTCGAAAGGTTAAGCTGATAGACAGTGCCCTTTTCAATCTCCTCTTTTATCCTTCTGACCCTCTCTATGTACTCTTCTTTGTTCAAGGAAAAACCCTTTAAGCTCAGTCTAAAAGGCTTGGGTCTTAGTTCAAACTCAACGGGCTCTCCCACTTCCACAAACACAATGGAAGGGAAAGAGGATGCCTTTACCTTTACACCAATAGTCTCCTCTGAGAGCTTATAAGAGATGACCACAAAACCCTGTTTTTCCTTTAACTCCAAAAGGGAGTTGAAGAACTTCACTTCCTTGATGGGAAATTTATAAAGTTTGTTAGACTTTCCTAAAAATCCGCCAGATGCTAAGATCATTCAAAGGTTCTTCGAGGCTGTTCTAAAAAACCCCTCATCGGGACGCCCCTCCAACCTCCAAAGAAGCTAACCTACTCCTCACCCTATCCCACACCCCTTCCACCAATATGGGCTTCAGGGAAAGAGGAGGGCTACCCTCAGAACTTGCCAAAAGGTTTTGGACGGGATTGATTAACAGCCTCCTGTATGCCACACGGATGGCGGAGGATTGCTTACGCATTAGCTGGACAAGTTTTTCTCTGTATTCTTTTTTCAGTTCAAGCTTGAACTGTAGGCTAACAAACATCAGGGTTAAATTTTAGCTTTAAAACCCTTGTGTGTCAATGGGTTTGTATTTTTAGAACAGCCTCAGCTGTAGAAGTAATTTATAATTAAACCCTATGGTAAAAGTTGCCATAAACGGCTTTGGTAGGATAGGAAGGTCCTTTTTGAGGGCATGTCTGGAAAAGGAAGGCATTGAAGTTGTAGCCATCAACGACCTGACGGACGCAAAAACCTTAGCCCATCTCTTTAAATACGACTCGTTGCATGGGGTTTTCAAAGGAGAGGTGTATGCCAAGGATGACGCTTTGGTGGTAAATGGGAAGGAGATAAAGGTGTTTTCCCAGAAGGATCCAGCTTTGATACCTTGGGGCGAGGTTGGGGCGGAGATCGTTGTGGAATGCACAGGAGCCTTCACATCAAGGGAAAAGGCGGTCCTGCACCTGAGGGATACGGTAAAGAGGGTAATAATATCCGCACCCGCAAAGGAGCCAGACATCACCATAGTGCTCGGAGTTAATCATCACAAGTATGACCACGAAA
>Ga0209741_1000460_pt1 | contig 10796 bp, 7 predicted proteins | sample OctOCTMetagenome_FD_184734 | JGI IMG/M metagenome (GOLD analysis project Ga0209741, IMG submission 184734) | Hot spring and microbial mat streamer communities from Octopus Spring Streamers, Yellowstone National Park, USA - OCT_B (SPAdes) (version 4) | ecosystem: Environmental > Aquatic > Thermal...
ACTTCAACCTTCGGAGCTTCTTGGGGTGGTTGGGTTGCTTGGGTTGGTTGGAGGTTATTTAAGGAAATTGTTGGTACCGCCTGAAATTCCCCAAATTTTGATAACTTTATCTTAAAATCCTTTGTTGAGAGCTCAAGTTTTGCTATATCGCTCTCCTTAAAGATCCTTATAATTTCTCTTATGATCTCAAGGTCAAGTTTCTTTTCCATCATGCCCTCCCTATGTATTCACCTGTCCGCGTATCAACCTTTATTACATCACCCTCCTCTATAAACAGGGGAACGTTTACCACAAGTCCCGTCTCAAGCTTTACGGGCTTTGAACCCCCCTGAACCGTATTTCCCCTAACCCCTGGCGGAGCCTCAACGACCTTTAGCTCCACGTAAGTTGGAAGCTCTATGCTTACGGGCCTGTTATCTGCGTAAAGTATAAAAACCTCCAAACCCTCCTTCAGGTAATATATCATATCTCCCAAGTCACTTTTGTGGAAGGTGATATCTTCGTAGGATTCGCTATCCAAAAAGTGATAGTAATCCCCATCAACGTAAGAGAATACCGCGGGTTTCTTTTCAACCATCACGTCCTCGATCTTATCCGTATCCCTTAGGGTAAAGGTTTGAACTTGCCCCGTCCTTAGGTTTTTAACTTTGAGGCTTATAGTTGCTCCACCCCTTCCCCTGTGCGAATGCTGATACTCAAGGATTATATATTCTTCACCCTCATACCTTATTACGGAACCAACCCTAAGTGCCATTTGCGGGTATTATAAGGCTGGCGATTTTATAATTTTCACCTTATGGAGAAAAAGTACGGAGAAAAGGCTATTGAGGAAGCGGAGCTTGAAGCTTGGGATAATCCTTATCCGGACAGGGATTATTGGATAGAGATCACGTTCCCCGAATTCACCTGCCTATGCCCGAGATCCGGATATCCAGATTTTGCAACCATACACATAAAATACATCCCCGACAAGTACATAGTTGAACTCAGATCTTTAAAACTATGGCTCAACAAATTTAGAAATAGATACATATCCCACGAGGCGGCAACGAACGAGATCTTTGATGCCCTTTGGAACCTATTAAAACCTAGGAAGCTTATAGTGATAGGGGATTGGAACCCTAGGGGGAACGTAAAAACCGTCGTAAAGGTGGAAAGGGAAAAATGATAAACCTAATTTTGGCGGAGATATTCTTTAAAGGTGGATATCTCGAATATTTTCCACAAGAGGGTTTGATAGTTTTGTACGATAGCGCATATATAAGAACATCGGAGGGTGTTGAGCTTTATGCGGATACGGTGAGGTACTGGAAGGAACTTAACGTTATTGAGGCGAGGGGGAAATTTTTGTTAAGGGACAGGGAATCCGAGACAACAGGGGAATACCTTAAATATAATATAAACACGGGAACGGGAATAGCAAAGAAAAGCAGGACTTTTATTGAGAAGGGTTGGGTAGAGGGGGAGGTGGTTTATAAGACATCCGAAAACTCCGTTTACGTTGAGGATGGATCCTTCACAACTTGCGAGCTTGAAAGACCCCACTATAGATTCGTATCCCATCGGATGAGGGTTTTGAGGAAGGATCTGGCGGTTGTCCGTCCCCTAATCTTTTATATCATGGATCTTCCAATAATTGCCTTACCATTTTGGTTTTTACCCGTTGGGAAGGAAAGGTCTAGCGGATTTTTACCCCCCTCGGTTGGTGTAAGCAGTCAGGACGGGAAATATATAAGGGGCCTATCCTTTTACCTTGTGATAAACAACTATCAGGATGTTACCTTCTCGGCAGATATAATAGAGAGGAGGGGGGTAAGGTTCTCCTCGGATTACGTTTATCACATTTATAAAACCCTCAAAGGGAATATAAATATCTCGTACGCTTATGACCTCGTGGGGGACAAGGGTTATAGGAGGCGTTGGAGCTTGAGGGGAGGGCACGAGCAAAGCTTATTTGGGTTTGATATCTCCGCTAAAGGAGACTTTATATCGGATGCTTATTACGTTCAAGATTACGCGGAGGTTAAGGATAACTGGGTTCAAAGCGAGCTCGTATCCTTCCTAACCGCAAGGAGGAGATTAAGGTTTGGCCTTATTGGGATAAACCTTTACAATAGGTTTGATCCTTTAAGGAACAGGACGGAAAGGAGAATACCCGAAGCTTCCATAAGCCTTTTACCCCTAAACCTCTTAGGATTTTCCCTTTCAAGCTCCTTTAATTTTTTAAACACGGAGAATATAGACTCTTCGGGTAAAAAGGGGTACAAACTTCTAAGCTCTTCCCATAATATATCAACATCCTACAACCTTATCTTTTTATCCTTTTCTCCCTCCGCCTATTTAAACACCGCCACCACGGATTCAACGAATTTTGCAAAAGTTTGGGGGATAAATTTACCTTTATCAACCACCCTATATGGCGTATCCCTTTTTGGGATAGGTCCCATAAAGAGGTTCAGGCATATATTAAGACCCAGTATTTCCTTCTTCTATCAGGCTAGGGGGGATAGCATAATAATAGGGGGAAACAGGACAATTTTGGGACAGGAAAGTAAAGGTCTGAACATATCCCTTGATAATACTTACGAATACAAGATCCAAAGGGATACTTTGGTTATAAAGGGGACATTCCTGCAGTGGGGGGCAAGCACAAACTACATATTTGATAGCGCGAGAATTTCCCCGATAAGGTTAAACTCAAACTTCACACCTATAAGTAGGGTAAGTGCATCCATAATTTCAAACTACAACCATTACTCCAAAAGATTTTTCGGAACGCAGATAATTTTAAACTTTGGAAGTTTTAACCTCAACGAGATCTTTGGAATAAAAGACACGATAAATCAACCCCAAATACAACCATGGAACTTCGGTTTTACCTATACTTATTCCTTCGGAGATTCTATATCAAAATCCCAGAGCATTTTAAGGTTTTACATCTCTGGAAATCCAACAAAGAATTGGTCAATATCTTATAACTTCACCTACGACTTATTAAGCAAAAGGTTTTTGGATCAGAGCCTTAATTTAAGGAGGGATCTGCACTGTTGGGTTTTGGAGGGTAGGTGGTCTTGGTTCGGCGGAATTTCGGTATATGATGTAAGAATATATGTAAAGGCAATACCTGAGATAGCAATAAGGAGGGGATTTCTGGATATACTACTTCCCCGATAAATCCCTCCAACCCTTAAAGATCTCCCATAAAACCTCCTCCACCTTCTTAATAATTATATCCGCAAACTCCTTCAGCTTCCCCTCATCAACATCATAGTCTTCATAATTACCTTCACGATAAAGGAGTACGGATCTGGGAGAGGGGTAAGCGAAAACCCCATCTTTGGGGTGATATGCTGGGTATTTTCCGGAAACTTTAACATTGGGATATGCCATATAAACCAAGGCGAGCTCCTCTATTCCCCCATGCCCTCCCATTCTACCGAAAACCTTTATGGAAAGTTCCTTCTCTAAAACCCACCAATCTATTGAAGCGCACCTTATCCCAAGCTCAGAATATACCCTAAAGAGAACCTCCCTAAGGTGTTGCGTATTCCCCCCATGGCCGTTGAAAATTACGACTTCCTTTACACCGCTAAACTTCAAGGAATGGCATACCTCGTAGATCACGTTTTTGAAAGTTTCCGGAGAAATTGATATCCCACCCTTATAACCGTAAAGGGACCTGTTTATCCCGAAAGGGAACAAGGGTAAAACCCCAGCTTGAAACTTTTCAGCCAAGGAATTAGCGAGATACTCAGCTATTATATTGTCTGTTCCAACAGGTAGAGGACCGTGAGGTTCCACAGTCCCAACGGGAAAGAAAACCCTTGAAGGGAAATCATCAAAGGTGCTTAAAAATTCCCATTTCATTTCTTAAGAAACCTCCAAAAACTACTCTTCTTAGGCTTGTAATAGTACTTTGAGTAATACCTCGCCCTTGATCCTACAAAGTTAAAAATCACTAAGCTCGGTTCAATTTCTATCCTCTCAAGGGCATCCCTGAGGGTATAGTTGTACCTGGTGACGAGAAAGAACTTTACCGCCAACTTCTCAAGGAGCTTTATTTCGGGTGATACGCTTACTGGTGCCATATCTATCAACACAAGATGGTCATCTGCGAGATGATTCAAGGCTTCAACGAGATTTTTAAATGCGACAAATATATCGGTTTCCGCCTTTCCTACGGGTAGAAAATATAGGTTTTCGGAGAGGCTGTAGGGTTCAAAATTCCCATCAGCATACCCACTTTTATCCTTAAAGCCAAGATATTCCGAAAGGCTCCTTGCCCTTACATCCCCATCCACCAAAAGGGTTTTAACGCCGGATATAGCCAAGGTTGCCGACAAATTTGCGCTTATAAAAGTTTTCCCCTCACCGCTTTGCGTGCTGGTTATTACCAGCATCTCCTTTAAGTTTTCAAAGGCACCGAGCTTAAAGGCAAGCTTCCTGAACTCGTTTAATGCCGACGAGTTAGGATCATAAAATCCATCTAAGATCATCCTTATGGGTAGAACTTCCCCTTCCGAGAACCTAGGTAGTGAAAAGATCATTTCCTTATCAAAGGGAAGGTAGCTTTCATCTAGGACGTAAGCGGTGGTTATATCCCTAAAAACCGCAAACAGGATTCCCAATATTATCCCCGCAAGGAATCCCAAAAGTATTACATTTCTCGTTTTTGAATACTTATTGTAAAGGGAAACCTTAGGCTCACCGACTATTTCTATACCCGACGACATACTTGATAGCTTAACCTCAACATCATTTAAATTTTGACCCAATAATATATAAAAGTCCTCCGCATTCTCAAGGTTTCTCTGTGTTGTAAGTAAGCTCGCCCTTTCCTCTATAACTACGGGCAATATATCCCTGAAAAATTTTTCCCTGCCGTTTAGGAAAGCTATCCTCTCCTCTAAGCTCTTTTTCGTAAGATCATCTACCCTTTTAAGCCTTTCCTTCAAACCCCTAACCTCTGGGTGAGAATCCCCCAAAAGGGACCTAAGGGAAATATATTCGGATATTACCTTCACCCTTTCCCTTTGAAGTTCGTCTATGTTGGGATCACCTGTAAGTATCACGAAGGTATCCATTTTACCGTCCGATATCTTTCTACTTAAATTTATCAGGGCGTTCCTCTGGTTGGTTATCTCCACCAAAAACTTCCTTATATCCTCCTCCCCATATTCGGGATACTTCAAGGTCTTCTTTATGTTCTTAAGCTCTTCCGCGTAAAGGTCTATCTGCCTCTTGTAAGTTTCCATAAGATTTAATATAGCTTCCTTCTGATTTAGTAGATTTTCCTTCTTCACCTCCACCTGTTTTTTCGCTATCCATCGGGATATTAACTCCGCCGCCTTTTGAGCCCACCTTTTATCCGGGGAAACGTAAGAAATCTCAACGAAATCCGCCGAAGACGTTGATAAAGGATTACTTTTGTTTTCAATCTTTTTAGCGTCTATCCTTGCGAGTCTCCTCTGAAGGGAAATGGAGTCATAAATTATTAACTCATAATCCTTTGAACATGGGCACAGAACTATATCCTTGCCAGTTTTTTCATTATATTTACCGGGTTTGAACCTTTTTATCCCTCCTATTTTACCCTTTAAAACCTCATAGGATAGGGATGTATCCCAAAATCCTTTATAAAACGATGGGAATTTTATTTTCGCCAGTATTATGTCGGTTTCGGAGTTTTGCTGAGCAGGTTGCTGTAATGTTGGTACAACCGAAATCTCCGTCTTCTCTGGGGAGATGACAATAAGCTGGGTTGCTTGATATATTGGGACACCTCTGAAGAAGAAATTTAGAATTGCAGAAAACAAACCTCCAAGGATCCCAACGATCAATATAGTTCTCCATTCCCTGTTAAATATGGCCCTTATTCTCTTGTAGATTTCGTTTAGATCTGTCCCCCTCATTTACCTCCCCAACCTATCCAACGTCCTATTTTTCATCTTTTGAACTTGCGAAATTACTTCTTTCAGTTCCCCCTTTACCTTCTGCGGAGCCTTTTCATAGTACTCCTCCGCCAAGATAAATAAACGTAAAGCGTCCTCAAATTTCCCCAAAAAGTATTTAACATACCCGAGGGAATAGCTAACATAAACCGCATTGTATGGGGAATCCGGCTGATCCCTTAAAACGAGGTACAGGAGCTTTTCGTATATCTCTTCCGCTTCCTGAAATCTACCTTCCTTGATCAAGAGGTATCCATAAACCCATTTGAAATACCTGCTTTCAGGATATTTTTCAACGTAACCCTTTAGAATGGGTATGGCTTCTTTGCTTCTACCTTCCTGGGAAAGTACCCAGGCGAGGGTGAGGGCTGAGACGACGGATGTATATCTCCCCCTTTGCCAGGCGATCTTTAGATAATTTATACCCCTTTCCTTATCCTCTTCCCTGTTTCTTGAGAGCACAAAAGACGGGATGAACCCTATTCTATTTGGAGCCTTTGATAGGGCATAATGGTATATTCCTAGAGGGAAATATGCATCATAGAGGGTGGAATCTTCTTCAAGGGCGCTTTTGAGGGGTTTTAAACCCTCTAATGCGTATTTAAGGGCAACTATGTAATTCCCCTCCCTTCCCGCCCTCATGGCCCTATAACCCGCCGCGCCCGCTATATAAAAGTTCATCCAGGCCCTCTCCTTAGGATCTTTTAAGGAATTTAACTTGGCTTTCGCCTTTTCCTCAGCTATTTCCATATTTGAGAAAAACTTATCGGAATATTTATCCGTGTGGTAATCCTCCATGTAGTAGTCGTAAATGGCAGCTTTGAAGAAATATCCGTCTGGTTCTTGGGGATACTTTTGAATTATTTCATCCGCTATTGCCAAGGCTGCACCATAATTTTCCCTATATGTGAAATCAAGCAGAACTTTAATTAGGCTATCTATCTCCCTGTTAAATGGAGTGTTTATGAGGAACCACAACATCTTCTATCACCGTATAACCGTTTTTTAAGGCGTAATTTATCTCCTTATCGTAAAACAGCCCTCTAAAGAGCCAGAGGTTCTCGGGTAGATCTTCCCCTTTAACCCTTACCTCAAACTCCTTTCCGTTAATTTTTATAATCACCTCGTCGTTTTCCTTTATCCCTAGCTTTTTCATATCGGAATATGGAGCAAAAACAACACCCTCGTCTATATAGGGCTTCTGGATGGGGTTCCTGAAAGCCCAATAGCTTCCCTTGTATATATGCGGAGCCCATAAAAGCACCCTTCCCTCAACCTTTTCCGAATCTTCGTAATATCCCATACCTTTAAAGGCAAAGTTGTATTCCACCTTTGGCGTCCTATAAACCTTCTTCAGCTTCCTTATAGAAGGTATATAATCGGGATAGGGGAGCTCCTCGTATTCAAGGTTGTAAGGGTCTATGTTTGAGTAGAATTTTACCCTCTCCGAGATCTCCATAAATACATCCTTGGCGCACTTCCAATCGGCTTTACCTCCAATAGACTTTATTAAATTCTTAAAGATCCACCATGCGGGCCTGCTTCCCTCAAAGGGCCAAAGGGCATCTTTCCCATACTGCACCCTACCCTCAAGGTTCGTCCTCGTTCCTTCCTCCTCATAAGGTGTTGTTATTGGAAGCAAGGCGGAGGCAAACTCCACCGAAGGGTCCCAGAATGAGCTTAAAACCACCAAGAATTTTACGTTTTCAAGGGCGGAAACTACTAGGTCCTTATCGGGATATTCCCAAAGGGGCTCAACCTCCCAAAGAATAAGGAAATCTATCTCCCCCTTACTCGCGGCTTCCAAAATCTCTTTCGTATTCATCCCGTTGGGTTCGGGTGTAAATCCAACATCTATGAAACCCTGGGCGTTGGGTAAGGTCCTAAGGATAAGGATCTTAACGTTCTCGTTTATGGCGGAGAAAGTGGCAAAGTTCCTCTGAAGACCTTCTGGCATGTCGTCCTGGAGAAGGATCAATACCCTCTTGTTTTCAAAGTTTCTTAAGGTTTCCTTTATGAAGTTCGCACTTTGAAGGTTTTCGGAACCGGGAGAAAGCGGAACCCAGCTTGCCCACCCCTCCTTTACATACCTTTCCTTGTAATAATTCAAAACGAAGAGCTTTGCTCCCCTCCTCACCGCCCTTATTAACCTTATTCCCAAACCCGGGACAGTCTCCCTAAGATCCCCAACTATAACTATAACTTCCGCCCTATCAATGTCCGTTATCTTTCCGGTGGAGGCGGAATAACCGAGGATGGATTTTATGGGATCTTCCCTGAAGGATACGTGAGGTTTTCTAAAGTCAAGGTTGTCCGAGAAAAGGGTATCCTTAAAAAGTTTCCTTGCGGCATATGCACTTTCGTTCGTTCCCCTTGCCCCAGATATTATTGCAGGGTTTTTTGCGTCTTTAAGGTTTTCCGCCACCCAATCAATAGCAACCTTCCAGTTTACCTTAAACCACCCTCCATCTTTCAACCTAAGATGTGGGTAATCCACCCTGTTCATGTTGTTGTACTCATGCGAGAACCTGTCCCTATCCGTGATCCAGAACTCGTTTACGTCGGGGTTTTCCCTACCGTTTATCCTGATTATCTTATGAAGATCCTCCCTCCTCCCCGCCTTTACGAAGGGACCCCTACTGAAAGGTTTTCTCTTCCTTACATCTACATACACATTTGAACCTAGGGAATCTTCGGGACTGATCGCTGGAACGCTCTCTATCTCCCAAGGTCTGGTAAAGAACTTATAATCCCTCCCCGTTATAGCCCCCAAGGGGCAAACCTCTATTAAGTTTCCAGAAAACTCATTTTTCAAGAACTTATCCTTTTCCGGGCCAAAGAGCGTGTACCAACCCCTGTCAAACGTCGCCCAATCCCTACCTCCCCCTATCGTCCAATAGAATGTGGAACATCTATAGCACTGTATGCACCTCGTGGGATATAGGTCTATGAAAGGCCCGACTTTCTTTATCTCGTACTTCCTCTTTGAAAAGGTGTATCTGCTTGTAGTATTTCCATGGGCAAAGGTTATCTCTTGCAGGTCACACTCCCCTCCGGCATCACAGTTCGGACAATCAAGGGGATGATTTAAGAGGAGAAGCTCAAGTACGGACTTTTGGGCGGATCTCGTTCCTTCCGAGTTTGTCCAGACTTTCATACCTTCCACCGCTACGGTTCCACAGGCGGGCATAAGCCCCTTCCTACCCCTCAATTCAACCTCAACCAAACACATCCTACAACCTGCAAAAACGGGCAGCTTGGGATGATAGCAGAAGACGGGAATATTCTCCCCCTCCCTCCATGCTACCTGCAATATCGTTTCCCCCTCCCTAAACTCCACTTCCCTGCCGTTAAGTTCCATCTTGGGCATAATCCGATATTATACCGTTGAAGTTTCAATTATAGAATAAACCACTATGGCGAGGTACGCTTACTTCTTCGGGAACGGTTTCTCGGAAGCGGAAAAGGTGGATAGGATGCTCCTTGGGGGAAAAGGTGCTGGATTACACGAGATGGCAAAGGCGGGATTACCTGTTCCCCCAGGGTTTACGATAACTACAGAGGTTTGCTCTTACTATTACAAAAATAATAAAACCTTCCCAGAGGGCTTGAGGGAAGAAGTTTTGGAAAATCTCAGGAAGATAGAGGAAGCTAAGGGTCAGAGGTTTGTGGATCCCAAAAACCCTCTCCTCGTTTCGGTAAGGTCGGGTGCTCCAGTTTCAATGCCCGGGATGATGGACACGATCCTGAACCTTGGGCTAAACGATGAGACGGTAAAAGGACTCTCAAATCTTGGAGGTGAGAGGTTCGCCTACGACGCCTACAGAAGGTTTATCCAGATGTTTGGGGATGTGGTCCTTAAGGTTGATAAGGAACACTTTGAGAGGGAATTGGAGGAACTGAAAAGGGAAAAAGGTAAGCATAAAGATACGGATCTGACTGCGGATGACCTTAAGGAACTGGTAGAAAGATTTAAGAGGGTTTTAAGGGAGCATGGTAAGGAGATACCAGAGGATCCTTATGAACAGCTCTGGATGGCTATAAGGGCGGTATTCGATTCTTGGATGAACCCCAGGGCTATAGAATACAGGAAGATCTATAAGATCCCGGAGGATTGGGGAACCGCCTGTAACGTCGTTGCTATGGTCTTTGGAAATCTTGGGGATGATAGCGGAACGGGGGTGATGTTTACAAGGGACCCATCCACGGGAGAGAGGGTAATTTTTGGAGAATTTTTACCTAACGCTCAAGGGGAAGATATAGTCGCGGGAATCAGGACACCTATGCCCCTATCGGAGCTTAAAAATTGGAATCCTTCCGCTTATGCTCAACTTGTGGAGCTTGCGGAAAAGCTGGAGAAATACTATAGGGAGATGCAGGATATAGAGTTTACCATAGAGGGGGGAAAGGTTTGGCTTTTGCAAACGAGGAAAGGCAAGAGAACGCCAAGGGCGGAGATAAAGATAGCGGTGGATATGGCGAAAGAGGGGTTAGTTACTAAGGGAGAGGCAATTTTGAGGGTGGATCCTTACAACCTTGAAAAGGTCTTGCACCCTTATATAGACGAGAGCAAAGCTCCTAAACCCATAGCCTTTGGAATACCAGCATCGCCAGGTGCAGCAACGGGCAAAGTAGTATTTGATCCCGAGGAAGCTTATGAGATGAAGGAAAGGGGAGAAAATGTGATTTTAGTGAGGAGCGAAACATCGCCGGAGGATATAAAGGGTATGGCTTCGGCATTAGGAATACTAACCTCAAGGGGTGGGAAAACTTCACACGCCGCGGTCGTAGCTAGGGGTATGGGGAAGCCCGCGGTCGTAGGTGCGGAGATGATAGAGATAAACG